>JGI2924J29684_1078602_pt1 | contig 77249 bp, 73 predicted proteins | sample BenlonsequencITS_FD_29684 | JGI IMG/M metagenome (IMG submission 29684)
AGTTAAGACCTCCAGGGCCGATGATACTTGGGGCATAGCCCCTGGGAAAGTAGGTCATCGCCAGGTAACACACAAAGAAAGACCATCTCTGAATGAGGTGGTCTTTCTTTATATGTCATCCTTCCACCTCATCTGGAGTGTCTTAAATTCGCCCACGTGGGCGAATTTGGGGAGCCGAGATTCCACCGGTTCGAGATCCACACTGCAGGAGAATGCGTCTCGGGACGCAGTGTGGCGAAAAGCTCGTCCGCTTTTGTATCGCCAGGTAAGCCAGGGGAAGACCATTTCTAACGAGATGGTCTTCCCCTGGCTTTTATATCTTTAGGTTTAAGACTAAAAGTTGATGTAAACCAACTCAAATTCCTACTGCATTTTATTTAATGAAGGGAAATATAGATCACGGCAATTAATATTTTGAATAATATAAAAATACAGAATATTAAAATAATATATATAAATGAATGGAGCGATGTGCTAGAATATGTAAAACAAATGAATCCGCATTCAAGAAGGGGGAGACAGACATGGAAGAGTCTATCGTAGAGAGATCTTGGTTTCGTTTTTATGAGCCTAATGTTCGAAAACGGTTAGAAATTCCTGAACTTACTTTGATGGGGATGTTTAAGCAAACAAAGTTGAAATTCCCGGATAATCCGGCATTAATATTTGGAGGAAAGACCACTACCTACGCAGATATGGATATATTCATTGAACGCATGGCTAAAATGCTAAAGCAGAGAGGGGTAAAAAAGGGAGATAGAATTTCTATATATATGCCTAATAGCGCCAATTGGGTTATCTCGTTCTTTGCAATCCAAAGACTAGGGGCAATAGTTGTTCAGACTAACCCCCTTTATGTCGAAAGTGAATTAAAAGCTTTATTGCAGGACTCCGGCGCTATGGGTATAATCTCCATTCCCCAACTCTTGCCGCGTATTATGAAGATACAAGAGGAAGTGGGATTAGAACTAATAGCCTTAGACTTCCTAAAAGCTTTCCATGGCTTAGGGGGCTTAGGATTAGCAGATAATCCATTATATGAAGACATAGAGAAACAACTTTCAGATCCCTGCTGGGATGAATTAGAGTCTCTACCCTGGGTGGGTGAAACTGAGGATCTGGCAGTTTTACAGTATACAGGTGGAACAACAGGAACAGCAAAGGGAGTTATGTTAACACATCATAACCTAGTAGCTAATGCTTTACAAGCCTGGGAATGGATTGATGGACAAGAGGGAAAGGAAAGAGTCTTAACGGTTCTTCCACTATTTCATATATACGCCTTAACAGCATGTATGAATTTTTCAGTATTATCCGGAGGGGTAATGATTATCGTACCGAAGTTTGATATTGATATTGTCCTTCAACACATTAATGACTATGGACCTACGTTTTTTCCGGGAGCTCCCACTATGTATGTAGCCGTAATAAATCATCCGCGAATCAAGGAATATAAGGTTTCGTCTATTCGCTGCTGTCTAAGTGGGTCAGCACCGCTGCCTAAAGAAGTAGCAATTCGATTTGGGGAATTAACGGGTGGCAGGTTAGTTGAAGCCTATGGATTATCCGAGGCAGCACCTGCAACACACTTGAATCCGATTTTTAATTCAAGGGTTGGCTCAATCGGGGTTCCGGCACCTAATACTGATTCCAAAATTATGGACTTAGAGACAGGCGAGCAAGAGCTTCCCCCGAGAGAAATTGGAGAATTGGTGGTTAAGGGTAATCAAGTTATGTTAGGGTATTGGCAAAGACCGGATGAAACAACGGATGTATTAAGAGATGGGTGGCTATATACAGGAGATATTGCCTATAAAGATGAAGACGGCTTTTTCTATATTGTTGATCGGAAAAAGGATATGATTATTACGGGAGGTTATAATGTCTATCCTCGCGATGTAGAAGAAGTACTCTATACTCACCCGGCTGTAAGAGAAGCTGTGTGCGCCGGAATTACTAATCCCTATTGGGGAGAAATGGTTAAAGCCTATATTGTTATTAAAGAAGGATTAAGTGTAACAGAGGAGGAAATTTTAAACTATTGTAAGAGTAAGCTTGCAGTCTTTAAAATTCCGAAAGCCATTGAATTTCGTGAAAGTCTACCGAAGACAGCTGTTGGTAAAGTTTTGCGCCGCTTTTTAGTGGAAGAAGAAAGAGAAAAAATGCGAGAAAAGGAAATGGCAGAGGTGACAGCTCAGGGAGAAATTGCCGTAAGCATATAAATAGCTTCTCTTAATTGCTTTACTATCAGGATTATTTGATAGATTCGTATATACGAGCTAAGAGGCAAAGGACTTTAGGTATTCATTTACAATGGTGAATCTTATTGAACCTTGGTAAAGCCGAAATTAGCCTTAAAGTTACGATAACTGAGAACGGTCATGACCATAAAGATAGTCATGACCGTTCTCTTACTGGTACTTGAGGATATCACTGAGGAAGTTTGTCACTGGGAGGCATTCCACTATCATTAGGAGGCATTCCGTCCTCACGAGGGGGCATGTTGCCTGCGCCGCCGAATCCTTTGCCACCACCGGGGCCGGCGTTTTGGGGTTTAGTAGTTACACCTGATTCTGTTAGATAAGTTAGAGAATCTGAAAGTGTAACCTCAACAATTTGATGGTCACCACTATAGAGGGTATAGGTTGAGCCTACCGTTAATTTGGGAGAGGATATTGCCACAGAGCTATATTGCTTTAAAGGAATATAGGCTACAACAGTACTTCCATCTTTATCTTTGAGGGTTATTGGGGTTCCGGCAGCTTGCGCGGAGGTGTAATACATCAGGATTGAAGGTTGAGTATTGGTGTTTGGAGCTTGTGCCATTCCAGAACTGCCGGATGCCACGAGAGTTCCGCCACTTATGGCAAAATTACCGTCATAATCAAGAGAACCATTGCCATTACCTGTTGGACCATCTACGTAGACAGTACCCCCGGTCATGTTTACACTGCCATTAGAATCTAATCCGTCTCCGTTGGCGTTTAAGGTGACTTCGCCACCGGTGATAGTCAAAACCCCAGTCTTGCTATTGACGTTGATTCCGTCATCTGTAGAGGTCGCGTTAATCTTTCCACCATTTACTGTGATATTTGAGCTCTCCAAACTCTCATAGGAGTTCTTGATAGTGATTTCACCAGCAGTTATTTGTAGATTGTTATCAGCATGCAGACCATCATCACCACTTTGTAAGGTCAGAATCCCACCGTTGATAATTAAGTCGTTATTGCTGTGTAATGAATCCTCATAGGATGAGACACTGATATTGCCGCCATTTAGGAGAATGCCTTGACCGGCTTTTAAACCTTTTTTGCTTTCCTCGTCCTGGACACTATCTGTAGTGGAGGTGTTGGCCTTTTGATCGGGAGGAGCACCAAAGTCATTGCTGCTGTTTATACTTTTACCCGGATAACCACCGCCGGAGGTTAGCTGGAATGTGCCAGCATCAATCTGCACAAGTCTTGCTGCTTGCATCCCATCATTTGCCGCAGCAATAGTAAACTGTCCGTTTTCGACGACTACATTTCCTTTATCTTCATCAGTTTCATTGGTAGAGCGAATTCCGTCTTTGCCAGCGGTTATAGCAAAGGTCCCATTTTTAACACCTACACTGTCCCTGCCGACAATTCCGTCAGCCTTGGAGGTTACAGTCAAAGATCCATCAGTTATTTTCAAGTCATCCTTACTGGTAATTCCATCATTATAGTCAGCGGTAACTGCTAATTTGCCGCTTCCGGTGATTGTAAGATCGGACTTACTAAAGATTGCCGCGGAGGGTTCGCCATCCTCATTCACTACGTACTCGCTTCCGCCGGCAACAGAATTATCTGTGTCATTTTCCAAGAGAATAACCGCTTTCTTAGCGTTCTTAACGTAGATTGGAGCGCTTGTTTGACTTTGGATTGCTGCCCCATTTAATACAAGAAATACAGTTCCATCATCGGTATCTCTGTTTACATCCACAACAATACTCCCATTGGTCAAAGAGCCGGTGATTTCATAGACGCCGGATTTGGAGATAGTAACAATTGAACCTTGGACGTCCAGACCCTCTCCGTTAACTGTTGCCGAGCTGCCGTTTAAATCGATAGTTTTATAGCTGCTATTTTTCCAGTCGAAATAAAAATCGTCATCAGCATAAGTTACAGAAACCGGATTGATTGCCGAGGTAGGGCTGACCGTTTCAACGGCAGAGCTTTCTTTCGTGGAAGCACATCCCGCAAGGCCGGTTACTAAAAGGGCCAGGGCTAGAACAATACTAAGTGGTTTTTTCATAATGAACTCCTTTAAGCGTAGATTTTATCGTCTAATTGATGACAGGTTAAGGCGATGTTCAGATTACCATTACGGCATCTCAATTCATCAAGGAATGACTTTTGATTAATGGCCTGTTTTAAGTTGATGTTATAGACAACTTCAAAAAGAGTTCCAAAGTCTTTAGTTTTAACTCGATTCATAACCCAAGAATCCGTATATTGATTGAGAATGTCATCGAATAATCCTTGAAAGTTTAGATTTTCTGGCACAACAATTTTTAATTGCATGGCATTGGCTTTGGGATTTGCAAAATCTGTGTAATAAAGGATTACCATGACCAAACAGAGAATGAAGGCAAACATGGCTGCGTAGACAATATAACCCATCCCACAGGCCAAACCTATGGCTAGAGTAAATAGCACATAAGCAATATCTTTAGGTTCACCGGGGGCACTTCTAAAACGAATAAGGCTAAAGGCTCCCGCTAAACTGAAGGCTCTGGCCACGTTATTCCCAATCAATAAAATAATGATGGAAATAATAGCAGGCAACATAATCATGGTTACTGTAAATCCGGCAGAATAGCCTTGCTTTTTGTGGGTGTGGATATAAACTAAGCTGGTGAATAGACCCAGGAGGAGTGCTGAACACAAAACAGCTAGTGAGTTTGTTAGGGTAAGAGAATCTCCCGCTGAGGAGGATAGTAAGGTTTCGAACATAGCATTGAAGCTCCTTCCAACTATTAATAATTAGCACAAAGGCTTGGGTTAACAAGGGTGCAATAATTCTCGTACTCTTTGCCGTATTTTGAGAAGTTAGTCTTATATAGTCTGAGACCGGATAAAGTACGGGATAGCCAAATAGGTACGGCGCCGGAGAGTTTGACTTCCATTAAATACTGCCCTTTTTCTAATAAGGGGGTTCCATAACTGGGTAGTTCGAGAAATAAGTCATCTCGTCTGGAGCAGACGTTGTAGTCAAAAGTCACTCGAAAGTCTTTATCATCTTTTCCAAAGTAAGCTAGCCGCTTATAACTAATGTAAGCTGCCGGACTTACCTGATTGCGACTTAAAAAATATTCAATTTCGCTAGCGACCTGCTTATTAAGCTTTGGAGAGGAAACTGGGCATTTACCTAGCCGAACAAAATCATAGGCATCTTTTAAAGTTAAGACAACACGTCTCTTGTTGACGATACCACCGATTTTCTTTTTGAGCTCTAAAAATACCTGGTCGTTAAATGAGGTTGGAATAGTATAGCTTCTTAAGCGAAGCTTTTCCTTATAATAGGGTTTGGACAGAGAATGCCGAATGAGATTACTGTCATGTGTATCGTAATAAATATTATAAATGTTGTACTCTTTCCCCTCTTGGCAATGGGCATCAGGAACCATGTATTCCAGCAAAAGTGGGATAAGAGTATCCAACTGTGCCTGATCCAGCATGAATTTCATTTCATATCGCTTAAACGTCGTTATAGCCATTTGCATCCCTCCTAATTACTTAGGCCCTTTCAGCAAATACCGCTGTGCCTGATTTGTAGTATATAGTTACTTTCTGAATTAGACCTGATGGCTGGCTGAATATATGCTTAAAATAATCGACAGGCTGACAACTCCTGAGGTTTGCTAATCTCCCCTTAGCTTCTAGGGAACGTTAAGGTTTAACTGCACACACAAATATGAATAGAAAAAATGACGTGCAAGATTGTAACACTTGCACGTCATTTTTGAAAATTTATGGTATAGTATTTGGCTTAAGAATGATTGTTCCAGTTAAAGAACGGGTTTAAATATAGATGTTAAATATGAGAAGATGAGTTTTAAAAATAACTCAAAGGTGCTTGAAGAAGTGTGAAGTTACTTCTTGGATCGTAACGCTTCCTCTTTTGAAAGCCCATGCCCATCTCTGGAATCCATACTTGGCTGATCCTCAGGGCGGGAGGGAATTGGCTTAGTACTTGGATTGGCTTCTCTTTCCGGAAATTTTTTAATCACGGTAATAATCACTCCTTCTAATACTATTAGAACTATTTATCTACAAACTTATTTTGCCCTTTTTGCTAAAGAAATACTGGTTTTTTGACTAAATCTACGGAAAATACCTGGTTTCAGAGAAAAAGTTCTAAGACGAGCCGTCTAATCGGACAGGTTGACACACAACATATAGTGTGATTAAATTATATAAGTACTATATATTGGGGGTGGTGCTATGCACTGTCCATTCTGCGGATACGAGGACACGAAGGTTCAGGATTCACGTCAAGTTGAAGAAGGGACGGCGGTTCGGAGACGCAGGGAATGTGAACGATGTATGCGTCGGTTCACCACATTTGAAAAGTTCGAGGACTCTCCACTTGTCGTTGTGAAAAAAGAAGGTCGACGTGAAGGATTTTCCCGCTCAAAAATGATGGCCGGTATGCTCAGAGCTTGTGAAAAAAGACCGATTTCTATCGAGGAAATTGAAGAAGCTGCCTACGCCATTGAGAAGAAGTTACGCAATTGCCATGAGCGGGAAGTATCAAGTTCCGAAGTAGGGGAAGCGGTTTTGGAACAGTTATTTAACATGGATGAAGTCGCCTACATACGTTTTGCGTCTGTTTATCGACAGTTTCAAGACATCCAACGATTTATGGAAGAGTTACATGAACTCATTGAAAAAAGGGGATCTATCAATAAGAGAGATCAGCCTAAGTAGTGATAAGGAAAGTTGGGGATTTTAAGTTGAGTTTCGAAGGACAAGCACCAAAAAAATGGCCGAAGGCTAATTTAACGCCGAATGCACGAGTTGTATTGGCAAAGCGATATTTAAAACAAGAAAATGGACAAGTAGTAGAATCTGCCGAAGATATGATTTTTCGGGTGGCTAGTGTAGTCGCTCGTATTGAAGAAGAAATGTATGGCAAAGGCAAAGAAGAGGTTCAGTCCTTAGCCAAAGAATTTTATACAATGATGGCCAACCTAGAGTTTATGCCCAACTCACCGACCCTGATGAATGCCGGGCGAGACCTGGGTCAGCTAAGTGCCTGCTTTGTCTTACCCGTTGAAGACAGCATGGAAGAAATATTTGATGCTATTAAAAATGCTGCCATAATTCATAAATCCGGTGGTGGAACCGGTTTCAGCTTTTCTCGTTTACGTCCTAAAAACAGCATGGTTCGTTCAACCGGTGGAGTAGCCTCCGGCCCGATTTCTTTTATGAAAGTGTTTAATTCAGCAACAGAAGCAGTTAAGCAGGGTGGCACGCGACGGGGAGCCAATATGGGAATTCTGCGCGTCGACCATCCTGATATTGTAGATTTCATCCAGTGTAAAGAAGACAACAAGGAAATTACCAACTTTAATATTTCTGTTGGGGTAACAGAAGAGTTTATGTCCGCCGTCCGGGAAGGGCGTCCTTATGATTTGATGGATCCTCATACAGGAAATCCAGTTGGACAACTGTCTGCTCCGGAAATCTTTAATAAAATTGTAGAACATGCTTGGAAAAATGGAGAACCCGGTGTTGTTTTCTTAGATCGCTTGAACCAAGGAAATCCTACACCCTTACTCGGAAAAATCGAAGCAACCAATCCTTGCGGTGAGCAACCCCTGCTGCCCAATGAGGCCTGCAACTTAGGCTCGATTAACCTGAAGCTGATGGTCACTGAAAAAGAGGGAAAAATGGTGATCAATTGGGAGCGTTTAAGTCAGGTAACTCGACTGTCGGTTCGCTTCCTGGATAACGTGATCGACGCCAATCAGTATCCTTTGGAGATAATTGATAAAGTGGTAAAAGGGAATCGTAAAATCGGCCTGGGCGTCATGGGATTTGCAGACATGCTTATCCTGCTTCAAACTTCATATGCAACTGAAGAAGCGGTGGAATATGCTGAAAAGGTTATGAATTTCATTCAAACTGAAGCTCGTATTGAGTCCCAGCGCTTGGCTGAAGAACGGGGAACCTTCCCGAACTATGAAGGTTCAATTTATGATGGGTTCATGAAGTTGAGGAATGCTACCCTGACAACGATTGCTCCTACAGGAACAATTTCCATGATTTGTGCTGCTTCAAGTGGGGTAGAGCCTTTGTTTGCCGTGGCTTATACCAAAACCGTAATGGATGGAACTGCACTGGTGGAAGTGAATCCTCTCTTTGAGGGATTCGCTAAAGAATATGGTTTCTATTCGGAAGAACTAATGCGAAAGATTGCAGACAGGGGAACAGTCCTGGGTCTGCCTGAGGTTCCTAACTGGGTACAGGAGGTCTTTACCACAGCCCAAGAGATTGCCCCTGAATGGCACATTCGAATTCAGGCGGCCTTCCAGAAATATACGGACAATGCAGTCTCCAAAACCATTAACTTTGCTAATTCAGCCACCCAGGAAGAAATAGCTGAAGCCTATCGACTGGCCGATGAACTTAACTGTAAAGGGTTAACAGTTTACCGCGATGGCAGTCGTGAAGAGCAAGTGCTTTCTACGGGTACCAGCTCAGCACAATCCTCGGAGGACAAGACCACTGCGGTTAAAGATCTGCAGGCTTCAGAACAGCTTTCTGCACCGAAGAAACCCTTTGTCCCTGAGGTGAATACAGTGGTTCCCCGCCCCAGACCGACAACAACCATAGGGGTAACAGAAAAGATAAAAATCGGTTGCGGAAACCTCTATGTAAGTGTTAATGCCGATGAAAAAGGGATTTGTGAAGTGTTTACGAATACCGGTCGGGCAGGTGGTTGCTCGTCCCAATCCGAGGCTACTGCTCGTTTGATCTCGATAACCTTACGGTCAGGTCTGTCTGTCGATGCAATTACCGAGCAGATTAAAGGGATTCGCTGCCCGGCCTGCATGAGACGGGAAGGGGTTAATGTTACATCCTGCCCTGATGCCATTGCCCGAGTTATTAGAAAGTATAGTGATGTGGGGATTAACTTTAGTACGGTCAAGCTTGGAACGCATGAACAAGTACCTGCGCCTGAAAAGACGAATGTTGCAGCAGGACAGGGAAATCCTGCCCCAGAGAAAGCTGCTGTTAAAAAAGCTCGTGCTAGCGTGGCTCCGGGAAATGCTTGCCCAGAGTGTGGAATGTCGATTAATCATGAGAGCGGTTGTGTAGTGTGTACCCATTGTGGATATTCGAAGTGTGGGTAAGAGTGGTGATTGCTGATAATAAAGTTTGTCACTATTGGACAGCTGATATTGACCTCTTTGAAAAATTAATAATTATCTAGACTAACCAAAACGCATCTTAGCCAATAACTGAAATATTACGGTTATTGGCTTTTTTTTATTATCTCTGTAGCAATTTTGTCTATTAGGCGAAGTTAGAATTAATGAAACATATTATGTATTTTAGTTCATTTTTAACAACGTAATTTTTCTATTAGTGATCATTCATCTAAATTAATATTTACGATAGAGATGTCGTAAACACATCTGTAATCACGAGTACTTACGACACCTTGTCGAGAAAAAGACGTTATGTGAAACTGTTCTATCGGGGAGGTATTAAAGTGAAAGAAATACTGGGGTTAGTTTTAGCGGTTATAGTGTTAATTTCGGGTTGCGGATCCAATACTAATTCGGTAAAGAAAACAGATTTATCGAACTTGACCCCCACCCCCACCCAAATAGTCGAAACTTATTACAATAGTATTGCTACTGGTGATTATTCGACGGCTAAAAATTGCTTGTCTGATGAAATTGTTCAGCAGTATGTAAACTACCCCGATTCAGACTTCACAAATATCAAGAAGTTAACCGACATAAAAGTCAGTGTTGCAGCTCCAATCAAACTTCACGGGAAGAATTTTGATGAGGTCCAGGTTACAGCCAAATATGTTGCAGAGTATAAAAAGGTAATGACGTCTGACAACGGAAAACAGGTTAGGTTTATTTATGTAGCTAAAAAGGAAAAAGATTCTCCATGGAAGATCATTAGTATTGGAACAGGGCCATAACCCAATTTAGATAATGTAAAAGCTTATAAAGGGAAAATACTTGTGCCTGTCTTATAAGGGAACAGCTTCACATAACATAAAAGATTTGCGATGTTCAAAGCTAAGAATTAATGACTGATGACAAAAACTCCTGCTAAGGCTAATTAGCAGAAGTACCGATAAGGACGCGAATGTCTATAATGTGAAGTTGAGAGATCAATTAAAAAGGACATTAGAGAGTCTAAACCTCCGGCCCGCTACCCTAAAGCAGTCGTTTGCAAAGTGATTTACATTTAGTTCCTCAATGTTAACAACCAGTTTTCGGCTAGGATTATTACCGACATGTATCGTACACCCTATGGAATTGGAGGGATCTGCGACAGGTGTCGGTAATACATCATTAAGTGAAATTAGTCGCAGGATGCCACGCGTCCATGCGTGGCTTATGTTTATTCATTAAGGAGGATATTTTGGATGAATGATTTAACGGGACTAGGAAAGGTAGCAGAATCTGTTGATTCTGTTACAAAAGAGTTAAGACAGTTAATCTATGAGTTTCTTTCACCGGGAACAAAAGGAGCGGGAGAGTATATAGCAGATAAGGTTCGCTATTTAAGATTTATGAAGTCAGTAAGAGCCATGCAGAAAGCCAAAGTGATTTTGGAATCTATGGGAGTTGATAATGTACATATAGAACTACGAAATTTAGTTCCATTGATTGAGAAGTGTTCTCTTGAAGAAGATGATACACTTATTGACAAATGGGCCAATTTAATTGCAAGTGCAGTTGTTGATAAAAGTTTTAGTCCTTCGTATATCAGTATATTATCCTCATTAAGCCCAATTGAAAGTTTAGTGTTAGATTCTATAAGTAGGAATAGTCGTCCAATAATGAAAATGGGAATTTACCAGTATTATGGTGTCGAATTACATATTCTAGTTGATAAATCTAATTGTGTAAGAGCAGATTTGGTGGGGGTTTTAAGTAATTTGGAGAGGTTAGGTCTAATCTTAAGAGTTTTTGAAAATGAACCAGCACTAATGTTTGGAAACCCTCCAATTGGAACAATGCAAAGTGAGTTAATAGGACTAACTCCTTTAGGTGGTCGCTTTATATTGGCATGCGACCGTAAACTAGAAGTTGGAAATGGTATTCCTCATATAGATTTGTCTATTCTATCTACTGAAGTGATATAAGGAATATTCATGGACTGCCGTCCATGGCAGCTCTGAATTTTGGGGCGACTAACTTCACTTAACTTCAATGTTCTCAGCACTAGAGGATGATGCAAGCGGTTAGGACGCGCCGAGAACAACCGTCCGTTATATGACAGAGCGCGATGCATGTATTCCTTTTAGGTAAATTAAGAAAGGGGAGATTCTTTGTGAGAGATTTGATTAATCAGACACGCTTAGGCATTAGGTCTAATCTTTACTACTTGTCACTTTATGGTGCACTAGCTTTACCAGATATATGTGGTGCACTCAGCTCAGCAAATGGACAAGCATCAGGAGAAAAGTATAAAAAGTGGTTTGATAAGTATGTTGGAGAGAAGTATGAGGGATTTTTAGATGGGGAAGACTGCTATTTCTTTAGATGTTCATTATTACACCAAGGAAGTTCGCAACATCCAAAAAATACTTATGGAAGGTACATCTTTATTGAGCCTTCTGCATCAGGGGGGAATATCTTTCATTGCAATGTGTTAAATGATGCATTAAATATTGATGTTAGAGTTTTCTGTGAAGACATTCTAGCAGGTGCAGAAACATGGCTAGCAGAAGCAGAAAAAGATGAACAATTTGTTAAAAATTTTACCAAATTTATGAGAAGATACGAAAACGGTCTTGCCCCATACATTGTTGGCCTTCCAGTAATATCATAGCAGTTACAATTCTAGTCATTCTATGGGGACGCGCTCCATCATGCGAAGCCGCCCCCGTCCTGACGCGGCTCGCACAAGTAGTTCAAGAATCTTCAGATTCGAAGTTCAATTGATTTTATAATAGTAATTAGGCTAATAATTGGAAGTTCCAATAAAACTGTCTTAAGAATTAATAGGATAATCCTCGAAACTGGGGGGTATCCAATTTGGGTCAGGCCTTATGTAGGTTTGACCCTTATAGTTTGCCGAACATAATGCGTCTAGAAAAAGAAGGATTCCAGAAATAGGGTCAGGAATAAGTCGTTAGGCAAATTTAAATTCTAAAAAAATAGAGCGGGGGCATTATGAATATTGATGTAATAATAAATAAAGAGAATTATTCCGTTGAGAAAACGATAGAAAAGATTATTGGACTATTGTGTGAATATGAATATAGTGAAGTAATGAAATTATTTGCATACACAAATATTAAACTTAATTCAGAAGCTGCTAAATCATCTGGTTACATGGTATCACCAAAATTGACGAGAAATGTACCATTTATTTATGTTACAAAGGCATCTAGTGGACATAAAAAAATAGATAATATTGATCAGCTATTTGAACAATATTCAAATTTATTGGATGAGTTGTCAAAATGCTATACAAATATTGTAGATTTCAGTAGACAAGACAGTTTTCATAAATCTTATATAAGTTATCATTTTGATTTTCCTACTATTTCTATTCGTCAATATTTTAACTTTTTCTTTACGAATCGAGAAATTTTAGGAAAAATATATAACCTTAAGAATGATGAGTATGTTGTTAGGTTGATTCATACCCTATTTTTGTTAATTAATTTTGAAAGAGCATGGAATAAAAATTTTAAATCAAGCCCATATGCCAATTATTTAAAATGGAAAAATATCAATAATACACTTAATTTCGAAGGTTCATCATCCATATATTATCAAATTCCTATTAATATGATTAAAAAAATATTTAAAAAATATAAAATATATGATTTAGATATTATTGATAAGATTTTCTTGAATATTTCAAATACTATAAAAACAAATAAAGTTATTTATCCAACAGAAGTTAACAAGCTCTATCCACAATATTTTGGTTTAAGAAATAATAATTCTATAGTTTTTATGAGAAACTTTAATGTTTTGAATAGTATTTATGAATTTATTTTAAGTAGTAAAGAGTTTAATGATCATAATAAAGGAATTTATCTTGAAAAAAGAACACAATTATTATTAGAATATGTATTTGGAAAAAATAATGTATTCTATAAGGTTTACGATGAGTATGGTGCTGAAAACGATTTTATTATATTACACCAGGAATATATTATTTCAGTGGAATGCAAGGCTACGAGGTTTGCTGAGCCTTTCTTCGATGAAAGAAAAGCACATACGCGACTTGTTCAAAATTTCAAAAAGACGATTCAAAAGGCATATGATCAATCTGAGAGAATTGTTAAAAATTTCGATAATGGCAAAATGAAGTTTTATGATAGTGATAAAAAAGAGAAACGAAATGTAGTTTTAGATTTATCTAATTTTAATTTTGATAAATTTCAGAGTATCGTAGTAACTCTTGAAAAATATCATACATTAGGGACGGAATTGCAAATTTCAATTACACAAACAAAATATATTAATTTACCGCTCGTTATTGATATAAATTCATTTGAAATATTACTGAATAAATGTACCTTATCTTATAATACAGCTAAATTTATCGAGTATTTGGATAGGCGTTCAGAGTTTTATGGATTTGTTTATCCAACTAATGCTGACGAATTAGATTGTTTTGGTTACTTTCTAAACTATGGAAACATCATAAAAGATTCTGTTACTGGTTTATCTATAATAATTGGATCAGGTTATTCATCATTTGTAACTGACTTTCTGGAAATTGACAATTATATGATCTTCAACGAGTTGTATGGAATTTGAACATCACCTTAAAGATTGTTCATGACATCGGGTAAGTAATTATTTTGAGCAAGCCCGTCGTTGTTAGCCATCAAAATTTTATAAGAAAACAACGCTCGACTTCTGATGATAACAATGGTTGCAATATTTTTACTGTGTTTAGTAATTCTTCTTATAAACTGACCTTCGCATTATCCATATACTGGTAGGCTAAAAATGCGAAGTTACCCAGAATTATTCAAGGACAATCGATATATAAGCAAATATGGATATGAGAGGAGGAGAATATGATTGAAATAGTATTTAGCGATAGTGCCTGTGGAAGTCTTAAAGTAGCACAGCACTATGGCGAGGGGAAATATCAAGGTGGATGTATTGGCGTTGGTATTAGTCATGCGGATGGAAGCAAGCCAACCAAAGAGGAAGTTGAAGCTGTCCGACGAGAAGCAGAGGAAAAGGCACGCTTAGCATGGGAGAGTGCTGTCCCCTTAGGTGGAAAGACAGCAGACATCTATGGATTAAACTTAATGCTAAGCGTCGGAGATATTTCCGAGAATCAGCCCGGTATCAGGCGGAAGCAGACTTTGGAACACTTATACAGCGTTTATCCGAATGACGAGGGTCATCAGGCGGCTCAGAAAATATTTAAAAGGGTAAAAGCAGATCTGAAAAGGGTTCAGGAACGCGCAGCAGAGGGAGAATCCCTTCGAATCTGGTACAGCAATCAGCCCGATGAAATGTGTGGACTCTATTGGTTCATAGGGCAGTTGAATCAGTGGAAAGTGCCTTGCAAACAGATTGCTATTGTCAAGCTTCCGGAATGGGAAGCCGACGAAAAGGGAAATATCGTGCGGAAAAGCGGCTGGGGTGAAGTTGCTCCCGAAGAATGGCATCGGTATCTTGCTTTGCAAAAGCCTGTGTTACCGGTATTTGAACAAAGCTGTGCATCTCATTGGCAAGAGCTTCAAAGGGAGAACGCACCTTTGCGGGCCACGCTGAATGGACAGTTGATCAGTGCGCCGGAAACCCTTTATGATGACTTTATCTTTCGTGAAATCGCTGCAGAAGGTGAGGAATTTCAGGAGGCAAAGGTTATCGGGCGGGTGCTTGGTAAATATCAACTTGGAATTAGTGATTCCTGGGTCGCACTCCGTATAGAAAAAATGATTCGTGAAGGAAAACTTGAGGCTGTGTCTGCGGTTGCCGAAGATACGCCAATCTATCATCGAGTGTTGAAAAAGTGTACTTACAGATTATGAGCACACTGGACATTGAAAGAAACAAGCGTCTTGCCTGCTTAGACGTCAAAGTAATCAGAACGGGAAGTTCGACCGAAACTCGTCAGTGGGATGAGTAATTTAAGTGTGAAAATATATAAGCAGTAATTTATCCTGGAGGCTACAGCAGGTTAAAAAAATGGGGAAATCGAGCATGTCCCAGAACGCGACAACGTGTCGCGTTCTGGGACATGCTCGTGCCGGCTGTCGCCTTCAGCGGGGGAATCATATGCTATGGGTAGAACCTGTCCGTTAAGTAGATTCAGTTCAATTTTAAAGACTGCAAAATGAAGTTAAGAAGGAATATGCAGCTTCTTAACTGAGGCTCCCGAAGCTTCGGCCGTCCCGTTAGCTTATGTGTGAATGTCATTTCTCTGGAGATACAGACGTGCCGGTTCACACGAGAGTTCTATCATTGCAAAAATGTTACCGCCTAATAACCAGTCTTTCAGTAGGATTCAGCAGGAGACCGGTGTCCACGAACCGTACCCCTTGTAATACATCACTGAGACAGAATGACTGCCCCTTGTCGTTTTCCTCGCTCAAAGCAAAAAGATTCCTCTAATATAGAAGGATTATGTAGTCAAGAGCAAGAATATTGGATGTTGTTATTAAATTATAAATATTAAATTAATTCAGAATGGATGGAGGTCGGATTATTCTATGACTAATAACTTTGATGAAGGTGGGTATACACCCGCATTTATTAAAAGTAGAGAGAATCTACGTAAGTTAACGCCACAAACTATTGCAGAAGGATCGCTTTGCAAATACTTAAATGGTCGCTTTATAATCGAGAGCTTTGGCGAAATAATCGAAATTTCCTATCCCGAGGGAGAAATAATCGGTCAGGATTCGAATAGCCCCTACTCCGATAATAGATTACTTCTTCTTAATTATTTGTCTTACTCTAAGAACATTCCCTTCTCCGATCAATGGGTATCTTATCGCGATTTACCTCACGGGAATGTGTTCTACCCTAGCATTAAAAGAAATGTCATCGATACTTTAGGTGATTTTTTTTCTAGCTGTAACAAAGAGGTATTGAGCCATAGTTTAGCCGAAGCGGGGTTCACCTTACTACCCGCCAAAGCCGATATTGCTGTTAAAGGCTTCTTTGCTCCAAGAATCCCTATACTTCTCTATTTCTGGGAAGGCGAAGAGGGTATACCATCTGCATGTCAGATTCTTTTCAATAGTACGATCTCAGAGCAAATGCATATGGAAGATATCTCCGCATTGTGCGGCATTATTAAAACCCAGGTTATTAGTCAATACACAAGAACAATATCAAAACTACCAAAATTTATGCAAAGTGTGATACTGAGTTGAAACGCAAAGCTATTGAAAATGCCTATCCAGATTTGATAGATAGCAATCTTCCTGATTGGAACAAAGATGTAGCATTACTTGACTGGCTTTCGAATCTCAAGTAGCTTAAAGGCGCTTAAATAATAAGTGGGGAGCATGCAGGAATCGTTAAATTATTCGCGAAATGGTTGTGTATATTTCAAAAGGGGGAGTAGAGTTGGGTTTATTAAGTGGATTATTAGGCAACGCATCAGAGGTTGACGCTCAAGCAATAGAAAAAGAACTTGAGATGATCCTTATGGAGGCAGAACAAATCCAGAAGGCATTCAAACTTATTAGGGACCTTCTAGTTTTCACCGATAAGCGTTTGATATTAGTGGATAAACAGGGGGTCACTGGTAAGAAGGTTGAGTATCACTCTATACCATACAAAAGTATTACTCATTTCAGTATTGAATCAGCGGGTCATTTTGATTTGGATGCTGAGCTGAAAGTTTGGATTTCTGGGACACATGAGCCAATCTCGAAGGAATTTAAAAAGGATAAGAATATTTATGACGTGCAAAGAACACTAGCTAAATACGTTAGCAAGTAATTTTAGTACACTTATTATCAAGTAAAGGTTGGAGGATTATCCAACCTTTACTTGTACATATGGAGAAAAACTTGATTACGAGTATCACCAGAAAATTCAGGTCGAACTTCCCGTTCTGAATTACTTTGACGTCTAAGCAGGCAAGACGCTTTTTCCCCCGACCCCTCTCCCATACCTTGCAATCCCCCTCAAAAAAGCTATAATTAGAAATAGGTGGAAATTAAAAAGTCGCCGTGACCTGAAAGTGTTAGCGCACTTCCAGGCACGCGCAGGTGAAACGGCACCTACACGTAACAGACTGTCCACGACGACATTTTTATTATACAATGCTGCCCGTTTATGCACAAGCAAGGTGCCTGTGCTGTAGGTGAAGCGAGTATAATAAGCGTCGCCAGGGAGCAGACTGTGCGGCTTCACGCAGCAGGAGATCAGCCTATTCCTGACCCAGACAGCGGAAAGGAACTGTTCGTGTACCGGTTATGCGAACCGCTTTTCTGTTCACAGCCGGTTTGCTTCCGGTTGATGGGCTCAGGTATTTAGGATTCAGCAAAAAACGAAGCATAGCGCATGTGTAGGGTAAAAAAAACCTCGCATGCGCTTTTTAATTTCCCCTATAAAAGCAGACGGCAGGACCGGGTCATGACCCGGGGCCTTGCCGCTGCTTGAAATAGGGGGTAGATTAGGATGTTGGATTATAGAAAAATGTATTTTCAGCTTGCGGCAAAAGTTGCAGATGCCATGGATATTCTTTTAAAAGCACAGCAGGAGGGAGAATCCGAATTCATGAATGAAGAGCCCGTACCGGGGCTCAAAGTCCTGGCCATTAAAGATGAAGACCATGATCCTGAATAGGGAAAGAGGATCACGCCTTGCTTACACACAATAAGTGTCAGTGGGATGATATAAGATCAACTTAATGATTTACCTGGGATTCCCCCTAAGAATACATTAAGTCCCTTCCCTCATTTTGCCGGGAAGGGACATCTTTTTACGTCTGTTCAAGGAAAATATGAACTACGAACAAACTGGGCATTGGTTATGATTAAAAGTATCGCTGCTAAAATCGAACAGCTTTTCCGCACAAAATCCGAAGAACCATCTATAAATCAACCACCTCTACAGCTTCTTACACACGTATTACATTGCCAATTTGCAGTAAAAATATTACATCTGGGCTCTATCGATAATTAAAAAAATTATATTTGCCTACCTCAATTTTTTAAATAGTTGTAACCTTTTACCCTCTTTTTTTACTCTATATTATAATAGAAAGGGGAAATGTCTAATGAAAAAACTGATACCCATACTTTTAACCGTGATCATGTTATTAGGTACCCAAGTAGCATTAGGTGCTACAGCGTCCAAACCCAGCTCAAGCGGAGTTATACGTCCCGCCGCCTTCCAAACTATCTCAGACGGCCAATGCAGTATTGTAGACAACGGGGATGGTACAATAAAGATTACTGGGTCAACCTCAACCTACTATGCAGTCGATGAAATTGGACTAAAATTGAGTCTACAGTGTTATTCTGAAGGAAAATGGACCACGTTAAGTAATTATAGTTACAATAAATACAGCACAGATTATGTTTATGGGGGAAAGGCAATTGGAGTATCGAGAGGATACAATTATAGAGTAGTTGCCCAACACTCATCATTGGATGGTGGTATGAACGAGGGCGGTCAGTCTTACTCGGATTCTATATATATTCAATAACTAAAAGAATAAGCCTTGCATTTCCTCTATATCAATAACGCCAAGGCTTATTCTTTTCATTTTATCTAATAGAGTTAGCAATCTTACAAATTTCTTCTTCATTTATCTTTCCCTTAATCTGAAGCAGCAGGCCCCTTGTTTGCCAATTGAGAGTATTAATACCGTTCTTACTCATAAATAAGGTAGCAGGGCTACCGTTGACTGACAGATCCTTAGTAACAGTATCATCCGTATCATACAGTGTTCCATGTGAAATTCCATTAGCACTGATTTGTTGGCTAAATACAATTACGTTTTCTTTTAGATTGTATTCAATAGTAATTTGACAAACATCTTTCCCTTGGGAAGCAAGGATAACTCTCCTTATATTAGCTTCATGGGGGAGGTAACTCGGAGTGGCTAACTTAAAAGGAACAGACGCTTGGGCTTCTTCTAAAGTAGCTTCCTTTTCGGTAATATCCCCTATATCCTGTACTTTCGGAGTACCAGGCTGATTGTCTTGTTTATAGGTTCTGATTTTATTATGTGTGGTTTTACCGACTATATAGTTAAAAAACTCACCTATCTTCCCCCCTAAGGCATTTGCATTATGTGGGTATAGGAAGTTTATTGAACCGATTGAAATGAGGATTATTGCCGCAACAATGACTCTTTTTCGGTTTGAGAAAAGTTTTTCTCTTGTTGGGATACTTTTTGTTTCTAATATCTGCTGCTTTATCTTCTGCCACTGATCATCTATATTTGGAACCTCAGTGGCGGCATCTAATTCTTTGGACATTTGACTTTTTATTATTCGCTCAAGTTCTTTTTCTGATAAGGCCATTGAAGCTCCACCTCCTCATTTAGGTCAATATCTTGATTTATTAGTTTTCTAAAAGCTTCCTTTGCCCTATGTAATCTAACTTTAGTATTTGATAGGTTTATACCTAATAAATCAGATATTTGCTGTAAGGTTAAGTCGGCATAATACTTTAGAACTAAGATTTGATTATCTTTATGCTTTAACTTAGTTAAGGTATTATTTATATCTTCTTTAAGTACAATATCGTCTTCTTCACTATATAAAAGAGTTTCTTTGTGAAAATCTGTCATTGGTGTAATCTTTTTGTGGTAGTTATTCTTTAACATATGTTTCGCCTCATTCAGGGCAATCGAAGTAACCCATGACGCGAAGTTATCCTTAGAATTTAATTGATTTAGTTTACTATAGGCTATTACAAACGCCTGCTGTACGGCGTCTTCCGATATGTATTTATCTTTGGTGTAGAAGTATATAGTTTTATATACTTTTTCATAATTTTGCTTAACCAGAATTTCAAATATATCTATTTTTTCACCATATAAGTCCATTATTTACTCCACCTTCCTATATAGATAATTCAAGGCATCATTACATAAACCTCCTAAATAAAAAAAAATCACATATGATGTAACCTTTTACCATGTTCTAGATCTCTATATAGAGAATGGGGGAATCTGATAGAGAGGAGGATCTGAGAGTAACTATATTTTAAGTCGTAGTCGCTAATGTCCAGGGAGAAAATTATTAAGGAGGAAAAAGTATGAAAAAGGTATTAGCCAAAATATGTTCTTTAGCGGTGATTGCACTTCTATTTACCACAAGTACAGTTAATGCGCAAGCTAAACAAACAAATGACGAACTAACTAATACGGTTATCTCGAAGAAAGTATTTAAAGAGGAAAAAGATTTACACAAATTGTTTGATAAAGCAGCAAAAGGAATATCTGATGTTCCCATGAAAGATGCCAATAAGTCAATTATTAAAAACCTTAATACATCTGAACAGGTACCATTAAATACTTTAAAAACAGTGCAGTTAATTGAATCAGAAAATTATAAGGATGGAAAAGTTAAAAATTCATATGCATTGACTTATTTTGCGGATGTTAACGAAAAAAATCTGACAGGGGAAAGTGATGAGAGTTTTAGTACTATGGGGAGTGGGAATTATGAAGAAACTCCTGATTGGGATAAAACTGGAGGAGTCAGAGCTTATGGAACTATCTATTATTTTACAGAAAACTATTCAGGAGAAATTAACAGGTGGAAAATTACTAGAGCTAAAGGCGGATGGAATTCATATGATAGTACAATAGCTATGTCTAATCGTTCTCTTGAAGCCTTAGAGTACGGATACCAAAGTAATATGGTTATACCTTTACAGTATAATGATACGACCAACCTTTCCACCAACACTTACGATATATACTACGGCTTTAACTATATTTATGAAAACGGAGACAAGATGCTTGCTACAAAAAGTAAAGTTACCTTATCAAAAGCCGGTTCATCCTGGACCTTCGAATTCGACTGTGAGCTCCCCTAAAATCCGGCAAGAAATTTTTCGCAAATATACGTAATACCAAAAATTATCTAAAATATTCCAAGCTGTTGGTTTTAACCGACAGCTCGGAATATAGTTATTGTATAATATTTGAGTGTCAAAATGTTGTTAGAAACTGTAATCTGAGTAAGGGTTGGAGTAGGACAACGCCGACCGCGACACTACGGACTATCTCTACATATGCGATGTCGGACATAATTATGGCCTTGGACTATTTCGAGGCCGTCGTCTTTGTCTTTAAATAAAAACTTAGCGCTTTTGATGATCAGTAGGCCATGACGAACGTTATGATGTTTTAAAACTGGTATTACCCCATTTTATTAAGGGAGGAAAATATTAAATGAGAAAACTAATTTACGTGCTTGCAGTTATTTTGATGGTATTATTAATTATAGGTTGTAATAAAACTTCACCTCCAGTAGATTTAAAGATAAGTCAACATTTTACTGTGATATCAGAAGATTCAAGTAAATATATTGGGCAGATAACTATACAAAATAACGCAATATATGAATTGATTCCAATGAGTGTAACTGTACAGATGAGAGTTAAGCATAAAGAGGGAATTGACCGAGTAGATTCAACTCCACTTCAGTTAGTTGCTAAAGAAATCAAAAGTGAAAAAAATAAAGAGTATGTGTATGAAGTAGAAATACCTAAGAAAGTATTCGCTGTTTACGAAAACACAGATAACAACAATATTGAAATTTGCACTAGAGGTTTATTTATGGATAAAGACGTAGTTATTCTAGATTCATTCCAAAGTAATACGGAAAGCTTAGTTAAAAACTAAATATGTCATCTCTATCCTTGTTTTCCCCCTTGGAGCTTGTGTGCTTGTTACCTACGCAATAGTGCGCAGTAGACCGTATTTAAAACGTAAAGCCAAGAATGATAATGAACTCTTACAGAAGATGGATAAACTAATCAAGTTGTAGAAAAAATCTGAACAGTGACCAACTGTACAGTATTCCTCTGATATTGCTTATTAATATTAAGAAGGAGAAAAAAGGTATATGCGTTATTTTTTGACCGGCTTAATTTTTGGTGTTCTTGGTATAATCATTTCTTTTCTTTTGCCAAACTCTGATATGGTTATGTATGCTCTGTTTATAATTGGATTCGTTCCAATCATAATATCTGGTTTAATGTCCGGGGCTTATGTGAGTGGTGATAGAGTCAGAGGGAATTATTCGGATTCTAAAGATTTTAATGAACGTTCAGGTATGTCAACCAAATTATTCTTATTCGGGATACCTTGCGTGTTGGCCGCAATAGCTGCAATTTATCTAAAATAATATATGGATTCACGAGTTGTATAAAAACAGTACCGGCGGCACATTCCGATCTACTGGTGCTGCTTTATGTAACCTTATTTATAGGACTCAAATAGTGGAAAGAATCTATCTTTACTGGATCCTACACACCTTTTGAATCGAATTTTAATAACTGCATATCATGGAGCAAACAAACATTTCGGGCCGGCCATTCGCCGCTAGTGGCGAATTGGAGTTTTGTTATTTATCCATGTAATAAGTTTTGAATTGTAAGATGATAATTTCGTCCTAAATATAGTACACTCTAAACTGGCTGAAGGGTGGATTTTACCCTTTTCGGTCTGGCAGTGGAATTTCCTTGTCAACATTGCCTTTGCTCGATTGTGGTTCGCGGTCAACAATTGTGTTTTATGTTGTTTCACCGACAAAGGAAAGAGCAATAACAAACAAATTAGATGAAAGGTTAAGAAAATGATTGAATATAAACGTGTAAAAGAATTTACAGAAGAACAACTTGAAGATTTGTTCTTATCAGTTGATTGGTTTTCAGGAAAATTCCCTGCGAAATTGAGAACAGCATTTCAAAATTCCAGCAAAGTTGTTTCGGCATGGGATGACATTAAGCTTGTAGGGCTTATTCGAGGTTTAGATGATGGTGTATGGCAGGCAACGATTGATTGTTTATTGGTAAATCCACAATATCAAGGTTATGGAATTGCTTCAACATTAGTGAATTCTTTATTGCAGGACTACAAAGATTTTCTTTACGTTGAAGTAGTTCCTGATGAAAAGAAAAATGTAAGTTTCTATCAGAAGCAGGGTTTTGAAATAATGGCGGAAGGAACACCTTTGCAATTTAAAGGCTGTGGTTGGAAATGAGATAAATTCCAGTTTATAGATAAGATTAGGAGCGAAGCCCTAGAATGTTTGGAAAGAGTGTTTAATCAATAAGTTAATTATAAGCGGGTAGATATAATCTATAAGTATTTTGCAGTGATCGATTCCTTACAGTTTCTTAAGTCCCCAGGGGTTCCTTCAAAAAGAATTTGTCCGCCTTTGCTGCCGCCCTCAACCCCTACGTCAATAATCCAATCGGCATTACGAATGACATCCAGGTTATGCTCTATGACAATAACTGTGTTGCCCTTCTCAACAAGACGGTCAATAAGATTCAAAATGCCGGTGATATCGGACATATGCAAACCGGTTGTAGGCTCATCCATTATATAAATATTGCCCTTTTTGCTTAATTCCTTGGCAAGCTTTAAGCGTTGACATTCTCCACCGGAAAGGGTGTCTAAGGGCTGGCCCAGGGTCATGTAATGAAGACCCACATCAACTATATACTTCAGCTTGTTTTTGATTTCTTTTTGGCTAAAAAAGTTCACGGCTTCGGCGATGGTCATTTCAAGCACTTCAACAATCGACCGGCCATTATACTTATACGCCAAAACCTCATGCTTATACCGTTTACCGCAGCATTCCTCACAGAGGGTTTCAACTGAATCCATAAAGGAAAGATCTGTTTCTATATAACCCCGCCCTTTGCAAGCCTCACAGGCACCCTCTGAATTATAACTGAACAATCCGGCGCTTACCTTGTTTTCATCGGCAAATAATTTACGAATTTGATCCATGATTCCAGTAAAGGTGGCCGGATTGGAACGTAGATTTGCACTGACTGCGGACTGGTCGATAATGATAGCATCTTTATATTCCTTGGCAAAGACACCATTAACAAGGGTAGACTTGCCGGAACCGGCAACTCCAGTAACCACAGTGAAGATCCCTTTAGGTATTCTTAGACTGACATTTTTCAAATTGTGTAAATTACTCTTTTTCGTTTCTAAGAAATCATTGCTTGTCCTTGGCTTACTCTTAATCGGCAGGCTCCTGCCGATGTATTCTCCAGTAAGTGTCTTGGCTGTCAGAAGGTCGCTATAGCTGCCCTCAAACATGATCCGACCACCGTTGGCACCGGCTTGGGGCCCAACATCAACAATAAAATCGGCAACCCTTATCACATCAGGGTCATGCTCAACCACTATCACCGTATTGCCTTTATCTCGCAATTTTACCAGCAGTTCGTTAAGTCTGTGCACATCTCTGGGGTGTAACCCGATACTTGGCTCATCGAAAATATACATGACATCCGTCAAGCTGCTGGTCAGGTGCTTGACCATTTTAACACGTTGGGATTCGCCGCCGGATAATGTGGAAGTTTCCCTATCCAAGCTTACATAATCCAGCCCTATTTGAATTAAATCCTTCAAGCGCTCAGTCAGATTTTTGATAATAGGTTTTACGTTATTATCAGTAATTTTTTGGATTAATTCCAGGAGCTCATCCACCTGCAGAGCCGTAAAATCCGCTATGGAATAGCCCATGATTCTCGACGCTAAAATACTTTCGTCATAGCGTTTGCCCCCGCAATTATGGCACTGCTGTTCAGTGATGAATGGCTCAATTTTCTTCCTTGACGCCTCGGATTTTTCAAACTCGGTTTTGATGTTCTGACTTATGAATCTCTCAACAAGACCTGCATAAGTGGAGTTCATTCCTTCAACGATGGCCGAATTGATTTTTACCGGTTTAGAATAGGCAAGCTTGTCGTATTCCTCTTTCGAATAATCCTTGATTTTTTTGTCACAATCAAAAAAGCCTGTTGAGGCATACATTTTCCACTGCCAATTACCAGGTTTATAGCCCGGCAACAATATCGCCCCTTCGTTTAGCGACTTTTCTTTATCCAAAGCTTTGTCAAGATCAAGGGTTACGATCCTGCCGATACCCTCACAAGTCTTGCACATTCCATTTGGGTCATTAAAGGAAAAATAATGGGAAGGGCCAATCTGCGGCTGTCCAATTCGTGAAAACAGCAGCCGGATTAATGGGTTAATATCTGTTATTGTTCCGAGAGTTGACCGGGAGTTTCCGCCTATCCTTTTTTGATCAACAATAATCGCTAAGGACAGGTTTTCAATGGCATCAACGTCCGGATGACCATACTTAGGCAAAAAACCTTGAATAAATTTGCTGAAGGTTTCATTCAATTGCCGACCGGCTTCCTGGGCAATCGTTTCAAAGACAATCGATGATTTGCCCGACCCTGACACTCCGGTAAAAATTGTTATCTTCTTTTTGGGGATTTTTAAACTGATATTCTTTAAGTTATTGGCACGTGCACCTACTATTTCGATACATTTATGTTCCATATTATATCTCCGTTTAAAATTTCTTACTAAATAATGTGTCTATTATCCTATTTAACTATGCGAAGAAGTCTCAACCCGTCTATAGTATGAAGCATACACTAAAAATCCGTTACCAGAAATGGACAGTTGGGGCAAATTTTTAATTAGTACAATCAAAGATAAAAAGACGTATTTGTGTTTATCCTTGACTTTTGGGAGATACTAATTCTCGGAGGTGGGAAAGTTTGAAGAGTCGTTTAGCAAAGGATACTTTACTTATTGGAGCAGTGTCTGGGATAGCAGCGAAATTAATTCAGGATCTGTTAGGAGCAATCATCATTATGTTTTTTTTACCTTCGTACCTTAACTGTGTTCGAATCGCAGGAGGACTCTTGCTAACGCCCGAACAAGTACTCTCAGGTATGTTTTGGCCAACATTGCTAGGTTTACAAATTGACATGGTTGTAGGAGTTGTAGTTGCAATAGTGGCTGTACTTATCTTTCAACACTGGGGTAACGATTACTATAAGATCAAAGGTCTCATGGTAGGATTAATTGCGTGGGTGTTATTGTATTCTACATTAAGTCGATTTCTGAGTAGTGTTCACCCTTCAGGATCAGTATTGCAAGCGGAATTATCTTTTTTAACACATATAATTTTTGGTTTATCCCTACCTTCGTGTATTATTTGGTTACGTAAATTCAAAAATTCTAATAGCCATGAAACTCAACCGGAATGAAGAATTATATTTATTTATTGGCTTCGTCATGCTGCCCCAAAATCGGAAACGTTTCCGATTTTGGGGCAGTCCATTTAAATATGGTTTGTCACACCTATGGAACCCAACAGGCCGCCTCCCTTGCCGTCGGCGGGCAGGGGGAAGGGTTGCCGAATTTGAGTTATTCCCAGGCCCTTACTCTCTTAGTAGTCCCGGAAGAAGACCGGGCTCAGTTCATCGCAGAATTGGATGTGGAAAGCATGTCTATTCGCGAACTGCAAAAGGCAGTTAAGGAGCGGAACCAGGCACTTCAGGAACGGGATCAGGCCATTTTGGAAAGAGGGGATATCCAGAAAGCCTTAAATAATCAAGTGAGCAAAATATCCCAGCTGACCACTGAGCGGGACAACCTGAAGAGTAAGCCAGAGGAGTTAAGTAAGTCCAAAGGGGAGATTGAGACCAGGGCCGGGAAATTGCAGTCGGAGTTGAACTCCATCAAGAAAAGCACAGAATACACTTCCATCCAATAAATGAGTAAGAACCTTACTGCTGCTTATCACAAGTCCTGCGCTAATAAAGTCGCCTTTTTATATGAGAGCCTGAATAAAACCTTTAAGGAACTGATCTTTGAGCTGAGCAGGTATGCACCCGGGGATAAGGACGCTCATGAAGCTTATAAAACTAAGACTGTCGATTTTTTGACGAAAGGTTTGAAACAAATGTATGAAACAGATATAGGACACTTAATGTAGTTTTGGCATCCCTACTTTCGCAATCCATAAGCTTTTAGTTTACACTCAACTTCCACTTCTATAGGCATTGTCGGGTAAACCTCATTCCAATTTAAAGATTTGAAAGCCTCGGGTTCATGTCTCCGAAAGGCCTTATGAAAACCTAGATAGTCTGCCTTGAGCTCTTTTTGAGATTTTTGGATAGCGGTTTTTACCTGTTGTGCAATGGTTTCAGCAAAAAGCAATTCTAATTCTTTAATGGTCTCTGGATCAGAAAGATCGAGATATTCTCCATATTCCTCCATAACCATTCCCTCCGAAGTCACTTTAACCAGAATGGATGGATTTCCTCCATTTATGATGGGCTTAAAGGTTGTGTCTTTCTTTCTAACCTCGTAAGTGTAGGTATTTTCCTCTGTTTTCGCTACTACAATAGCTTGGTTCTTCTCTACCAGCCAATTAGCGGCTTGGACTTCCTCGCCATTAAGCCAGGCTACCAGCTTCGAGTCCTTAAAGACAGCAGCCCCATCTCGAAGAATTAGATTTTCGCCTGTCTGAAGTAAAGCACGGGAGCCATAAGCTGTTCCATTGGAACCCTTTAAGTCGGAGAGGAAGTCTAGAAAATCCCTAGTTCTGATAATCGAGATTTGCTCGGAAAAACAGCCCATATTCACCAATGCTGCTGAAGGGCGGTCTTCGAACTTTTCATTAAGGGATAAAAGATCTCGCGCTTGGGCGTTTTGGACAAAAACCAGTCGAAGCTGCATAGCCAAATCAGGCTCGCGCAAGAGATAATTGATCAGGTCTTGAAAACTTTCCCGCCTGGCGATGTCTTCACCGATTGCCACCGCCCGCAGGTGACTTAAAGAAATTCTCCGACTGAGACTAGCTTGTGCCTGTTGGATTGCTTGCAGGATGCTATCTGCATCCTTGCTGATTACAAAACTTTGAGTTGTTGGCCCTTCATGGGCTGAAATAGGCTTGGCAAGCTGGAAGGTGACTTTGTATTTGGCACTGCTGGAATTTGAGGGGAGATCAATGCCAATCCCTAATACAAAGGCGGTGCTGTTCACATCGTGGAGATCCCAACATCCGGGTGTAAGTATCAAAAGAGGGAGAAGGCAGAGTAATCTTAATTTATTTCTCATCTTACCCTTCCTTTCTTGCGGATAATCGCTAAAAGAAGGGTCATTACGGGGAGCAGATAAACCATTGGCACAGTGAAGACTGTAAGATAAAGGCGTAAAATCTCATGCCAGTTCTCATTAGGCAAGAAGTAAGCAATTGTAACGGGAATTGCCGTTACCAAGAATAAAATCCATTTTCGGGGGGTCAGCTTAAACAGCTGAAATATGCTTGAATTCAGAAGGTGAAGATAAATAGCCAGAGTTGTAAACATGGCAATTAGCCAGGGCAAGGTGAGGAGAAGCCCAAATCGTTCTACGGGAAAACCGGGTAACTCAAGGATGTTTACAACGTTGATCCCGGGCAGAACAGATTCCCTAACATTGTCTACACATAGAATACCAATTGCGGCAGCTGTATGAATAAAGCCAAAGAAAACCGTTAAATTATAGGCGAACAAGGAGGTTTTTATTCCTTCTCTAATTTTGAGGAAAAAGGGGGCCGCAAATAAGAGCACTTCCGGTCCTTGATAGGCCCCCAGAAATAAATAGGTGCCTTTCAGAACAGGTAGGATTCCGTTCTCCAGAACAGGCAAAAATTTTTCGAGTTTGATTGTGGCAATGAATAGCAGAGCCAAGAGAAGTAAGGGAATCACTAAGAAAGGCAGGAGAAGCTGAAAGAAACGGATAATCGGGATGAGCCCGTAGGAGACTAACCAAATGAGGGATAAAGCAAATATTGCCAGAGGCACTATAGGGGGGGTTAAGGGAAGAAACAACAATTTATTAATTAACACAGTTTCATAAAAGATGGAACTGAGGAAGCTAACCCAGAATAAGAGATAAAGAATTGAAATCAAGAAACCTAGAGGCTTTCCCCAGATGATCTGCAGGTATTGAAAATAGTTCATTGTAGGAAAGCGCGCTGCTAATTTAATAAACAAATAGACAAAGAGGCTGCCGATGAAGGCACCGATAAGGATAGAAAGCCAAGCATCCTGATTGGCTGCCGCAACTGTGCTCTTTGAAAAAGTAAACACTTCATATTCAACGATGCTTAGGACTAACAAAGGCAGGAGGGCGCGGTTGTGAAGTCGATCCTCGCTTACATTGCTTTCTTTAGGCAAAGTATCATCCTCCTTTCCCTTTTAGAGGATTCTGAGGCTTATAAGTATCGTCAATAGGCATCTCTTCAGAATTCTCGCGCAGGAGAGTATGCCCCCAGGCACTAACTTCCATGGTTGCCAGGGGTGCCATGTAGGGAATACCAAAGGATTTTAAGGTGGAGAGATGAATGCAAATCAAGAAGAAAGCCAGGGCAAAACCGAATAAGCCCAAGAAGCTGGAAACAATCATTGTCAAGAATTGAATCATCCTGATGGCAGTACGCAGATCATAATCGGGAATGGCAAAGGAAGACATCACTGTCAAGGTAACGACAATCACCAAGCCTCCTCCAATCGTATTAGTAAACAGTCCGGCGATTAGCAGAGTAATGCCGGAAAATAGCGCTATACTAGAGCCCATCAAAGACGGCATTCTAATTAGCATCATCCGAAAAGCTTCGGATATCCCCATCATCAGAAAAACTTCAAAATAAACAGGGAAGGGTGTGCCTTCCCGCGAGTCTAAGATAAGAAGAAGCAGACGGGTTGGGATCATTTCCGGATTATAAGACAGTAAAGCGATATAAAAGCCTGGCAGGCAGCCAGCAAGCAACAACATAATATAGCGAGCAAGTTTAAAAAAGCTTGCTGCAAAAAACCAACGACTGGAAACATCATCAGGGGTATCCATAAGATCGAAAAATGTGCTGGGAGCCAGTAAGACGTCTGGACTGCCATCTAGCAGGATAACTGCTCTTCCCTGGAACAAAGCACTAACCGCCACATCAGGTCGCTCACTCACTTCAACTTGGGGAAATGGGCTAAGGGTTGAGTCCTCAATATTTCTTTGGATGTAACTGCTTTCATATAAAGTTCTTGCTTTAATAGTCCGGAGTCTTTGCTTTATTTCTGCAATGATGCCGGGGTTGGCAATATTCCCTAAGTAAATTAGCAGCACTTCTTTAGGGGCCAGACTCCCTAGAGAAATAGTTTCGGCTACCAGTTCCGGTGTGGGGATTAGATTTTTTATTAAATCCAAATTATAATGCCCATCCTCTGTAAAGCGCAGCTTTGATCCGCGTAAGAGCTGGCTGCTATCGCGAACGATAGTGCTGACCACGGGTAACCTTTGAGGAGAAGTAGCTTCTTGAGAAACATTTTCAGGATGTTCTTCTAGCTTATGAAAGGTGGTATCATTATTAATTCTTTGAGGGTGGCTTCTTTTCCAGAAGTTAAACATTTACGCACCTCAGTTTATTAAGTCCGCTACTATTATCCCAAGGCTTGGGATAATATATGTATATAAAAATACTCCCCTCCCGGTAGTCGGTTCTGGAATCCAGTCATTGAACCGCCTGCCTTGAGGGGAGTATATTAATTTATTAAAGGTCTCTACAGATAATTAAAAGTCTAAACCGCCGTGGTGAATTAATCGATTTGCCAGTCAATCGGCACTCTATTCTTTGAAATCAAGAAGTTATTAGTGCGTGAAAAGGGTTTGCTGCCAAAAAAACCTCTGCTGGCAGATAAGGGGCTGGGGTGTGCTGATTCGATGATCAAATGCTGGGAATTAGTAATAAGGTTCTTTTTAGACCGAGCATTATTACCCCATAAGATAAAGACCACGGGATCAGATTTCTCATTAACCAAGGAAATAATTCGGTCGGTAAAAATTTCCCAACCTTTGTTTTGATGGGAATTTGGTTTGCCTGCTTCAACAGTCAGTGAAGTATTAAGCAGTAATACCCCTTGCTCCGCCCATTTTTTCAGACTGCCGTGCCGAGGGATTTGGCATCCCAGGTCGGATTGAAGCTCTTTAAAGATATTCTGAAGTGATTTTGGAAAGGGTACTCCAACATTGACGGAAAAACTAAGACCCATCCCTTGACCGATATTAGGATAGGGGTCTTGTCCTAAAATGACTGTCTTCGTATTTTCATAAGAGGTATATACTAACGCATTGAATACATCGTCCTTCTTCGGAAAGATTTGTTTGTGACGATATTCGTTTTTTACCCATTCAAGGAGCTGAATATAATAATCCTTTTTGATTTCCTCGTCGAGTAGTTTTTTCCAATCAGCTTGAACTGTCATTTATTATTAATCCCTCCTCTACGTCCCCGCCACTTCGGCTAACTTTTTTATAACACAAAGGAAAAGGGGTAGCAACAGGTGCAGCCCCTTTTCCTTTGTGTTAATTTATTCTGTTTCACTGAGCGGAGTTTCTAGGGTGCCGGGATGGGGCGCATCGCCCATAGCAAGTGCGGCATTGTCCAACAGGATCTCCTGCTGGTTTTTCTCCTCAGCTTAAACGGAAGACCCTGCTGATAGTAGTAATCCTCATCAACTCTGTGATTCCAATGATCTGCTGCACAGGATATACTGTATCTTAGAGGCGTTTAGTTTTTATGACGGGTTATTACTTTACCATGCAGGAAACTTGCCACTGTATTCCATATTTATCGCTAAACTTTCCGTATAAGGGACTAAAGAAGGTTTCCTGCAACTCCATTTCTATAGTGCCGTCCTCAGACAATACATCGAAAACACTCTTTGTTGCTTCTTTGCTATCAAACTCCAAGGAGAAAGAAATATTATTTCCCGTATTATAAGGGTTGCCGGGAAAGGTATCTGAGAAACGTATGACATGACCATCTTTTCTTAGTTCGGCATGCATCACGAGATTCTTAACCTGATCCGGGATTGGAAATGCTGGATTTGGTGGAGCGTCTGCAAAATGCAAGATTTGAGTTTCTCCCCCTAAAGCTACTTGATAGAAGTTGACGGCTTCTTCGCAGTTGCCATTAAAAACAAGGTACGGTATTAACCAATCACTCATTTTAAGACCCTTCTTTCGTTTATTGTCCATTATATTATGTTCAGTACTGATTCCAATAATGCCCACAAGTTTTTGTCTGGGACATGCTCTATAATGAGAACATTAGAGAAAAGTTGAAAGGGGTAAGAAACCCATGAGGATTTTACATACATCAGATTGGCACTTGGGGCGTACCCTCGAAGGGCGTAGCCGGTTTGATGAGCAAGTCGCCTTTATTGAGGAATTATCCGGTATCGTTGAGGACAATGCAGTGGACCTTATTCTGATTGCCGGAGATATTTTTGATACTGTTAACCCCCCAGCTGCAGCGGAAGAACTTTTTTACGAAGCTTTGAATCGATTGTCTGCCGGAGGGAGGCGTGGGATAGTTGCAATTGCCGGAAATCACGATAACCCTGAACGACTTTGTGCAGCCAGCCCTTTAGCGGTGCGACAGGGAATAACGTTATATGGCCTTCCGAAAGAGGTGCTTTTGCCAAGCCCCAGCCTGTTTACCCAACTGAACCCAGGAGATGGTTCAACTGTTAGAAGAGCTAGGGCAGGCCAAGGGTGGATGGAGTTAGCTATTCCTAATTGCCCGCCAACTATTGTAGCTATGCTGCCCTATCCATCGGAATCACGACTCAACGAGGTCTTAAGTGAAAGTTTAGATGAAAATATCCTGCGGGAAGAGTACTCTAAGCGTGTTCAACAACTATTTACCACCTTTGCTCAGCATTTTCGCCCGGATGCAGTTAATCTTGGGATAAGTCATCTTTTTGTCCGGGGGGGAGTAGAATCCGAATCAGAGCGGCCAATTCAACTGGGCAGTGCCCCTACAGTTGAAGTAAATGCTTTGCCGGTTGGGGCCCAATATGTTGCTCTTGGGCACTTGCACCGTGCCCAGTCTGTCAAAGGTGCCCCTATTCCAACTCGTTACTCGGGTTCGCCGCTGGCTTATAGCTTCTCAGAAACCGGCTATGCCAAATCTGTGGTTTTAATCGAAGCCTATCCCGGTCAAGAGGTAACAACTCAGGAGATTTTCCTGCGTTCGGGATACCCTTTGGTCAAATGGCGGGCCAAAGAAGGGCTTGCTCAGGTGCAGCAATGGATTGATGAAGGTAAGGATCTCAACGCCTGGATTGATTTAGAAGTCTTCGTGCCAAACGCGTTGCAAGCTCAGGATATTCATAATCTGCGCCGGCAGAGAGAACGACTTATTAATATCCGTCCTGTTTTTCCCGAGACTGAGAAGATTGCTGCCGAGGCTCGCTCGAAATTACCTATTGACGAGCTTTTCCGCAAGTTCTATCAAGATCGTATGGGTGGAGCGGAACCGGAGCAGGAACTTGTTGCTATGTTTTTGTCATTAATTAACCCGGATGACAATGAGACGACTTCAATAGCAGAGCAGCAAATTGTGGTCGATAAGGAGGCTGAGACTGCATGAGGCCCATTAAACTAAGGATAGCAGGCTTAAATAGTTTTAGGGAAGTCCAAGAGATCGACTTCTCCAAACTATGTGAAACCGGGGTGTTTGGAATTTTCGGTGCTACCGGCAGCGGAAAATCGACGATTCTGGATGCAATTACTCTGGCTCTCTATGGTACCGTAGAACGAGCTGCGAATAATACTCAAGGGATACTTAACCACGCCGAAAACCTGCTTACAGTAGAATATAGTTTTTCCTTAGCTGTAGGGGATCAACGGAAAGTTTATCGTGCGGAGCGGGCCTATAAACGATCCGGGGATCGTACGGTTAAGGCCTCAACCTGCCGGCTGGTGGAAATAAGCGATGAAGTGGAAACTGTTTTAGCCTCTAAGGCTGATGAAATGACGAAAATGATTGAGGGTGTATTGGGCCTTAATGTTGAGGATTTTACTCGGGCTGTAGTTCTTCCTCAAGGGAAATTTGCTGAATTTCTCACCATTAAACCCAAAGATCGGAGATCAATGTTAGAACGACTGTTTTCTCTTGAAGCTTATGGCAGGGAATTATCTGCCCGACTCTCGGAACAACTGGAAAGCACAAAATACAATTTGAACGGTGTAGAACAACGACAACAGGGGTTAGGAGACGCTTCGTCAGAACGAGTTAGGGAAGCAGAAAAAGATTTAGAAAGCTCTGAATCAAAGGCCAAGAGTATAACAGAAGACTTAAGGATTTTAAAACAACAATATGATGAAGCTAAGGAAGTCTGGAGGCTGCAAGAACAATTACACCAGCTAAAGGATACAGAGACTCGGCTTTCAGCAGAACAAGCAATCATTGACAACTATGCGGAGCGCTTAAGTCTGGCAGAACGTGCGGAATCAATCCGTTCACTCCTGGAAGAGATACTATTCTCAGAGGCTCGATTTCAAGAGGCTCGAGGTCAAGCTGAGGATTCGGCGACAAAACTTAAGGCAGCCAGGCTTGATAAGGAAAAGGCGGAAAGTATGTGGTTGGAGTCAAGCCAAAAACGCCAAGCTACAGAGCCCCTCTGTCTGCGCAGGCTCGAGCAGCTGGAACAAGCTAAAAGCTTGGAAATTGATATCCTGACCAGGCAAGGGAGATTGAATCAAACCCGTCTTGACTATAGTAAACATGAACGAATTCGTAAGGATTTAGAACATAAAATTGGGGCCTCAAATGATCGAAAAACAGTCCTGCAAAAACAATTAAAAGATATTAAAGATGAGATTAATCGTCTTACGGTAGATCCCCAGCAGCGGAGGAGAGTTAATGGATCTGCTCAAGCCCTGGAAAGCTATGATATAGTTTTTAAGCAAGCCAAAGATCTGCAAAAAGACTTAGACAAAAATCTCTTAGAAATGAAAGAACGTCAATCAGAATTGAATGACTCTCAGGAAGAGGTTCGGGCCGCTCAGAAAATAGTAGAGCAGTTTAAAGAGGTACTGAACCGCTTGCTTCAAGCTCCGCCAATCCGTGAAGAAATCCTTAGTGAACAGGCTCAAAGATTAGAACGTGATCGGCATAGAATGGTCAATCTTGAACGGAGTGAGAGGGAAGAAGCTGTAGAGCTAGAGCGGCTGCAAATCATCAGAGAAGATATCCGAAAAATAGAAGCTGAAGTTGCTGCTAAGGAACAGGAGCAGCGACAGATCTCTCAAGCCCTTCAGAATGCCAAGGAGTATGTAGAATTAAGAAGAGTTGAAGTTCAGACATTTGAACAAGAAAACCTGGCGAGTATACTGGCTAAAAATCTGGTAGTAGGAGAGATGTGCCCGGTTTGTGGTTCAACTCACCATCCCCAGCCTGCAAATGAATTGGTTGACGAGAGGGTGGACAAAGCGAGAATTGCCCTTGAGAAAGCCTCAATTGATCTCCAGGCCTTAGAGGAGAAAAGCCAGAAATGGACGACTGAACTCGCTGTAACCAAGGCTCGCTTATCCTCGAATAAGGTTGTAGAGCAGAATCAGGTTAAGCTCGTCGCAGAAAAGCAGCACTCCCTCGCTGCTTATCGAGGGGAATTGACTGAGGCTGATGGTTTAAAAACCAGCCAAGATCTTAAACTACAATTAGTTGAACAAGAATCAATTTTAGCGTCTAATCGCCAGGCTTTTAGCCAGTGGAAAGCAGACCAAGAGCAGTGGGGCCGAAAGTTGGATGATGCTCAGAGCCAAATGGTTGAAAGAGAAAAAAAGCTAAATAGCATAAATGCTCAGATTGCATCTTTAGAAGGAGTAAGCCAAGACCTTCAAAATCGCTTAATCAAAGTGTCTGAAGAACAGGTAAAGCGGAAAGAGATATTGGACGATTTGCGCGGGGAGATTGCTATCAGCGAAATTTCCCGGTTGCAAAATCAGTACTTAAATTGGGATCAGATGTTGGGTACTTTAAATAAAACAATGGCTGGTCTTGAGGAAGAGCTGAGAAAAGCTGGCGAGGCTCAGGAACAGTTTGATCAGGAAAAAATTAATTGTGAGCTGGAACTTCAGAATTTAACAACTATTGGGATTGAGGCAGCCCGGAATTTGGCGGAGCTCCAGAAGAAGTGTGATGATCTAACTGGTGGCAAGAATGCCGCTGATCTTCTTGATCAAGTTAAACAGGAGTTATCCCATGTAACAGAAGCGGAAGAAGCCCTTAGAAAGCTATCTGAAAAAGCTAAAGAAATCTGGACTCAAGCAGAACAGACTCAGGCAGTTAGCCTTAAAACCTTGGAATTATCTCGTGAAGGATTAAAGACCGCGCAGGACAGACTTGACCAGGGCCTCCGGACGGCACAATTCAGGTCTCTAGAAGAGGCAAAAAATGCTTTGTGTCCGGATTCCGAACGGCAGAATATGGAGGAAGCCATCACTGCCTATCGTCAAAATGTTCTGCTCAATAAGCAAAAACGAATAGATGTCGAAGAATTACTTAAGGAACGAATTCTCCTGCCGGAAGAGTGGCTTGCTTGGCCTATTCGCGTCAAAGCACTTGAACAGGCTTATACTGAAGCAATTGAGAGACGAGGTGCCAATCAGCAAAGGTTGGAGAAGCTGAAAGTCACCCATGAGGAATGGATGAACCTAGAAGGGCAGCGTAAAACCCTTGCTCATCGTCATACTTTACTGAAAAACTTGCAGGGTGTTTTCAAAGGGAATGCCTTTGTGGAGTTCATTGCACAAGAACAATTAACCAATGTTTCAATAGATGCCTCAGAGCGGTTAAGGCAGTTAACCAACCAACGTTATGCCTTGGAAGTTGATTCTGAGGGAGGATTTGTTATGCGTGATGATGCTAATGGAGGAGTGCGCAGGCCTGTAAGCAGTCTATCCGGTGGGGAGACTTTCCTCACAGCCCTTGCGCTAGCCTTGGCTCTATCTACCCAGATTCAGCTGCGCGGTGAATCACCGTTGGAATTCTTCTTCCTTGACGAAGGTTTCGGGACTCTGGATGCCGATCTTCTGGAAACAGTTATGAATATTTTAGAGAAACTTCACTTGCAGAGTCTAACCATCGGTATAATCAGCCATGTTCCGGAGCTGAAGAACCGCCTTTCGCGCCGGTTGGTTCTTACTCCTGCTGAGGCTGGCGGGGTTGGCAGCAAAGTCAAGCTGGAGATGGCCTAATTAGCTTGCTTGGGATGGAGATTGACTCCATCCCAATTTCATTATTAAGAGTTTTTGGCCTTAAGAAAAGAGTAGTCAACAAGAATCTGAAATATCTAAAATAATAAGACTGAAAATAAAAGTTTTTTATTAACTTTGAAAATTTAGGGTATTGACTAAAGTCAATAAAAAGTTCATACTAGCCTAGAGAGTAAAACATAGTTTTATATACTGAAACCAAATTTTTCTTTATTAATTGGTAATCAGTGGTAATGGAATGGAGGCCTACCCATGGCAGAAAAATATGTGCAAACACTTGAACGATCACTAGATGTTCTAGAAGTATTAGCTCACGCAGAAGAGCCTTTAGGAGTCACAGAAATCGGAACCCGCATTAGTTTGCATAAGAGTACAGTTCATCGAATTTTGCAGACCTTATGTCACAGAGGTTATGTCGAGAGGAAGAAAGACAGTGAGCGCTATCAATTAGGCATTAAAATTATTGAATTAGGAATACGATTCTTTAACGATTTAGAAATTCGTAAAGTAGCTGCCCCTGTTCTCGGTGACTTAGTAAAAGTGTTAGATGAAGTCGTTCATCTGGTTCTTCCCGATGATGGGGAAATTGTTTATATCGATCGGGCAGAGACTTCTCAAGTTGTAAGTATGCATTCTAAGGTAGGGCGAAGAGCTCCGATGCATTGTACAGCAGTAGGGAAGGCGTTGCTTTCTACCATGCCTGAAGAGGAAGTACGGCATATTTTGGAGCTTAAAGGTATGACCAGGTATACACCTAATACAATTACTGATCCTGAGACCTTGTTAGAAGGCTTAAGAACTATCCGAGATAGCAAAATATCGATTGAGAAGGAAGAAAATGAAATCGGTATAATCTGCTTAGGGACACCAATCTTTGATTATTCAGGACGGGCGATCGGCGCAATTAGTGTATCTGGACCTGCCAGCAGGATTAATGAAAAAGGAATTGATTGGATTGGCGAGGAATTGAAATCCTCTGGACAACTTATATCAGCTAAATTAGGATTCGACTTCTTCCAAAAGTCATGACCTATTAGTCATAAAGTACAGGATTGGTCATAATTAAAGAATAACTTAAATTGTTTGAAAGTTTCCTATTGACGATTTACTCAGATAGAGCAATAATATAACCATAAGTTTTCGAAACATTGTTTCAATTGATGAAACGCTATCGAAAGTTACCAGAAAAGGGGGGCAACATTCAAAGTATCAAGTCAATAGGATATAATTACTTCAGGCCTTGGTGAACTTACTCACAAGCTTAAAGCAAATAACCAATCTCTTTCGAAAGGGATGGGGCTGGAGGCCATGGGTAAAAACGCTTAAACAAAGGGGGAAGATCAGTGGGAGTTTTGGCAGACGTATATGAAATGCTCAACACGTGTAACAAATGTGGTGGCTGCCACACAGCTTGCAAGACCTATAAGCTGACTGGGTTAGAGACAATGGTGGCACGCGGAAGAATCCAGCTCATCAAAGCCGTCGCCGATGGGAAATTAGAACCTAATCAAGAGTATGAAGATGCGATCATGAGTTGTCTGTTGTGCGGAGAATGTGCAGTCACTTGTCCAAACGGTGTACATGGTAATGAACTGGTTATGGCCGCGCGGCGAGATCTCAAACTCAGAAAAGGAATTACACCTTTTGCTAAGTCTTTTGCTTTAAAAACTCTGGCAAGTCCGAAGAGACTGGGTATGGGATTCCGTCTTTTCGGAGGAGTGGGCAAAAGTGTCCTCAATAAACTTGATGGAATGGATTATTTTCGCGGTATTGATATTCGAAACTTCCCTACTGCCAAAAAACAATTTTTGGAGCAGGTTCCGGAGAGGATTAAGGTGCAAAATCCGAAGCATAAAGTCGGATTTTATGTGGGATGTTTTCTCAATTACTCCTTAGACCAAACCGCCCATTCTGTTGTTAAAGTGTTAACTAAAAATGACTGTGAAGTTATTATTCCCAAGGACCAAGTGTGCTGCGGTCTTCCGCAATATTGCTATGGTGACTTCGAAACAGCGAAAAGTAATGCCCGCCAAACTATTAATACTTTTTTAGATAAGTTTAGCGATGCCGAAGTTGTTCTCTCCGCCTGCGCGTCCTGTGCTTCCATGCTTAAACATGATTATCTGAAGCTCTTCGCTGATGAGCCCTCCTATCTACCGAAAGTTAAATTATTTTGTGAAAAAGTGGTTGAGTTTTCAGAATATATGGATAAAATTGGTGTCGATCAGAGCGAACTTCATAATTCAAGTCCTCTAACAGTCACCTACCATGACCCTTGCCATATGGTTCGGGGGCTTAAGGTAACTAAGCAGCCACGGCAATTGCTGCAAATGATTCCTCGGGTTGAGTATAAGGAAATGTTTGAAGCTAACCGTTGTTGTGGGGCAGCCGGCTTAGTGCAAGCCTTCTTCCATGAGGTATCAACAGATATCACAGATCAGAAGACACAAAACATCAAGGATACCAATGCAGATTTGGTGGCTACAAGTTGCCCGGCATGCATGTTGAGACTTCAAGGCGGCATAAACAAAGCTGGCCAAAAACAAAAGGTTATGCATGTTGCCGATTTAATGGCTAAAGCTTACGAAGACTAATTGAACCCCAAAAAAGCTACTTATATATATGGTCTGACCATTACAGCTGATCATTGGTCTGACCAAAAAACGAAAAATTCCCTTTGCGGAACATGCTGACCGCAAGTTCTAGTAAATGAGTGGAAGGGCGGGTAGTCATGAGTAACGTCAATATCAGTAAGTTAAAGGAGATTGTCGGTGAGGCCAATGTCATCGATTCCTCTTCCGAAATGGCTAAATATCTAAAAGGTCCAGGTAAGCCTGCAGTTGTTGTCTTACCAGGGAAGACTTCAGAAGTTTCGAGTATCGTCAAACTGGCTAATGAGCAGAATGTGAAGTTAGCGGTAGGAGGGGCAGTCGTTAATACCCAGGGGATTACGGGTGGAATCGCGCTGGTTATGTCCCGAATGAACCAAATTGTAGAAATGGATAAACTGAACCTTGTAGCCATTGTCGAGCCTGGACTTCTTCATAGAGATTTTATTCTTAAAGTTGCGGAAATAGGATTAAACTTTCCTCCGGAGCCCTATGAAGTTGAAACCAGTTCGATTGGAGGCTGCTTCTCAATCGGAGATTCCGATTCTAAATCCTTTGAATATGGTCCGACTCGTACCTTCCTTTTAGGATTTGAAATGGTTCTCCCCACGGGGGAAATCTTGGAGATCGGAAATAAATGTATTAAGAACGTTTCCGGTTTGGATTTCATCCACTTTGCTGTCGGAAGCCAAGGAACCTTTGGAATCTTCACCAAACTTCTAGTGAAGCTCTTACCTCAACCGGAAGCTAAAAAAGCAGTGATTGGCACCTTTGCATCCCTGCATAAGGCAAATGCAACTTTTAATACCCTGATTAAACGGAACGTGCATCCGACCCGGATGAATCTCATTAATGCATCCTTTGCTAAAATTGCCAAACCCGAGACAGAAGGGCAGCTAGTGATCGTTGACTTGCAAGGATTCAAAGACTCGGGCAAAAACATCGCTAATGAAGTTGCCTCAGTTCTTACCTTGGCCGGAGGCTTTGATGTAAAAATCATTGAGGACGAGGTTGAGTATGATCAAGTGATTAATGGTTGGCTTAAAGTTCGATCCGAATTTAATGCAAAACCTGAGCGCACCGTGGAGTTTGTGGTTGGCCCGATGAAAATGCCCCAAGCCTTGGCTCAGCTCGAAGCTCTTACAGGGGATCTGGGGGCCTATCCTGGCGTAATTGTCGAAGGGCTTCTCGGATATGTTGGTTTGGCTCTGCCCGAGGGAACCGAAAAACTTGCTTTTGCCACGAAAGTGAATAAATTGGCGATGTCCCTGGGTGGAAACGTGAAGGGCCTCTTGGGTCATAAGCTCAAAGCTGAAGTATATAATGATGCGGAAATGTGGAAGCAAACCACAAGTTTGCTCAATGAACTGCGTCAGCAATTTGACTCCAAAGGGATCCTCAGTCCTGGGGTAAGTCTAGAGGCTTAGAAGAAGGAGGTCTGAATATGTTAAGCCAAACGGTTGTTAAGCGGTTGAAGGAAATTGTTGGAGAAAAGAACGTGGTTACGGACAAAGTTGGCCTGTTGACCTATGGCTATGACGGCACGTTATTATCCGGAGAAGCCCTGGGAGTGGTTTCTCCGACAACAACGGATCAGGTTGTGGAAATCGTCAAATTGATGAATGAACATAATATTAAACTGGTTCCCCGGGGCGCCGGCACGAATGAGAGCGGCGGAACAATTCCTTCTCAAGAAGCTGTCGTTATTAGCTTTACTAAAATGACTAAAATTCATGAAATAGATACCGAAAACTTTGTTGCGGTGGTTGAGCCCGGAGTGATCAATTTTGACCTTCAGGTTGAACTGGAAAAGAAAAAGTTCTATTTTCCTCCCGATCCATCCTCCTTTAAGGCCTCAACCATAGGAGGAAATGTCGGTGAATGCTCCGGTGGACCCAAATGCTTTAAATACGGGGTTACTCGGGATTATATCTTGGGTCTGGAAGTCGTTCTCCCCAATGGTAAAGTCATTCAAACAGGGGGGCGTAATTTCCAAAGTGAGCCGGGTTATGATTTGACTCGCATCATTGTTGGCTCGGAAGGAATTCTGGGTTTGGTCACTAAGGTTTTCGTTCGTATCATACCTATGCCCAGAGCCAAGAAAACCATGCTGGCTATTTACGACAAGGTTGAAGATGCTTCTCAAACGGTTGCCGATATCGTTGCCGCCGGTATTATTCCGACGACTCTGGAATTAATGGATAATTTGTTGATTAATACTACTGAGGACTTTACCCATGCCGGGATTCCCCGTGACGCCGGAGCGGTTCTTATCATTGAGGTAGACGGATATCCGGAAGATATGGACGGACAAGTCAAGACTATTGGTGAGATCGCCGGTAAAATTGCCAAAGAATTTAAAGTTGCTCAATCGGCAGTTGAAGTGGATCAAATTTGGACCTCAAGGCGCAGTGCTTTCGGATCTGTAGCTCGCGTTAGACCATCCTATGGTGTTAACGATATTACGGTTCCGAGGAGTAATTTCCCCAGTGCTATTGGAGGAGTTCTTAAAGTCGCTAAAGATTTCGGCGTGACCATCGGAGTTGTGGCCCATGCCGGTGACGGAAATCTTCACCCCCTAATCCTTTTCGATCAACGGAATAAAGAAGAAACCGAAACCGTCCATAAAGCTGAACAGGCGCTCTGTATGATGGCTCTTGACTTGGAAGGTACTATAAGTGGGGAGCACGGAATCGGACTCGTCAAGAAGAAGTATCTTGATAAGGAGTTTACACCGGCTGCGATGGGAGCCTTTAGAAAGGTTAAGAGAAGCTTTGATCCTACCAATCGCTTTAATCCAGGGAAGATCATAGACCTATAAAGTTACGAGCTGTTTATAGGTATCCAGGCAATTTCGATCAATAAATTAAGAAGACTTATTGGTAGAGGTTTGGACCTTGCCCTAGTGTACATTAATCCTAGGGCAGGGCCTCCAAGGCCGGAGTGACAGGAAACTGTACTTTGAGACTGAATTGAAACCAATAAGAAGGACATACTAGACAAAGGTTTTGAGGGTATATTTTTCTCGCTATAGTTGCAATGACAGATTCCTTAGTCTTATTTGAGTTTCCCTTTATTAAGGGAGAACTTCTAAAACGTAAGCAAATTATGACTGAATATTCTTATAATAAAGCGATGGAACGCGAATGGAGGCCAGATATGGAAAACAGGGTGTTTAACCTTAAAGATTTAGCCCAATTCGACCCCAATGCCCCCCAAAAGGTATTGGTTTATCAATCGGATAAAACTTTAGGTGCTATGTGGTGCTTAGAGCCGGGTCAAGAAGTGTTTCTTCATCAACACCCTAATGCCGATGATGTATGGGTTTGCCTGGAAGGAGAGTCCGGCCTTTATTTTGCCGGAGAGAGTCAAGAAATCAAGATCAAAAAGGGAATGGCAATCCTAGCTAAGGCTGGCCAAACACATGGTATGAGAAATACTGGTACAGACCGCTTTGTATTTATTGGAATTGCCGGGCCGGTACCGGTAGAGACGGTTAAACTGTAAAAAAATATATTTTCGAAAAATCAGCTAATAATCGGTTGACTAATCCGTAAATAAGATAGATAATGGTGTTAAGGGAAAATGAAACTGAGTTTCACGATATGAAACAAAGAGTATTAGTTTTTCCGGTTATATTATTTTAAGATTAATACGATGCTTGGGAAGCAGGATCCTCATAAGGCCCCTCAGACCTTGTGTAAAACTTAATGGAAGGGAGGGACATTCTCTTTTCATTTGAGTGTATTCAAAATACAAAATGCATGTGTCTAGTAGATCGGCTAACTCTTGAGACAACCTGAATAGTTGCGAAAATTTCATTATGGAAGTGATAACGTATGGCAAAATTTCTAGAGTTCCAGGGAAAAGAATGGCTTAGAAAATCAGGACTACCAGTACCCCAAGGTCGGGTAGCGTCCACTCCGGAAGAGGCCAAGAAGATTGCCGAGGAGATAGGCAAAGCCGTTGCAGTCAAAGGCCAAGTACAGGCTGGCGGACGTGGTAAAGCAGGAATCGTTAAATTAGTAAATACTCCTGATGAGGCAGCAGCTGCTGCAGCAGAAATTCTTGCTAAAAGCATCGGAGGAAATCCTATTTTACAAGTTCTTGTTGAGGAAAAACTGGATATCCAAAAAGAGTATTATTGTTCCTTCGTAATCAATGGTGCAAGAGAAGCACGTTCTCCTATGCTAATGTTTAGTGCTGAGGGCGGAATGGACATTGAAAGCGTTCCCGAAGAATTGCTCTTCAAAATTAACATTGATCCGATTAATGGACTTCAAACTTATGATGCAGTAGATGTATGTGCACGGGCAGGTATTCCTGCTCAGGATCTAAGTAAGTTTGCCAGTTTTCTATCAAAGCTATCCCAAACCTATAAAAAGTTAGATTGCCAAACCCTGGAGATCAATCCCTTTGTAATGACAGGCAGCGGTAATTTAGTCTGTGCCGATTGCAAAATGGAGATTGATAACAGCTCAGTTGGACGTCATCCGGAATTCGGCATCAAGATTGCCCGGGATCTGCCCGGTGCGCCTACGGAGTTAGACCTTATTGGCTGGAGCATCGAAGAAACCGATGCCCGCGGAACCGGCTTCCTCATGAATATGGGTTATGACGAAGTAAGTCCCGGTTATATCGGCTATCACCCTATTGGTGGTGGTTCAGCAATGATGGGTTTAGATGCTTTGAATCAGGTAGGCCTTAAACCAGCCAACTATGCTGACACCAGTGGAAACCCAGTAGGTTCGAAAATTTATCGGGTTGCTAAGTGTGTTCTTTCTCAGCCCAACATTGATGGTTATCTGCTCGGCGGATTTATGATGGCCAACCAAGAGCAATGGCATCATGCCCATGCTATCGTTAAAGTACTCAGGGAGATTCTACCGACTCAAAAACCAGGGCTGCCATGCGTATTGCTGCTCTGCGGGAACAGGGAAGATGAATCACTGGAAATTTTAAGAGATGGTCTCGCTGATCTTATGACTCCAGATGGTCCGGGTAAGAGAATCGAGATTTATGGTAAACAGTATGTAACGGATACGAAATTCATTGGACAAAGACTCTTAGCTCTTAGTCAAGAATACAGAGCTGAAAAAGAATCGCAAGGAAAGTAGGGGAACCTTATGCTGGAATTCGCAGAAAAAAGTCTGACAGTTAAGATCGATACCAGCAAGTGTGATACGTGCGAGACAAAAGCATGTGCCGAGGCGTGCAAAAAGTATGCTAGAGGATTGCTTGGAATTGACGACAAAGGTAGAGCTTCAGTTGCACATCGCGATGCGGAAGAAGTTTTGCGTCTGGGAACTGAATGTTTAGCATGTGAACTCGCTTGTAAGACCAAAGGTAACAATGCCATAACCATTGAGGTTCCGGTTAAAGGTTTGGATGAGTACCTTGCAAAACGTAAATAGGTTATAGATCTATAGGGTAGATTGTTATTGTGAATATAAACGAAGCAAAATGTTAAATGAGGGATAAAGATGGGCATTTTGATCAATAAGAGTACTAAGGTCATCGTCCAAGGGATTACGGGCCGCGAAGGATCCGTACGGACAAAGTACATGAAAGAATATGGTACCCAAGTAATTGGCGGAACCAGCCCGGGAAAAGCTGGAGAGGAAGTTCACGGTATACCGGTTTTTAACACTGTCAAAGAGATCGCCCGTGAGCAAGGGGAAATTGACTTCAGCGTAATTTTTGTGCCGGGGAAGATTTTGAAAACAGCCGTATTCGAAGCAGTTGATGCCGGAGTTAAAAATATTATTCCTTGCGTTGAAGGCACTCCTATCCACGATATTATGGAGATGATTGCCTACGCTAAATCTAAAGGGTCAAGGCTTCTTGGGCCTGGATCAATTGGAATTATTACCCCAGGCGAGGCTGTTGTAGGTTGGCTGGGCGGCAACAAAGAATGGGCCAATAAATTCTTCCAAAGCGGAAATATTGGGGTATTCTCTCGTAGCGGCGGCCAATCAGGGACAATTCCTTGGTTGTTAAGAGAGGGAGGATTTGGAGTGAGTACCGTAATCCACACAGGCACAGAGCCAGTGTTGGGTACTTCCATGGCAGATTTACTTCCCTTATTTGAGGCAGACCCCGAGACCAAGGGTGTTGCAGTCTATGCTGAAATCGGAGGCACACAAGAAGAAGAGTGCGCCGAGGTTATAGCAGCTGGGCAATTCACAAAACCTTTCGTAATCTATGTAGCTGGCGCTTGGGCTCCTGCAGGAATGAGATTCTCCCATGCTTCTAATATCGTAGAGCGTGGACGCGGTTCAGCTAAAAGCAAAATGGAAGCGATTACTAAGGCCGGGGGATTTGTAGCGGAAACTCCTACAGATATTCCCATCATCTTAAAAGAGAAAATTAAATAGTAGAGATTTTTCTTTAAACTTGCTATCCCTAGGGTCGAACCCTAGAAAATAATAAATAAAAAATAGGGGGTAATTCTAATGACAATTATGAGATCGGTTATGTATATTCCTGGAAACAATCCTAAAATGGTAGCTAAGGCTCCTGAATTCCCGGCTGATATTGTTACTTTAGACCTTGAGGATTCAGTTCCACCAGCGGAAAAAGAAGCTGCTCGTAAAATTGTTGCAGAAAACCTCAAATATGCTGCTCAAGGTGGCGCACAAGTATTTGTCCGGATTAATAACTGGGAAACTGAATTAACCAACGATGATTTAGAAGCAATTGTTCATGAAGGGCTTCATGGAGTAACCTTGGCTAAAACCGGTTGCGCAGCTGATGTACAACGCTTAGATTGGAAATTAGAAGAGCTTGAGCGTCGCCGTGGTTTAGAAGTAGGCTCGGTTAAGATCTCAATGTTGCTTGAAACTGCTAAAGGTATCATTAATGCTGCAGAATGCTGCTTAGCCAGCCCGCGTAACGTCAATGCAATCTTCGGTGCTGTTGATTATTGCCGTGATATGCGTGTTAAACTTACCAACGAAGGTGTTGAGCAACAATATGGCCGCGCTCACGTAGCTGTTGCTTGCCGCGCTGCTAGAATTGTAGCAATCGATGCTCCTTTCGTTGACTTCAAGAATATTGAAGCTTTCGAGAGAAACGTTGCTGAAGGACGCCAAATGGGTTATGAAGGTCGTATGATCATTCATCCAGGACAAATTGAGCCTTCCAACCGTATGTACTCCCCAGATCCTGCTGATGTTGAGTGGGCTACCGGTGTTGTTAAAGTCTTCGAAGAAGAAGGTATCGCTAAAGGTAAAGCTTCCGTTTCTTACAACGGCAAAATGGTTGATACCCCAGTATACTTAAATGCTAAAGATATCTTAGCTGCTCAAGCTGAGATCGATGCTAAAAACGCTCAGTAATAAATTGATGGTTTGTTTGGTTACCTCTTTCTAAAGGGGGTAACCAAACAATTCTTAAAAAGTTATATCCGCTACTCGTAAACTAAAAAGGTATGAGAGGGAGATGCATATGAGTCGCATTAAGAACCTTCGTGAGGAAGCCCTGGCTTTTCATGCAGCGAGACCAGGTAAACTCGAAGTAAGAGTAACATGCCCAGCTAGTGACAGAGATGACCTGACGCTCGCCTATTCTCCTGGAGTTGCTGAGCCTGTTAAAGAAATCGGAAAAGATCTTGAGAACCTTGATATTTATACAAATCATGCTAACTTTGTCAGCATTGTCTCCAACGGAACGGCTATTCTAGGACTTGGAGATCTTGGTGCAGCAGCCTCTATGCCTGTTATGGAGGGTAAAGCTCTTCTCTTTAAAACCTTTGGTGATGTGGATGCATTCCCGATTTGTGTTAATACCAAAGATGTTGACAAAATAATTGAGATCGTCGAATTGACAGCACCTACTTTCGGAGGTGTCAACTTAGAAGATATTAAAGCTCCTGAGTGTTTCCAAATTGAAGAGGGACTCAAAGCCCGTGGGATTTTTAAAGGACCTATTTTCCATGATGATCAGCACGGAACAGCAGTTGTTACTCTAGCTGGACTCTATAATGCACTTAAAGTTGTCGGCAAGAATATCGAAGATATTAAAGTCGTGGCCAATGGTGCAGGTGCGGCGGGAATAGCAATCATCAAATTATTGATGAGTGTTGGCCTTAAAAATGTTATCATGTGTGATACTAAAGGAGCAATTTACCAAGGCCGTACAGTAGGTATGAACCCTTGGAAAGAACAAATTGCTGCAGCAACTAACCCAGAAAAATATAGCGGAGACCTTGCGGGAGCGCTGGTAGGTGCTGATGTCTTTATTGGAGTATCGGCAGCAGACGTTCTTAATGAAGAAATGATCAGATCAATGGCCAAAGATCCTATTGTCTTCTGTCAGGCCAACCCCATTCCTGAGATTTGGCCAATAGAAAGAGCTTTTGAGGCTGGCGCAGCTGTCATTTCTACAGGTCGCTCTGATGTAATAAATCAAATTAATAATGTATTAGCCTTCCCTGGTATGTTCCGTGGCGCAATCGATGTCAGAGCAACTGATATTAATGACGCCATGAAGATTGCAGCTGCAAAAGCAATTGCTGAGTGCGTCTCTGCGGAAGAGCTCAATGCCAACTTTATTATGCCTAGCACCTTGAATCCTGAAGTAGCTCCGGCTGTTGCTGCCGCAACGGCAAAAGCTGCTATCGAAAGTGGAATTGCGAGAAATCCTATTGACCCGGCACTCGTAGCTGAAAACCTTAAGAAGAGACTTGCTAATCAATATAAATAAGAGTTTTTCTTAAAGTCCAAAAAGGGCCCGCAAGGGCCCTTTTTGTTTTGCCTAGGGTATTGAATTTGCTGTCGACAGTAATAGCTGGTAAAATTGAGAGATTAACAATATGGGGATGAAAATGGGTTCTACGGGCCTTCCTCTGAGGGCTATAGATTTTTCAGAGAAGTAAATACATAAATGAAGGAGTCTGCAAAAATGTATATCTATAAGGGAGCTAAATACTATGACTGAAAAGGAAAGGAAAACTCGTCTTGAGGTGACTGAGCCGGTAGAGCTGATGAAGTTTCTGATGCTGAAATTTCCTGAGAAAAGCCGCAAAGATATTAAATCTCTTCTAGCTCATCGTCAGATTTCAGTGGGGTCTGAGATTACATCAAAATTTGACTATCCTCTTCAAGAAGGGCAACAAGTTGTCGTGAATTGGAACAAGGTGTTGATAGAAAAGCAACCTGAGGGTCTAAATATTGTTCATGAGGATCCATATCTAATAATCATTGAAAAACAGGCTGGGCTCCTCTCGATTGCTACAGATTCAGAAAAGGAACAAACCGCTTATAGTATCTTAAGCGACCACGTTAAGAAGAGAGATCCGAAAAATAAGATCTTTGTGCTGCATCGTCTTGATCGAGAGACGAGTGGAGTCATGATGTTTGCCAAAAGTGAAAAGATACAACAAATGATGCAAAAGTCCTGGAAGGAAACGGTCTTAGAGCGGACTTATGTTGCAGTAGTAGAAGGATCCGTAAACAAGGAAGAAGGCACAATTACTTCTTGGCTTACGGAGAGTAAAGCCTTCATCATGTACTCCAGTCGTACTCCTAATGGTGGACAAAAAGCGATAACTCATTACAAAGTCCTTAAGAAAAATAAACATTACTCTTTATTAGAAGTAAATTTAGAAACTGGGAGAAAAAATCAAATTCGGGTTCATATGAAGGATATCGGACATAGTGTAATTGGCGATAAAAAGTATGGTTCGACAAAACAGCCAATTGCGCGCCTCGGACTTCATGCCCGGGTGTTAGCCTTCAAACACCCAATTAGTGGAGAAGAGGTTCGTTATGAGGCTAGTATTCCCAAAGAGTTTCTAAACCTGTTCAAATCCAATTAAAAAAAGCTGCCATCTGTTCCCCTCAAATTGAGGTCAGTGGCAGTGTTACAGAAAATATCTGCTTATCCTCAGAAGGGTTTAAACCATAGTTAGTAGATGTGTAAACACCGCCTGAAGACCTTGTTTCATATTTGCTGAAGGAGTGCTTGGGCTGGATGGAAATTAAGCCAGTTTAAACACGTTCTTTTGATACGTCTTTCCCAATTTTATCAGAGTCATGAGGAAAAGGGATTTTCTCGGTATTATCAGGTTTTCGAGATTTATCATTGGTCTTCTTTGCCATTATAAGCAGCCTCCTTTAATAAGTATCAAAGGTAGATTCCCCTAATTCCTCAATAACATGCATAGCATGAAGGGAGATGAGTTAAATAGGAATTAGGTTAGATCGTGAAAAAGCTACTGTGCAGAGGATGATTGAGCTGTATTGCAAAAGTCATCACCACACTAAGGGCGAATTGTGCCTGGGCTGTCAGGATTTATCAGACTATGCCATGAATCGCCTCGATCATTGCAAATTTGGAGAAAGTAAGCCAACCTGCTCTAAATGCCCGGTACATTGTTATAAACCTCTTATGCGTGACAAAATTAAAGAAATAATGCGATATTCAGGGCCAAGAATGATGTATACTCATCCAATTGCGGCTATTAGGCATTTAATTGACGGACGTACAAAGAATAGATAATAAACTACTTGTTTTTATACGCCTAAGGGAGTGTAAGCCTATGGAAGTTAAAGAATATACGCTGGAAATGAGAGGAATGCCAAGAAGAGACCTCTTAGAGTATTTTGTTTCTATCGGAGGAAAATCAGATGAAAGAGGTACACTTATTGGGCCCAACTGGCAGGTTGATCTCAGTGATACATGGCTTTGCCAGCTAGGATCAATTCAGGTTCCGGCGACTCGAGTAACCTTTAAAGTTATGGAAAAGGACTGGACAGGGATTCTTAAAGCCTTTCGCTTACGATTCCTTTCAGCAGGAGGTTAAGCAACTACTAAATTTTGGGCGGGGATCAGCTCAAATGGTAAAATGAAGACAAACTGCTAAGAAGCTTCAGATCGCCGGCGCCAGAAAGACCTTTAGTATCAGTGAGGGAAACCTCAATAGCCTTTAAGGTTAGTTGAGGAATCTGAAGAGCAGCACATTGTTCTAAGCTGAAGAAGCCGAGATTACTGACTTCTTCCTTCTGTCCTTTAAGAGATCCGCCTTGAAAGCTCATTAAAAAGATAATGTATAGATCATGTTTCTCGAAGGAATTCTCCGACGGTCGATCCCGGAGGGCTATAATCGATAGAGGTTTTGCCTTTAGCCCAGTCTCTTCAAGGATCTCCCGTTCAATTGCCACCTCAATCGGTTCTTCTTGATTAACGTATCCTCCTGGGATTGTCCATACTCCTTTACCGGGATTATGGTTGCGTTGGACAAGAAGAACTTTTTCATTATTCCAGAGTACCCCTCCGACTCCAAGAGAAAAATTCCCCCAATCAATATAGGAGCAGTTTGAACAGGAGCTCCGAAGCTGGTTGTCGATCACAGTTTTTACAAGTGGTTTAGCACATAAAGGACAATATATATAAGGTTTTGTATAATATGACATTGGCTGAGTTCCTTTCGACATACAGTTTGTTCTTTTTTCAATCTAAGGATCAGTTTTTGTAAGGTGTGCTTACCTTATGTAGTGGTTCATAAAATTAGTTAAAGTAACTACTGCTAATTAAGGCTTTGATTATTTCGGAAAGAGAGAAAGTTTTTAAGTGTTTTTCCATATATAAAAAATAAGATTAAAGATATACCCATAAAGCCAATTGCAAGGATCCAGACATTAGAGCCGCCACCGAAATCATACATTATCCCCCCTAGTAAGGGACCAATCATCCGCCCGCCGGAGGTAGCTCCCCCCACAACCCCTTGATAAGCACCTTCTTTTCCCGGCGGAGAGATTTGAGCTGCAGCTGCCGGTATTGCCGGCAAAATGAGCATTTCCCCTAGTGTTATAATAAACATGGCAATCACATAAGACATATAGGGTAATTGGCCTAAAAAAATCACATAGCCCAGGGTCATAAGAAGACTGCCTAGATAGAACTGGCGTTGGAAAGAGTTGGCCCATCTATGAATAATCCAAGTTAGTAATGGCTGTAATGTGACTATAAAAACGCCGTTTAGGGTCCAAAGAATACTGTAGGAAATTAAAGAGAAAGCTCGTTGGTTCATTACCACCGGCAAGATGGTCACAAGTTGTACGTAGGCTCCCCAGACTAGGAATATTCCTCCTGCTAAAGAAAACAGTACATTAAGGCTCCTATCTCTGGATAGTCTCTTAGCCTTTGACCTAGTCGGAACCGGTTTAGAATGAGTTTCTTGCTTAGAAATACCAATGAGTACTAAAAGCAGATAAATTAAGAAAGCCAGGGCATTAAGTGAGAAGATAAGACGAAATGATACTTGGGCAATCAATCCTCCTATAGCGGTACCAACAGCTACTCCGGCATTATTAGAAACATAAAGCAGATTGAATCCACGCCGCCCTCCTTCAGGCCAGATTGAATTTATAAGGGCGTTAAGTGGAATGAAGATGAAGGCTTGAGCTAAGCCAAAAAAGATAAGTGCAGGGACATAAACCTCCCAAATAGGCAGGAGCCCTATGGAACCGACGGAGAGAACAGCTCCCACGAGACCTATAATCATAATTCGTCTGGGTCCAAAACGATCCGCTAGGAAGCCACTGAAGATTTGGCCAATCAGAGAGACCGCTGATTGAATGGCAAGCAGTGTACCGGCTTCTGTTAATGTACGGTTTAATACAGAATGCATAAAGAGGCTATTTAAGGGCCACATCAAAGAATGCCCAGCCGATTGTGTAAATCCGCCAATAATTAAAATCATGACTGAGGGCGGAATATCTACAGGTTTGAATTTCAAAAGTAAGACCACCTTAGGTGTATAGTTTCCCTTCTATAATTAATTCGACATTCCTATAAGGAAACCTTCATAACTGCTTAAACCAAAATATCAAAGGTTTAGGACAAGATTTGCTGGCCTCATAGATCAGAAGTCAAAGTTTTTAAGCATAAAAAATGGGTCAGGTGTGAGAAACTACCGAAAAGGAGTGTGTGAATTATGAAATTCTCGGAAACTAAGACCTTTAGAAACTTAAGCGACGCCTTTGCGGGAGAGTCACAAGCGCGTAATCGTTATGCATTTTTTGCCGGAGTTGCCAAGAAAGAGGGGTATCAACATATCCAAGCTGTTTTTGAAGAAACGGCAGATAATGAGAAAGAGCATGCTAAGGTTTTTTATAAACTTCTTGTTGCGCACACAAAGGAAGAGACAGAGATTATCCATGTTGACGCCGATTATCCGTTGGTTTATAAAGATACCCTGACAAACTTAAAAGCTGCAGCAGCAGGAGAAAGGGAAGAGTGGGCTGAAATCTACTCAAAGTTTGCCGATATCGCCGCGCAGGAAGGTTTCTCTGATATATCAGCAGTCTTTAAGAAAATCGCCGAAGTCGAGAAGCATCATATGACACGGTTTGATCATTATGCTAAGGGGATTGAGCAGGGGACAATTTTCAAGAAAGATTCCCCAACAGTGTGGAAATGCACAAACTGCGGCTATATTCATGAAGGCCCTGAGGCACCGGGTCAATGTCCGGCTTGTGCTCATCCTCAGGGTTATTTTGAAGAACTGCCGGAGAAATATTAGGATAGCTGTGCTCAAACTTATAAATCTTGGTCTTTCAGCCCCACATTTCACCTAGCAGCAAAGCAAAAGCAGTCTCTTCCACTTCCATCGAAGTGAAAGCAGACTGCTTCTTAATTCTCAATGCCCTAAGGCACTTGTTTTTATAAGGAAAAACCTTGCAATCTTAGAAGAAAATATACATAATAGTAGTAAAATTTTCGGAATATTAAATAAAAACGAGGGGGGAAATGAGTGAGAACACCATTAACAGAGTTGCAAAAAAGAGTAGCGGATTTTCAAGTAAGTCTCCAGAATAAAGGTGTCGAAGGTGCGCTTTTGGTGCAAAGAGCAGATACTCTCTATTTTAGTGGAACAGCGCAAAATGTACATGTTTATATCCCGGATAAGGGAAAGCCAATTGTGCTGGCCTATCGCGATTTTGAGAGAGCGCAGAGAGAAAGTTCCTGGCAGGTGATTCCCCTCAAAGGGATATCAAAAATTCCTAAGGATATTCAAGAAGCAGGACTTCCTTTGCCAAGAGTGATGGGTTTAGAACTCGACGTTCTTCCGGTAAACAATTTTGAGCGTTATCGCAAATCCTTCCCGGAGATTACGTTGGTAGATATTTCCGGCGAAATCCGTCTGCAGCGTTCAATGAAATCAGACTGGGAGATAGCCAGACTGGAAGAGAGTGCCCAAATCATGTCATTAGTCATGGAATTCGCTAAGGAAGTTCTTCAGCCGGGTATGACAGAAGTTGAGCTAGAAGGTTTATTAGCAGGCAAAGCCAGAGCGCTAGGGCATGATGGGCTTGTCCGAATGAGAGGATTTAATTCAGAGTTGTATGTTGGAACAATAACCGCAGGTGCAGGCTCAACTGCACACAGTAGTTTTGATGCGCCGATAACCGGTTCAGGTATTTCAGTTGCTCATCCAAATGGCGCATCATTGCATGAGATTCAAATAGGTGAACCAATCGTTGTGGATATGGTAACGGTGGTCGATGGCTATCAAATTGATCAAACTAGAATATTAAGTTTGAAGCCTTTATCTCAAGAGCTTAGAATGGCCTATGAAACTGCCCGGCAGGTTGAAGAGAGAATCCGCAGTGCCTTAATTCCGGAAAGGATTGCCGGTGAGGTCTATGAGGAAATTCTAACGTGGGTTAGCGAGAATACTCCCTATGGAGAGAACTTTATGGGTTTTGGAACAAGCAGAGTTAGTTTTATTGGACATGGAGTGGGGCTAGAACTGGATGAACTTCCAACCATCAGTAAAGGGTCAAAGATAGTCTTAAAAAAGGGGATGGTTGTAGCAATCGAACCTAAGTTTGTTTTTCCGGGCATTGGAGCTGTCGGAATTGAAGATACTGTTGTCATCGAAGCTGAACTAGGCGCACGATATTTATCTACAACACCACGAGAATTAATTGAAGTCTAAACATGAAAAATGCCAGCTTAGCAACACTTTGCTGGGTTATATGAAGCTAAATGGCTTATAAAGGGCGATTATGTAAATATTTCAGGACAAACGTCCTTGCTTAAGCAGCAGGGATTTTTTTTGTGGGTCGCGAATTAGCATACGTGGACAAATTCTTTAGAGTACTTGATCCGAGACTAGTGGAGGCAACCATGAAAGAAAAATATGTATCGTTAAGTTCGAGGGAACTTCAGCTTATGCTACAGGGTACCTTACAATGGAATGACATATCCCCGCGAGTGACTTCATCAAAAACCGGGATGCGAAAGCTTGGTGAATCAACGGATAAACCGATAGATAATTTAATAGATAAACCATCGCATACCAAAGAGATAGAGCAAATTTGGGACGATTTTCCGCGGAAAGATGTTTATACTAAGCGCCTGGAAGGCCAACCGGTAATTTGGCTTTTAGGGAGTGTTGGTGTTTTAACCATATCTTCATGGTTTTACTTTGTTTTGTTCTCGAAGTAGGGTAACCCCTTGCATATTGTTCGTGAGGAAGGGCTAGTATAAATTATTAGTGCCTTCTTATTTTTTTTGTAAAAATCTTTGCAAATTTAATAGAATTTCGGTATCATATTAATAGAAGGTCAGGAAAGGTCAATAATCTAAAAAATACTAACTGACAAGGAGACATAAGCAATGGGAAACCTGGCGGATCGCATTGAAGAATACCTAAAGCAGATTTTAGAGAAGACGACAGAAGGTTACATTGTGTTACAAAGAAGCGAACTTGCAGGAGAGTTTGAATGTGTCCCATCTCAGATTAACTACGTATTAGATACTCGATTTACAGTTGAACGTGGCTACCTGGTGGAAAGTCGGCGGGGGGGCGGGGGGTATCTGAGGATTATTCGCCTGGGTCTCGGAATTGAGGGACAGTATCAGCAGGTTATGCGCCAATTGATTGGAGAACACCTCTCTCGTGATCGATCAAATGCTTTGGTTAACAGGCTCTTGGATGAGGAGTTGGTGACAATTCGGGAAGCGGCCTTGATTAAGAGCATCCTTTCAGGAAACAATTTAGCAGGAGAATTTAGAGACTGGGACACATTGCGTGCATCTCTAATGAAAGATATTTTAACAACACTGAGTCGAGATGATTTAGTCTAAAAGGGGGTTTTGAAATGCTTTGTCAGCATTGTAAACAAAAAGAAGCTATTATGCAATTTTTCATAACAGAGAATGGAAAAACTCGGGAAGTTCATCTTTGCGAGGCGTGTGCCAAAAATACCCAAGAGGTAAGTTTTGTCTTTCACCCAGCCATAGTTCCCGAGTTCTTACAGGCACTCTTTGGCTTTAATGCCCCTACAAAAGACCAACCGGCAGAGATGACCTGCCCTAAATGTGGAATCAGCTTTTCCCAAGTTACGCAAGTCGGAAAACTTGGCTGCAGTACCTGTTATGAAACCTTTGAAAAGCAGCTTGAACCATTGTTGAGGAGAGTTCATGGCGGTGGTCAAAATGTCGGAAAGATTCCGGCAAGACGGGGAGCAGATCTGAGAAATCGCCTGGAACAACGAAAACTTAAAGAAAAACTCCAAGCCTTGATTCAACAAGAAGCCTTTGAGGAGGCTGCTGTAGTAAGAGATCAGATCCGCGAATTTGAGCAATCAAAAGGAGGGGAAAAAAGTGATTCGTAAGGAATTATTGTTGCAGCATAGCGCCTGGATGAGTGAAACCGATTCTCCGGTTGTTATAAGCAGCCGGGTGAGGTTAGCACGTAACCTTGAGGATTTCCCTTTTCCCCATGGGCTTAATTCAGAAGGGGCTGCTCAGGTTGAAAAAACAGTTGCCAAGGTGTTGACGGATAATGAGGGTAATAATGTTGATCTGATTTATATACCTTTAACAGAACTGAATACTATTGAACAACAAGTTCTTATCGAAAAACATCTGATTAGTCCAAGTCTGGGAGGGGCCACTGGGGCTAGGGGTGTAGCCTTGGCTCCTGATCATCGCTATGCGGTAATGGTCAATGAGGAAGATCATCTGCGAATTCAAGTGCTTTTGCCAGGAAATCAACTTCTGGAATCTCATCGTTTAGCAACAGGTCTCGATGATTTATTAGAAGCAAAGCTTGATTTTGCTTATAGAGAGAGTCAAGGATATCTAACCTCTTGTCCTACTAATGTAGGGACAGGGTTAAGAGCTTCGGTTATGGTTCATTTGCCGGGACTTGTTATCACAAAACAAGTTCAACAGGTTTTAGGTGCAGTGACTCGTTTGGGGCTTGCTGTACGTGGGTTATATGGTGAGGGGTCACAAGCCTTTGGGCACATCTATCAAATCTCGAACCAAATTACTCTCGGCAAAAGTGAAGAAGACATTCTCTCTCATTTGGATGCGGTAACCGGACAGATTGTTGAGCATGAACTACAGGCGAGAGATCTTCTTCGCCGACAAACTCCAATGCTGTTAGAAGATAAGGTCTGGAGAGCCAGGGGAACTTTGCAGAACGCTCGATTGCTCTCCTCTGAAGATGCAATGCATCTTTTATCCCATGATCGCTTAGGTACAGACATGGGTTTATTGCCTAAAACTAAAGATTGTTTTGCAACCTTAATTGTTGATACCCGCCCGGGGTGCTTACAGTATATCCTTGATCGAGAACTTGATCCCGGTCTGCGGGATCAGGAACGGGCACGTTTGGTACGAGAACGGATCGCGTAGACAGGTTTAGACATCTGAATAAATGAAATCATAGAAGTATAGGCAAAGGACAGAAAGGATGAAAGATAATGAAGGGACGTTATACTGAACGAGCACAAAAGGTATTAGCGATTGCCCAAGAAGAAGCCAAAAGAATGGGGCATCAAGTTGTAGGGACTGAGCACGTTTTATTGGGACTTATTCAAGAAGGAGAAGGTATTGCTGCCCAAGCTCTAACGGGAATGAACTTAGATCTTGCAAAGATACTAAGTCAGATTGAACAAATCACGGGAGTTGGTCAGGCAATTAAAGGGGAGGTTGGTTTCACTCCTCGGGTAAAAAGAGTCTTAGAATTGGCTAATGAGGAAGCTCATCGCCAAGAAGTTAATTATATAGGAACTGAGCACTTACTTTTGGGTCTCATCATGGAAGGAGAGGGAATTGCTGCTCGTATCTTAGCAAATCTTAATGTAAGTCCTGAAAGGGTATGGAAACAAGTTGCCAAATTACTGGGTGGAGAGTTTGATGAAGCTGCCATACCGGTTTCCAACTCAGTTCCGGCTTCCAAAAATGCCGGCTCAGTGACTACGCCAGCCTTAAATGAGTTTGGAAGAGATCTGACTTTACAAGCCCGGGAAGGACGTTTGGATCCTGTAATCGGAAGGGAAAAGGAAATAGAGCGAGTCATACAGGTCTTGAGTCGGCGCACCAAAAATAATCCGGCTTTAATTGGGGAGCCGGGCGTGGGAAAAACCGCTATTGCCGAAGGGTTAGCTCAAGGGATTGTTAATAATCGAGTTCCCGAAATTTTAGTAAATAAGCGAGTCATTACCTTAGACTTGTCAGCCATGGTCGCCGGAAGTAAATATCGCGGTGAATTTGAGGAGCGGCTTAAGAAAGTTATGGAAGAGATTCGGGCCGACGGAAACATCATTTTGTTCATCGATGAATTGCATACCTTGATAGGGGCCGGTGCTGCTGAAGGCGCAATTGACGCTGCCAATATCTTAAAGCCTGCTTTAGCTAGAGGTGAATTACAGTGCATTGGAGCTACCACTCTTGAGGAATATCGGAAATATATTGAGAAGGATTCTGCTTTAGAGCGTCGCTTCCAGCCTATTTCAGTGGGTGAGCCGACGGTAGAGGAAGCCATTATCATACTGCGCGGCTTAAGAGATCGCTATGAGGCTCATCATCGGGTGAAAATCACTGATGAATCCATTGAAGCTGCTGCCCGTTTATCCGATCGCTATATCTCGGATCGCTTTCTGCCTGATAAAGCAATTGATTTAATGGATGAAGCAGCTTCCCGGGTTCGACTGGCTAGTTTTACGGCACCACCTGATCTGAAATTACTTGAGGAAGAAGCGGAACGTTTAAAGAAAGAGAAAGAAGCGGCTGTTTCTAGTCAGGAGTTCGAGAAGGCTGCGGGATTACGTGATCAGGAGCAAAAATTACGAGCTGAATTAGCTGAGCAGCGTGGGGCTTGGGAGCATCAGCGCTATAAAGAAAACGCAATGGTTACAGGGGATGATATTGCTCAGATTGTTGCCAGTTGGACGGGGATTCCGGTCAAGAAACTTGCTGAAGAAGAAAGTGAACGTCTTCTGCATCTTGAAGATCTTTTGCACCAAAGACTCATTGGACAGGAAGATGCAGTCACGGCAGTAGCTCGAGCTGTTCGCAGAGCGAGGGCGGGCTTAAAAGATCCTAAGAGACCTATCGGCTCCTTTATATTCCTTGGGCCAACAGGTGTCGGAAAAACTGAGCTGGGGCGAGCTTTAGCTGAGGGGATGTTTGGAGACGAGAAAGCTCTTATCCGTATTGACATGTCAGAGTATATGGAAAAACACGCGGTTTCTCGCCTTGTGGGAGCACCTCCGGGATACGTTGGACATGATGAAGGAGGGCAGCTCACAGAGGCGGTAAGACGTAAACCCTATAGTGTTGTCTTGCTTGATGAAATCGAAAAAGCCCATCCTGAAGCATTCAATATCTTACTCCAAGTCCTAGAAGATGGACGCTTAACAGATACCAAAGGAAGAACCGTTGACTTTAGAAATACTGTAATCATCATGACTTCTAATGTCGGCTCTTCCTTCCTGAAAAAAGAAGCAATGGGCTTCGCACCTAAAAAAGATGAAAAGACTGATTATAAAAATATGCGCGGACATGTAATGGAAGAATTAAAGCGCTCCTTCCGCCCGGAGTTTTTAAATCGGATTGACGAGATAGTAGTCTTCCATTCCCTCCAAGATGAACACCTACTGAAGATTGCTGACATCTTAACGCGCCAAGTCAATAAGCGCTTGAGTGAGAATGGCTTGGAACTACAGGTCGAGCAGAGTGCCATTGAACTAATTGCCAAAGAGGGTAATGATCCCATTTTTGGAGCGCGGCCTTTGCGCAGAGCAATTCAAAGATTAATTGAAGATGCACTTTCTGAAAAAATACTTGAAGGGGTCTTTAAAGCCGGAGACCGAATTATTGTTGAAGCAGAAGAGGGAAAAATGAAATTTTCCCAAGGTTAATGCTCGCTAATTCCAGAGAATAATAACGAACGACATAAAAGGAGCAATGCGAATGTTGCTCCTTTTATTCTGCCTTTATAATGTAGGAATAAAGAGTATAATTAATTCAAGGCATACAGAAATCGTCTTCCAGAAATGAGGCGTTCGATGAAGATTAAAGTTATTTATCGGTGTTCAAATTGCGGCTCCGAAAGCCTTAGATGGTTAGGAAAGTGTCCAAAGTGTGAAGAATGGAATACTTTAGAGGAGACAGTAAGTCAGCCTAAAACTATGCCCCCCCAAAGTCAGAGAAAGTCTTCGCCGAAGAGGTTGTTCGAGGTCTTGGCGGGTAATAGCGATAGAATTGTAACCGGTATCAGTGAATTCAACCGAGTACTGGGTGGTGGCATTGTTAAGGATTCGATCATTATCTTGACTGCTAGACCCGGCGCAGGAAAGTCGACGTTGCTGTTACAAGTCGCTGATGATGTTGCTAATAAGGGTTATAGAGTCTTGTATGCTTCAGCCGAAGAAAGTGATAGTCAAATCAAAAATCGTTCTGATAGAATTCTCAATGGCGCTAGGAGTAGCATCTGGGTATTATCTGATACGAGCATGAACCACGTTTTAGCTTCAATTGAGGAGCTTGATCCGGATTTAATTATTATTGACAGTATACAGACCTTTTCCTTGGAAGAGCACAATTCCCGCCCGGGTTCACCTATTCAGACAATGGAGTGTGCCAACGAACTCCTGAAAATCGCAAAGAACAACAATCGGCCCAGAGCAGTAATCATGGTTGGGCAAATGACGAAGGATGATGAAATTGCCGGACTTCGTGCTCTGGAACATTTGGTAGATGCTGTCTTGATTCTAAACGGTGAAAATGGGGAAGAATTACGGGGAGCTTGGTGTTCGAAGAATCGATTTGGAAGTACAGGAGAAATAGGCTTTTTTTCAATGACAGAAGAAGGGATGCAATCCATTGATAATCCTTCAGAGTTCTTTATGACTCAAAGAGGAGAAGGGCAAACCGTTTCGGGATGTGCTTTGACGGTAATCAAAGAGGGGACGCGGCCAATTATTGTTGAAGTGGAAAGCCTTGTCTCCAAATCCTTTACCCCCTATCCGTCGAGAATAGCAGAGTGCTTGAGAAGAGATCAGTTAAACACCTTGATTTCCATCTTGGAGCAAAGAGGCAGAATCAGTCTCTACGATAAAAATGTAGTTATTAAAACCACAGGAGGTCTCCAGCTTAAAGAACAATCTGTCAGTCTGGCAATTATCATGTGCATTGTTTCTTCTGTCAAAGAGCGGGCAATCCCCAATGATACAGTATTTGTAGCAGATGTAGGACTTACCGGAGAACTAAAAAAGGTACCTGCTATTGAGGCTAGAATTCGGGAGATTGACAGAATGGGGTTTAAGCGAGCTTATATTGCTAAAAACTCTATGCGGGATATTTCAAAATTCAAGAATGTAGAGATTATTGAGAAAAATACTCTTTATGAGGTTATTATGGATTTAAAGATGAAGGATAGAGTTAAGACTGAAACAGTATTTCAAAGTACTGAAGATGAAGAAAGATTTTTTACTCATGAGTAACGTGTTGGGGCATGAGATTTTAAAGAAGTAGTGTGTTTCGCTTTACCAGGCCGTATCGGTCTGGTTTCTTTTGTCTTAGCTGAGGTCGATAATCTTTCCTTGCTTTATGCCCGTTGGCAATCTCCTTGCAACGGGCATTTCTAAGGCCCGGATGTCCGGGTGGATCCAGTATGCCCTGCGCCCCTATAGTTGTCATCCTGTGGCTATAATTACCAGGGCTTTTATTCCACAAGAGCGTTGAAAAACCAAGTGGCCCAAGTATATAATTAATATGTTATGCAGATACATAAGTAAATAATAATTTCGATATCCCTGACAAGTCAACACAGTGAAGCTAGTCTAAGGGGGAATTAGATTGAACTATGAATTATTGAAGACCTCTGCGCCTGAGTTTAGAGACGCTTCTTTGAGACAAGAGCTGGGAAGGGAAAAGTGTAAAATACTAGATAAGTACCAACTAAGAAGCAACACTAGACTGTATTGGGAGCGATATTATGAACATCAACCCATTCAGGAGTACTTTAGTCACAAATTTGCCAGAAAGGCATCTCCCTTGGGTATGATTTTTTATATTTATAAACTTTGCTATGCCAAGGTAAAATATTTTCAGCAAAATTGGGGGGAGTTTGTTCCCTGCATTTATAATTGGCAGGTTGGGTTGTTTGAAGAGACCGAATTGTGGGATTTGGAATTTATCAGACATTCCAGATCAGGACTTATTTTGGATTTAAGGAATTTGGCCCGAATTACCAAATATGAAGATTTTTTGGCTTTATGTGATTATCTCAACTGGCAGGGGGTGGGAAGGCCTATTGGCGCACCCATTTTATAATGATCAAAATATTAGGATAATGACTAGCGCAGGCTCAAAAAATAGACTATAATAGTCCATAAGCTAAGAGTTATATTTAAGCATATCATTTTAGTGATGACAGAAAGCTGAATAAAATCACCAATTTGTTATTATTAACGATTGGTGATTTTTGACAACGTGAAGGTATTCTATAATGAGGAGTGAGACATTTGGAGTGGTTAAGTTTAACCATAGACGGACAAGATGTCAACGTACCAAAGGGAACAACTGTACTAGAAGCCTGTCGCCTGCATGGTATTGCAATTCCTACCTTGTGTCATGACCCGGAACTGACTTCTGCAGGCTCCTGCCGGTTGTGTATCGTACAAATCGAAGGAATGCGTAACTTGCCGCCCTCCTGCGTTACTCAAGTTGCCCAAGGAATGATCGTGCAAACTCAAAACCCTAAAGTTCGAGCAGCTCGCAAAACAATTTTGGAACTTTTAGTAGCGAATCACCCGTTGAATTGCATGACTTGCCAAAGGATGGGAGATTGCTCACTAGCTCAGTATGCTTATGAGTACGGTGTTACTGGGGCGTGCTATCCGGGTGAGCGTCGCCAAATACCCTTAGATGAGGGGAATCCTTTTATTATCAAGGATTCAAACAAATGCATTTTGTGCGGCAAATGCATTCGTGTCTGTGATGAAATTCAGGGACGCAGCGTTCTGGACTTCTCCTTCCGAGGGTTCGATACGCAAGTGGGTCCGGCCTTTAATCTCCCTTATCACGAATCAGAATGCGTTTTCTGTGGTTCCTGTGTATCAGTCTGTCCCGTTGGGGCATTAACGGAAAAGAAAATGGTGGGCAGAGGACGCCCTTGGGAAATCAAGAAAGTCCAAACCACTTGTCCCTATTGTGGGACAGGGTGTAACTTTGACTTAAATGTGAAAAACGGAAAAGTAATAGGGGTAACCTCTAATTTAAGTGCTCCTGTTAATGGTCGGGCACTATGCGTCAAAGGAAGATTTGGAATGGACATGATTTATAATTCCAATCGGTTGGCAACTCCTTTAATACGAAAGGATGGGGTCCTGGTACCCGCTGAATGGGATGAGGCCTTAAATCTAGTTGCAACAAAGTTCCGCGAAATTAAAGAAACCCACGGAGCAAATGCTCTTGCAGCTTTAAGTTCTGCTCATTGTACAAATGAAGAAAACTATCTGATGCAAAAATTCATGCGCGCAGTCATCGGGACCAATAATATCGATCACTGTGCCAGAGTTTGTCATGCCCCCACTGTGGCCGGTCTGGCCGTTTCTTTCGGCTCAGGGGCTGCAACTAACTCCTTTGAAGAAATTCCTGATGCCCAAGTTATGTTTGTGATTGGGGCAAATCCTACAGAAGCACACCCAGTAGTTGGGACAAAGATGAAGCAAGCCTTGGCTAAAGGGGCAAAGCTGATTGTCGTGGATCCCAGGCAAATTGAACTGGCTGAGTGTTCGGATCTTTATTTAAGACTACGAGCGGGGACTGATGTGGCTTTGATCAATGGAATTATGAACATCATCTTGGCCAATGGGTGGGAAGATCGCAAGTTCATATCGGAACGAACCGAAGGTTTTGCGGAATTCCAAGACAATATTAAGAATTATCCTCCCGATGTAGTAAGCAGAATAACCGGAGTACCTGAGGAACAACTTGTGGAGGCTGCTCGGATCTATGCCACTGCTGACAGGGCTATGATTTTTTATACTTTAGGGATAACCGAACACACCACAGGAACGGATAATGTGATGAGTTTGGCAAATCTGGCTATGCTGACCGGTAATATAGGTAAGAAGTATTCCGGGGTTAATCCTTTGCGCGGACAAAATAATGTTCAAGGCTCTTGTGACATGGGAGCTTTGCCTGGCGACTATCCCGGATACCAAAAGGTCATCAATACAGAAGTGCGAAAGAAATTTGAAAAAGCTTGGGGCGTTACTCTTGATCCCGACATGGGAATCATGCTTCCCGATATGTTTGCGGCAGCTATCAGCAAAAAGCTAAGAGCTATGTACGTGATGGGTGAGGATCCGGTGGTTACTGATGCCGATGCTAATCATGTGCGCAAGGGATTGGAGTCTCTGGATTTCCTCGTTGTGCAAGATATTTTTATGTCAGAAACCGCCAAAATGGCTGATGTAGTCTTGCCGGGAGCTAGTTTTGCTGAGAAGACCGGAACCTTCACAAATGCAGAACGGCGTATACAAATGGTCAACAAGGCTATTGAGCCTATTGGAAATGCGAAGGCAGATGGGGAGATCATTTCTGAACTTGCCAACCGGATGGGGTATCCCTTTTCCTACGACTCAGTGGAAGAGGTTATGGAAGAGGTGGCGAGTCTTACTCCTTTATACGGCGGGGTTACTCATCAACGTCTGGGAACCCAGGGATTGCAGTGGCCGGTTCCGAGTGTCGACCATCCTGGAAGCAAGGTTCTTCATCAAGAAAGTTTTACTCGCGGTAAGGGACTCTTTGTGTCTGTTGCCTTCCAAGAGGCCAATGAACTACCGGATGAAGAGTATCCCTTCTTACTCAATACGGGACGAAAGCTTTCCCATTATAATGTTTTTACACAAAACTCAGAAGCTCTTGGAACTTATTCCCCTGAAGAACTGGCAGAAATTAATCCTCAAGACGCTTGTCGACTGGGAATTAAAGAGGGAGAACGGGTAAAATTGGCATCTCGGCGAGGAGCGCTGGAAACTAAAATTACGATAACTGATCGCGTACCTGAAGGGATGGTCTTCATGACCTTTCATTACATGGATACTCCTACTAACGTCTTAACCAATGGTGCCTCAGATAAAGTTTCTAAGACGTATGAGTATAAAGCCTGCGGTGTACAAATCTCAAAAATTGCTTAATTAAAAGGAGTTGTCGACAAAATGGTTACAATTACAGAACTTGCCGCCCAAAAAGTCAAAGAAGTGCTTACTGCCCAAAATAAAGAGAATGCTTTACTTCGTCTTTATCTTGTAGGGATGGGGTGCGGTGGTCCAAATTTCGGGATGACTCTGGATGAGTCAAAAACAGAGAATGATATACTTGACGAAGGATTCGGTGTATCTATGGTTATAGACAAAAATCTCTCAGGATATTTAGAGGGAGCTGTCATTGACTACATTGAGTCAAGCAGTGGTGGGGGGTTTGAAATTCGAACAGCTAATGCCAATAGCGGTGGTTGTGACAGTGGCTGCTGCAGCGGCTGTGGTGGAAGCTGTTAATTCAGTAGTATAGAATTAGAAAGAGAGCTTATTTACAGCTCTCTTTTTTCTATGACCTTTAATACCCATTTCAGGGCAAAAAGCCAAATTAAAAAGCGTGAAATAGTTTGCAGAAACTCTTGCTAATTGAATTTCGTTAATTTAATGTTAAACTAGTATTGGAGGTGAAGAGCATTGAGCGAAGAAAGTAAAATGTGGCAATGCCAAGTTTCGAGTTGTGGATATATCTATAATCCGGAAAAAGGATGCAAAAAATCAAAAATACCTAAGGACGTCCCTTTTGAGGAGTTGCCTGATGAATGGAGATGCCCGTTGTGTGGGGCAGGCAAAAAAATGTTTAAACCTCTATAACCTTTTTGATTCAGAAATATAAAATATAAAAGCTCCTGCTGGCGCAGGAGCTTAATTGCTTAAACCCGTATTTACCTAATTAATGGCTAGGTTAAATTGAAAATGGTTAGTGTTTGCAGTTTTTTGAGTTCTTGAAAAAGAACATCACTAAGGGAAATGTCAAGAGCATTGGCCAAAGCAGCTATGTAAAACAGTTGTTTGCCCAATTCTGCAGCAATGATATCTTGGCAGTTATCGCAAATGGCTCCTTCGAGCTGGCTGTCCAAGATCTCCTTCAAATCGGCGAGGCTCGCATCTGGGGGAATTGGTTTTTTGCGGGCATTCACTGCGTGGCATCCACAACTGGTCACAGATTTAACCACTGCACGGTTAACCCGAGCTGAGGTTTCTTGTCCCTTGGAGATAATGTCCAAAATGCTTTGGTGACGGATTAAGAGAGATCTTACTGTGTCTTGGAATTGGTCAGTGAGTTGCTCCATGTGTGCTATCCTCACTCCTTTCTGCCATCTCTATTATACCGAGATGCCGGGTCAGTTGTCAATTTTCAACAACAATAAGGGCAAAAAAGGTAAATTGACAGGTGAAAGGCTTGTATGATATAATTTTAAAATTTTGACCACAGCTATGTTACTTGCTATAATAGGATTAGGGGGTGGCCGAATGTTTAAGGTTGGTGACAAAGTTGTCTATCCGATGCACGGTGCTGGGATTATTGAATCGATCGAAGAACGTGAAGTTCTTGGAGAGAAAAGCCAATATTATGTCATGCACTTACCTGTGGGGAATATGAAATTATTTATTCCCTTGAAGAATGTGGAGAACCTTGGCTTAAGGCAAGTAATTTCTCCTACTATGGTGAAAGATGTTCTAGAGGTTCTACAAACAAAAGACACAGCAAATACCTTAGCTTGGAATCGGCGCTATCGTGCAAACTTAGAGAAAATCAAGAGCGGGAATATTTTCGAAGTTGCCAATGTTGTGCGTAGTCTTGCGCAAAGAGAAAACGAAAAAGGGCTTTCAACAGGGGAAAAGAAAATGTACGAAAATGCCTGTCAGATTCTGATTAGTGAACTGGTTTTGACTGAGGGATCTGAAGAAGAAGCAGTCAGGCAATGGCTTTCCTCCGCTTTGATTTAGTCTAGAATCTTTTCATTCGGATTAGGGCGTCTTATTGAGGTCATGGCTGACGAATTTTAATTGTTCTTTTATCCAGCTAGCACAACTAAAGTTTTGGTAAGGTATTTTCTAACATGTTGAAGAATTGGCCATGACTTAAAGGACGTTCGAAGATTTAGCATCCCCAAGAACTTTACCTAAGACTTATCTGGTTAATAATGTTGAAGAACCTACATTTTACTTAATCAGCATTTTGGAAAACCGCTGTAAGTATGGTAAAGTGGCTATGGCAAAGCAATTTGCTTAATGGAAATCCTGCTAAGAGAAGGGTTTTATTGGTATTGGTTGAAAAATTATGAAATCCAAAGTATAATTGGGAAGACTTTTAGTCAAAATAGGTTAAAAGGAGGTGAAAAGATGATTCGCAATTTAATACGCGGGATCATCACTCTGTTACTAGGGGCGGTAGGGTTTTATCTCAACTATATCCTTATTAGCCTCGATTTTTTAAATACCCTAGGCTGGAATGGTTCTCTTGTTTGGACCTACGCCATAATGAGTATTTTATTTGGCATCATAGGATTTTTAGTTGCCCCTGTTAGTATTCGTTCTTTTATTGCTTTAATGCGTTGGATGGATTCAAGATTAACAAGGGTTCCCACAAATGATCTTATGGGTGGGGCCGTTGGGGGTATTATTGGACTTATTATTGCAAGTTTATTTGGAAACTCGTTTGTCAGTATTAAGTTTTTTGGCCCACTTTTGGCAGTGCTACTTAGTCTTTTTTTGGGTTATCTAGGTCTGACAATTGGAATGAAACGCAAAGAAGATGTTTTGGGCTTCCTTAATTTTTTTCCAAAATTTCGTGATCGGGGAGAAAAGGCGGAAAAGTCTGGAGATAAGGCTGATAAAGGGGACAAGAATAAGGAAGGTAAAGCTGGCCTTTCCCGTGAGTTAGTAAGTTATAAAATACTGGACACCAGTGTGATTATTGATGGACGAATAGCCGACATTGTTAAAACCGGTTTTTTGGAAGGGGTATTGTTAATTCCCAGCTTTGTGCTGGAAGAGCTTCGTCATATAGCGGATTCTTCGGATCTGCTTAAACGAAATCGAGGCCGCAGAGGTCTTGATATCCTTAATCAGATTTCCAAGGAAACTGTTATTAAAGTTCATATTCATGAACAGGATTTTGATGATATCAATGAAGTTGACAGCAAACTTGTAAGGTTAGGACAAGTTTTGAATTCCCCTTTATTGACTAATGATTATAATCTCAATAAAGTGGCAGAGCTTCAAGGAGTTAAGGTTCTAAATATTAACGAACTAGCTAATGCTCTGAAACCTATTGTTTTACCAGGAGAAGAAATGTTAGTTCAAGTCATGAAAGAAGGAAAAGAGCCCGGGCAGGGAGTCGCATATCTTGATGACGGAACCATGATTGTTGTGGATATGGGGCGGAGGTATATGGGTCAGAATGTTGTTGTTTTAGTAACAAGTGTCCTTCAGACAGCGGCTGGTCGTATGATCTTTGCTAAGCCTAAAAACTCTTTAGAAAAAAAGCCGATGGGCCTTCGTCCGACGGATGAGGTGAATGCGATTGGTTAATATCGGGATCGTCATTCCGGCAGCCGGTCAAGGTAAACGGATGGGGGCCGGATACAACAAGCAATTTCTGGCGTTGAGGGATAAGCCAATTTTAGCGCATACTATCGGACTTTTTGAAGAATCTGATTATGTTTCGGAAATTGTGGTTGTAGGTGCTGAAGGGGATATTGCTACTATTGAAGAACTAGTTTCATTTTATGATTTAAAAAAGGTTGTTAAGATCTGTATAGGTGGAGTGCTGCGCCAAGATTCCGTTTGCACAGGGGTTCGAGCTCTAAGTCCCACTATTCAACGGATAGTGGTGCATGATGGGGCGCGGCCCCTTTTAACATTGCCGGCATTTCATAAATTTCTTAAAGAAACAGAAACTAATTCTGCTGCTATCATGGGGGTTCCGATTAAGGATACTGTAAAACAAGTTGATTCAGCAGGGAATGTGCTTGAGACATTGCCGCGGGACTATTTGCGTGCGGTTCAGACTCCTCAGATATTCGACCGAGGAATATTGGAAGAAGCCCACGAAAGAGCGTCTGTGTCAAGTTACTATGGTACGGATGACGCATCTTTGTTAGAATGGATAGGGCATCCCGTTCATATGGTGGAAGGGATGCAAGAGAATATTAAGGTTACCACACCTGAAGATTTGTGGTTAGCTGAGAGAATACTGACGATGCGCGAAAAAGAGAGATAGGGTATTTGACCTGAGCCGTTGAACTCGAACCGCAAATATTGAGAAGGGGTGTTTGAAATCAATGTAGGAATTGGTTATGATGTACATGCATTGGTGGAAGGGCGTTTGTTGATCTTAGGTGGAGTAGAAATTCCCCATGAACGTGGATTGCTGGGACACTCAGATGCAGATGTATTGGTTCACGCAATTATGGATGCGCTTTTGGGTGCTTTGGCACTTGGAGATATCGGAGGCCATTTTCCAGATAACGATCCAAGCTATCGAGGTATCTCAAGCCTTGCTTTATTAGAACATGTTATGAGACTTATCGAATCCAGGGGATATCGTGTCGGAAATATAGACAGCATCATCATTGCGGAGCGCCCTAAAATTGCTCCGTATATCGCAAAGATGAGAGCTAATTTATCGCGATCTATGAATATAGAGGAGTCACGTATCTCGGTGAAGGCAACTACGACAGAGCGATTAGGATTTGTGGGTAAAGAAGAAGGAATTGCAGCTCAAGCAATTGTTAACTTAAAAAAGGTGGAGGAAATATAATGGAAATTCGTGTTCGGTTTGCACCAAGTCCAACAGGGCCGCTTCATATAGGAGGAGCAAGATCGGCTTTATTTAATTATTTATGGGCTCGCAAGAATAAGGGTACATTTATTGTACGAAGTGAAGATACTGATTTAGAGCGTTCTAGCAGGGAATCAGAACATAACATTTTGCAAGCACTAAGATGGTTAGATATTCAATGGAATGAAGGAATTGAAGTTGGTGGGGAACATGGCCCTTATCGGCAAACTGACCGTTTAGAGCTTTATAAAGATTATCAGGAAAAGCTGCTTGCTAATGGGCATGCCTACTACTGTTACTGTACTGAAGAAGAGCTGGAACAGGAAAGACAGTCTCTAATTGCTAAAGGAGAGACTCCACGCTATTTAGGGAAGTGCAGAAATTTGTCTGCAGAGCAACGTGAGGCGTTTGAAATTGAGGGCCGAAAGCCCGTTATACGCTTTCGCGTGCCAGAGGGACAGGCAATTCATATTTCTGACAAGGTACGTGGGGATGTTGTATTTGATAGCAACGGTATTGGAGATTACGTTATTGTAAAATCAGATGGAATTCCTACATATAATTTTGCAGTTGTTGTTGACGATATTACTATGTCAATAACCCATGTAATTCGGGGGGAAGAACATCTTTCTAATACTCCTCGCCAGGTTATGATTTATCAGGCATTAGGATCTCCAGCCCCTGAATTTGCTCACATTTCTCTGATTCTTAATACAGAGGGAGGAAAGATGAGTAAGCGGGATGGGGATACTGCAGTCATAGATTATCAGCAGAAAGGGTATCTCCCGGAAGCTATTGTTAATTTTATTGCTCTACTTGGTTGGGCACCTACAGGAGAAGAAGAATTTTATACCCTTGATGAATTGGCAAAGGAATTTTCGTTAGATCGAGTTTCCAAGAGCCCTGCTGTCTTTGATCGACACAAGCTGGATTATATCAACTCACATTATATTAAAGCGTCCTCACCGGAACGGCTAGCGGAACTTGCTATGCCTCATCTTGAAGAATTAGGCATGCTTCCCCAGGATCAAAGATCCGTTGAGCAGCAGCAATGGCTGGTAAGCTTTATTAAGGCTATTGCAGAGAAAATATCTTATTTGGCTGAAGTGAAGGATTATATTCATTATTTTCATGGCGATACTCCACTTGAACCGCAGAGTGATGCCTTGGAAGTGTTAAAAGGCGAACAGGTCCCAAGTGTTCTGGCTATGTTCAAAGAAAAATTGCAGGGAGCAGAGATGCTTTCCGCTGAGACGGTAAAAGTTATTCTGAAACAAATGACTAAAGAATTAAAACTTGGTGGTAAATTTGTATACATGCCAGTTCGGATAGCATTAACAGGACAGATGCACGGGCCGGAATTGTATGATATTATCCCCTTGCTGGGGCTCAAGAATGTTTTGGGGCGCATCGGGTATACAGAGGAGCATTATTTAGGGTAGACCGCCTCTATAATGGGGCGGCAAGCGCTACTTAGAGAACTAATTGACAAAATAATGGAGACTACCATATAATTAAATATAAATTATCGTGTTGGCGAAAAATACAAATGGTTTATGACGATGATGAGAAAGAGTACAAAGAGGAATTGCGACTAGCGAGAATGGGGTAGTGGAAGCCATTTGCAAGGAGTATTTGGAAGTGCGTCTCGGAGTTGATTGGAAGAAATTTGAAAGTATTTCAATCCGTATTACTGCGTTAAAGTTTTGAGCTGGAACGACATGTCGTTCAAACAGAGTGGGACCGCGGAATTTTCGTCTCTGGACGAGGAGTTCCGCTTTTTTTGTGTTTATTTATATTATCGGCGATGTTCAGGTGTATTCAAAGGGTACTGAGTAAATGACGGTTAACAGAATAACAAAATAAGCTAAAGAGAAAAGGGTGAAGCTATGTTTGGACAGATAAAGCGTGATATCCAAGTTATTTTTGAACGTGATCCTGCAGCAAAAAGTATTTGGGAAGTTATCTTTTGTTATCCTGGGTTTCACGCTGTGCTATTCCATAGAATGGCACATTGGTTGTACATTCATAAGCTGGTTCTCTTACCGCGTATGATCTCCCAGCTCTCCCGCTTCCTAACGGGAATCGAGATTCATCCGGGTGCGAAGATTGGGCAAGGACTTTTTATTGATCATGGTACGGGTGTGGTAATAGGTGAGACTACAGAGATCGGAAATAACGTGACTTTATATCAAGGTGTTACTCTGGGTGGAACTGGGAAAGAGAAAGGAAAACGGCATCCAACGATTGGAGATAATGTTGTAATTGGAGCAGGTGCGAGGGTATTAGGTTCCTTCAAAGTTGGGGATAATGTAAAAATTGGAGCAGGTTCGGTTGTTAATAAGCCTGTACCAAGTGATACGACTGTTGTAGGTGTACCCGGGCGAATTGTTCTTCACCGTGGGATACCGATTAAAGATCCTGATTTGAGGCATGATGAGCTTCCGGATCCGGTGAATGAAATGCTGAAGTGTCTAATGCAGCGTGTAGAATATTTGGAACAGCGATTAAATGAAGAGGAGAGTCGATACGATGTCTTTGAAATTATTCAACACAATGACCCGTCAAAAAGAGGAGTTTCAACCAAGAGAGAGCGGGAAGGTGGCAATGTATGTTTGCGGCCCGACAACCTATAATTATTTTCATGCGGGAAATGCTCGGATGTTCGTCGTATTCGATATGATTAGACGTTATTTTATTTATAAAGGTTTTGATGTTCGTTACGTTCAGAATTTCACCGATATAGATGATAAGATTATCCAGCGTGGGAATGTTGAAGGGATGGATCCTTTAGCTTTAGGCCAAAAGTATATTGACGAGTACTTTAAAGATGCTAAAGAATTAAACCTGCTGCCGGCAACGGTTCACCCCAAGGCAACAGAGCATATTCCGGAAATGATTGAAATTATCCAAGGTCTTATCGATTCCGGGCTGGGTTATGAGGTGGAGGGGGATGTCTACTTTGCAGTGGATCACTTCCCTGATTATGGGAAGCTGTCAGGTAGAACTCTTGATGATATGAAGGCAGGAGCGAGAGTTGAAGTGGATGAACGTAAAAGGCATCCCATGGACTTTGCACTCTGGAAAAAGGCTAAACCTGGTGAACCGGCCTGGGAAAGCCCGTGGGGAGAGGGGCGGCCGGGTTGGCATATTGAGTGTACGGCTATGTCCTTGAAATATTTGGGAGCGGGATTTGATATTCACGGTGGAGGGGAGGATCTTTCATTTCCTCATCATGAAAACGAAATTGCTCAAACAGAAGGGTACTTAAAAGGGAAGACCTTTGCTCGGCATTGGATGCACAACGCTTTTCTTACAATTAATCAAGAAAAAATGTCTAAATCCTTGGGCAATTTTTTTACGATCCGCGAGTTGTTGGTGAATTCTCCGGGAGAAGTTATTCGCTTCTATTTACTGGGAACTCACTATCGCAGTCCCTTGGATTTTAACGATCAAAACTTAATTATGGCGCAAAAGGGCTTGGAACGTCTGCAAACCAGCGTTCGCTTAGCTCAGGAGGCTCTGGCAAGGGAAGGCGCAGTGAAAAATGACCAGGGCAGCCTAGAGTTGTCAAGGGCTTCTAAAGAGGCGAGAGAGGCCTTTGAGAAGGCAATGGATGATGATTTTAATTCCGCATTAGCTTATGCGGCTTTATTTGAGCTAGCAAAGACCATGAATGGCCTTGTACAGGCAAATCCTGTGCCTTCGGAAGGACTAGCTGAGGCTCACAACACTTTAGTGAAACTTGGAGATGTTTTAGGGTTTGATTTGCTTCATCCGGCTAAAATTGATGTCGAGAACAATGAAATCCTAAACGAAGTGATGGAAGTTGTCTTACAGATTCGTTCGAAATCACGCCAGAAAAAGGACTGGGAAATGGCGGACTTTATCCGCGATGGACTTAAAGAAAAAGGAATTGTTATTGAGGATACTCCCCAAGGGGCCAGGTGGCAAATTAAGCGATAATTGAAAGGTGACCTTATGCGAAATTGGCAGGAAATGAATGCCTTGACCTTAGCGTATTTGGGTGATGCGGTTTATGAACTTTGGGTGCGCACCCATTTACTTGAACTAGGGCACGAGAGGGTGAAGGAACTTCACAAGCAGGCGGTCAACTATGTACGAGCCGGCACTCAAGCTCAGGTTTTACATGCCCTATTTCCGGAGCTTGATGAGGTTGAACAGCAGGTTGTAATACGAGGAAGAAATACCAAGGGCGGGCATCCTAAAAATGTGGATGTTGTCACTTATCGTCATGCCACAGGGTTTGAAAGCTTAGTGGGCTATTGGCAGTTAAGCGGACAAACAGACCGGATGAAATGGGCTTTTGCTAAAGTAGACCAAATGCTTCGCGGTGAAGAAGTAATTAAATAAAGACACTCATTATAGGGTACTGTGAGAAAGGGAGATTTTTTTAATGAATGTGGATCTTATTCAGCACACGCCAGATCCGGAAAAAGTAGTAGCAGCTGCAGCTCGTTTGTGTTACTCGTCAGATGCTATACCCGATTTGTTTGAACAGCTGAACGATGATAAGGTGGCTAACTTCGTCCGAAGGCTCAGAGAAATGGGCCATCTTTCCCCTTTTGAGCATGTAAGTTTTCAGTTTTCAATAGATGGTGTTTCAAGGGCTTTGTCCCATCAGCTCGTCCGTCACCGGATTGCAAGTTATTCGCAACGATCTCAACGTTATGTCAAAGAGAATGGGTTTGAATTCGTTATTCCTCCAAGCGTCATACAAAATCCTGAAGCATTAGGGCGGTTTGAGGCAGTTATGTCTCGCCTGCAGGAAGACTATCAGGAGCTCTTGAATTACGTACCTGCCGAGGATGCTCGCTATGTCTTGCCTAATGCTTGTACTACTTCTTTAATGGCTACTTTTAACGCACGATCGTTATTGAATTTTTTTGAGCATAGAACTTGTATTAGGGCTCAATGGGAGATACGTTTTTTAGCTGGAAGAATGTTAGATTTAGTAAGAGAGGTTGCCCCTAATCTGTTTAGTGAAGCTGGTCCAACCTGTATAACTCAAGGGGTCTGTCGTCAAGGAACATATAGCTGTGGAAGACTAAAGACCCTAGAAAGAAAGAAGTGAACTTCGTGAACGAAGAAATTGTGTATGGTAAAAATCCAGTGGCTGAGCTTCTTAAAAGTGGCAAACCAATTAACAAAGTTCTCCTTGTTTCAGATGGGCCTAGTGGTAAAAATCAAGACATTATGGCCTTGCTTCATAAAAATAATACACCATACCAATTTGTAGATCGTCAGACTCTAGACCGGCTGACAAATCGTGAGCGACATCAGGGCATGCTCGCCTATGTGGCGGCGAGTGAGTATGCGAATGTCGAGGATATTCTGGCCTTAGCTGTCGAGCGTCAAGAAGACCCTTTTATCTTAATGCTGGATGAAATAGAGGATCCTCATAATTTAGGGGCCTTACTTAGGACTGTTGATGCTGTCGGTGCCCATGGAGTGATTATTCCTAAGCGGAGAAGTGTAGCCCTCACTGGAACGGTAGCCAAAACATCTGCCGGAGCAGTTGAACATGTCAAAGTAGCCCGAGTGAGTAACTTAGTTCAAACTTTAAAGGATTTGAAAAAAGCGGGGTGCTGGGTTTCGGGGGCTGAAGCTGGGGGGACAAATGCTTTTAAGGCAGATCTAACCGGCCCAAGGGTGATTGTAATTGGCAGTGAAGGGAAAGGGATTAGTCGTTTACTTAGAGAAAATTGTGATGAAATCGTAAGTCTGCCCATGAGGGGGCAGGTCTCTTCCTTAAATGCCAGTGTTGCAGGTTCGGTTATGCTTTATGAGGTGCTCAGACAAAGAATTCAATCTGAAAAACCCATCACAAAAATCTAAAGACCTAAAAAGGCGGCTTGGCTCACAGTTGGTGCTCAGCAACGGTATAACTTTCCAATTGGGGCTTTGTAATTTTGATTTTTAAATTTTTTGCACTATTTTGACCTCTGAAGCCCCATTTTCGCAGGATTTTGGGACTTTAGAACTCGTGCCTCGATCTCAAACTTCACGAATAGCGACAGAACAACCAAAACTTCGCCTTGACGCTTTTCTTTAGCGTCGAGTATAATGAGGATGTTCTCGTGGACGAGGGCTAGCCGAGATTGCGTCTTCTTCGTGATGACATTGTAGGGGGGATCAACTTGACTCTTCAAGCCCAACCAGAACTACCAGAATGTGAAATCATCGACGTTATCGTGGATGAAGAGGTGGTTGAGCTTGCCAAGGAAGGCGACGCTACAGCACTGGAGTATCTAATTAACAAATATAAAAACTTTGTTAGGGCCAAAGCGCGTTCTTACTTTCTGATTGGTGCTGATCGTGAAGATATTATTCAAGAGGGAATGATAGGACTTTATAAAGCAATTCGTGATTTTCGTGGGGACAAACTCTCCTCCTTTAGAGCGTTTGCAGAATTATGTATTACACGACAGATAATCACAGCAATTAAAACCGCGACGAGGCAGAAACACATTCCCTTAAACTCATATGTTTCCTTAAATAAGCCTATTTATGACGAAGATTCGGATAGGACTCTTCTCGATGTTATTTCGGGTACTCGAATTACCGACCCGGAAGAACTAATTATCAGCAGAGAAGAATTTGACGACATTGAAGAAAAAATGGGCGAGATCCTGAGTTCTTTAGAGTGGAAAGTACTGATGTCATACTTAGAGGGCAAATCTTATCAAGAGATTGCTGTTGACTTGAGAAGACATGTAAAATCAATCGATAATGCGTTGCAGCGAGTTAAGAGAAAGCTCGAACGATATCTCGAACGTCGTGATGGATAATTTTACATATCTTTTATTTATTAAAGTACTTGCATTTTATAAAGATTAGTGTTAGACTACGTAAGTGCCTTGAGGTTAATGCTTGAAGCTCAGGAAGATATAGGCCGACGTAGCTCAATTGGCAGAGCAGCTGATTTGTAATCAGCAGGTTGCGGGTTCGAGTCCCATCGTCGGCTCCATTTAGCAAATCCTAGCCTCTATCGGCTTATTGCAAAATTGACTGTGCTGTAAAGCGTGCTTCTCTTCGGCATAAAAGGTTGACAAAGTCTATCGCACTTAGCGCAACTGAACAGTTATTATCGCGGGGTGGAGCAGCGGTAGCTCGTCGGGCTCATAACCCGAAGGTCGTCGGTTCAAATCCGGCCCCCGCAACCAAG
>JGI2924J29684_1078601_pt1 | contig 76926 bp, 73 predicted proteins | sample BenlonsequencITS_FD_29684 | JGI IMG/M metagenome (IMG submission 29684)
GATCAGTCCCTATTTTAAGGAATTTGCACAGCAGTTGTAAGCAAGACCTATAAGGAATTGGGGGTAAATCTATGAAAAAAGGAGAGAGTTTGGAGGAAATAGCTTTCTTATAGCTTTTAAATCGCTAGTAGCTTAGAGTAAGCTTCAATACGTCTTTCATTTGTTTGGGTACAGTTTGATTAAAAATAGTTTCTCTTACGTTTAAGAAATGTTAAAATAGTAACATGGTAAGATACAAAGCAACGATTTCCTATGATGGGACTCTTTTTTCGGGTTTTCAAAGACAAAGACATTTACGTACGGTTCAAGAAGAGATTGAAAAAACACTCTATAAATTAAATAACGGTACAAAAATTATAATTCATGGTGCAGGACGTACGGATGCAGGAGTACATGCTTATGGACAGGTGATCCATTTTGATTTGCCTCAAGAACAAGAAGTTGAAAAATTGCGATTTGCTCTTGATACACAGACTCCTGAAGATATTGATGTTGTTAATATAGAAAAAGTGGCTGATGATTTTCATTGTCGTTATCAGAAGCATTTAAAAACTTATGAATTTTTAGTTGATAATGGTCGACCTAAAAATCCGATGATGCGACACTATACCACTCATTACCCTTATACTCTTAATATTAAACTTATGCAAGAAGCTATTAACGGTCTGGTAGGTACACACGATTTTACTGGTTTTACAGCAGCAGGAACTTCGGTACAAAATAAGGTGCGAACGATTACCAAAGCAACGGTATCTCGGGATGAAAAAACTGATTTTTTGGTGTTTACTTTTTCAGGAAATGGTTTTCTCTATAAGCAGGTGAGGAATATGGTGGGAACTTTGCTGAAAATTGGTAATGGTCAAATGCCAGTTGAACAAGTTAAAGTGATTTTGAGCTCCAAAAATCGTCAGCTAGCTGGACCAACGATATCTGGAAATGGGCTTTACTTGAAGGAGATTTGTTATGAAAACTGATTATATCGTGACTATATCTGGGAACGATATTTTAAGTGGAGGTGGTCTCTATGCTGATTTAGCGACTTACATAAGGTATGACCTACAGGCCTTTGTAGCGGTAACTTGTTTAACTACTAGATCTGAAGAGGGCTTTAGTCTATTTCCGGTAGCTAAAGAAATTTTCCGTGATCAGTTGAATAGCTTTACGAACGCTCCAATTTCTGCTATTAAAATTGGTTTGTTACCTAATGCGGAAATGTGTGAAATAGTTTTGGATTTTATAAAGGGGCATCTGGGAATCCCAGTGGTTTTAGATCCTGTTCTAGCATGTAAAGAAATAGATGATGTTAAAATAGTTCCTCTAAGACAGGAGATTTTACAATTATTGCCTTATGTGACTGTTGTTACTCCAAATTTGGTAGAGGCTCAGCTATTATCTCAAAAAGAGATTGTTTCTTTAAAAGATATGCAAGAAGCTGCTAAATATTTTTATCAACTTGGGGCAAAACAGGTGGTTATCAAGGGTGGTAATCGATTTAGTCAGAAAAAAGCTATTGATCTTTTTTATGATGGTAAAGAGATTGTTACCTTGGAATGTCCTGTACTTGAGAAAAATAATATTGGCGCAGGCTGTACTTTTGCATCTAGTATCGCTAGTCAGTTAGTAAAGAAAAAAACGCCACTAGAAGCTGTGAAAAACTCAAAAGAGTTAGTCTACCAAGCTATTTTACAATCTGATAGATACGGAGTAAAACAAAGTTATGCAAAATAGTAAGATACGACAAATGAGTTTAACAGGGATATTGACAGCATTGGTTGTTGTTTTAGGAAGATTTGTCATGCTACCTACTCCAACAGGTTTTTTAACGCTGTTGGATGCAGGAATTTATGCTGTCAGCTTTTCCTTTGGATCAGCTCAAGGAGCTATTGTGGGAGGGTTATCAGGTTTTTTAATCGATTTAGTGGCAGGATACCCTCAGTGGATGTTTCATAGTTTGATTGCTCACAGTGTCCAAGGGTATTTTGCGGGATGGAGAGGGCGCAAGCGTTGGCTTGGTGTTGTGATAGGTTCTTTTATCATGATTTTTTGGTACTTTTTAGGCTCTCTTATGCTTGGTTATGGCCTTTCGGGATCTTTAGCCGGTATTTGGGGAAACGTCATGCAAAATACATTAGGGCTTTTTGTTGGTTTTATTATCTTTAAGGCCATATTAAGGCAAAAAAAGAGATAAGGAGAGTGAGAAGTTGTTGAATAATTTAGAGAAACAAACAAGGGAAATCGTCATTGATGTTGTAGAACGCTCTGCTATTCAACCAGGTAATCTTTTTGTTCTAGGTCTTTCATCTAGCGAAATTTTGGGTAGTAGAATTGGAAAACAATCTAGTCTAGAAGTAGGTCAAATAGTTGTTGAAGTTGTGTTAGATGAATTAAATAAGCGTGGTGTTCATTTGGCTGTACAAGGTTGTGAACACGTCAATCGTGCCTTGGTAGTAGAGAGGCATGTGGCAGAATCTAAGCAGTTAGAGATTGTCAATGTGGTTCCGAATCTTCATGCTGGTGGCAGTGCTCAGATGGCTGCTTTTCAACTTATGTCAGACCCTGTCGAAGTAGAAGAAGTTATTGCACACGCTGGACTTGATATAGGTGATACTGCTATAGGAATGCATATTAAGCGTGTTCAGATCCCTCTGATTCCTTGTCAACGAGAGCTAGGAGGTGCTCATGTGACAGCTTTGGCTAGTCGACCAAAATTAATTGGTGGAGCTAGGGCTGATTACAATATGGATATTATCCGTAAATCCTAAACCCTTTTTTCTGGAATAAAACAATTGGTGTTTTTTCTAGAAAAAAGGATTTTTTAAGATTATATTAAGATTTTGAGGTGATAGAATAGCTGATTGCAGTCGGTAATTGAATGCCTTCTTTGAGTAAAGCTTCTTGATAAAGTCTATAAAAAGTATGGTAAATCTTAAATTGTTCTCCATTTTCTGTGAAAATAGCAATTCTAAAAGTGAACTGTCCATTAGAGTTATTTTGAGGCCCTAAAATATTTGGTTTGCCAACGATTTGAGGATGGTTTGGCAATTCCTTTTGATTCACTTCATCAATGATTCGAGTGACTTGGCTCAAATTAACAGTGGAATAAAGAGGAATTTCAATTAAGGCACGCATATTACCACGAGATTTGTTGCTGACAACGGTGATGCTACGGTTTGGGATGAAATGTAGTGTTCCATCGAATCCACGAATTTGAGTAGTTCTAATTCCAACACCAAAGACACTGCCTTCTATGTCAGAGATAGTAACGTTATCTCCTACTTCAAATTGATTCTCAAATAAGATAAAAAAGCCATTGACAACGTCAGATAAAAATCCTTGTGCACCTAACCCGATTGCTACTCCAGCAATTCCAGCTCCTGCTAGAAGACTAGAGACAGGTATGCCAAATAAGCTAAGTATCCAATAAATGAGAAGAAAATATAATAAGTAATTTAAAATGTTGTGAGTGAGCTTAGAGAGTGTTTTTTTGCGAGCTTCACTTTGTCTTGAATAAGCAAACGATTTGTTAATGGTTTTTTCAAAAAGATAGTTAGTAACACGTTTTAAAATAGCAAAAAAGAGTAATAGAATAATGAGAGACACTAGCTTTTTAAAAATCGTTAAGCCAATATTTTCGATATGAGACTGCTCTAGGTAATGTAATATAAATGTCATGAGAAATCCTTTCTTTGATAGTTTATCAAAAAAAAACCAATCTTGAAAAGAGATAAATTAATATTTTAACCAAAGTTATGATAATTGTTTTATCATAAAGAATGCCATAGTCATCCGTTGTGATAATGCTTGAAAATAGTCAGTTAGTAAGCGAAAAAGTCTAACATTAACCTTTATAAATTGAAAATAACTGTTAGTAGACTAATGACAGGTAGATACTCTTAATAGCGCGTTTGATTTCACGCATAAAAAGCTTTAAAAACGCTTTAAATTATGATAAAATGAACTGTATCGAAATTATTTTAAGGAGAAATGACTTAATGTCTACATCATTTGAAAACAAAGCTACAAATCGTGGCGTGATTACATTTACAATCAGTCAAGATAAAATAAAACCAGCTCTTGATAAAGCTTTTAATAAAATCAAAAAAGACTTGAATGCACCAGGTTTCCGTAAAGGACACATGCCTCGTCCAGTCTTCAACCAAAAATTTGGTGAAGAAGTTCTTTATGAAGATGCTTTGAATATTGTATTGCCAGAAGCTTATGAAGCAGCTGTGACGGAACTTGGTCTTGATGTGGTTGCACAACCAAAAATCGATGTTGTGTCAATGGAAAAAGGGAAAGAGTGGACACTTTCTGCTGAAGTTGTGACAAAACCTGAAGTGAAACTTGGTGATTACAAAAACCTAGTTGTAGAAGTTGATGCTTCAAAAGAAGTTTCAGATGAAGACGTGGATGCTAAAATTGAGCGCGAACGTCAAAACCTTGCGGAACTCATTATTAAAGACGGTGAAGCAGCTCAAGGTGACACTGTTGTGATTGACTTTGTTGGTTCAGTTGATGGTGTTGAGTTTGATGGCGGTAAAGGAGATAACTTCTCTCTTGAACTTGGTTCAGGACAATTTATCCCAGGTTTTGAAGATCAACTAGTTGGTGCTAAAGCTGGCGATGAAGTAGAAGTTAATGTCACATTCCCAGAATCTTACCAAGCAGAAGATCTTGCAGGTAAAGCCGCTAAATTTATGACAACTATTCACGAAGTCAAAACAAAAGAAGTACCAGAGCTTGATGATGAGCTTGCAAAAGATATTGATGAAGATGTTGACACACTTGAAGACTTAAAAGTAAAATATCGTAAAGAACTTGAAGCAGCTCAAGAAACTGCTTATGATGATGCTGTTGAAGGAGCTGCGATTGAATTAGCAGTTGCAAATGCTGAAATTGTTGATTTACCCGAAGAAATGATTCATGAAGAAGTCAACCGTTCAGTGAATGAATTTATGGGCAACATGCAACGTCAAGGAATCTCACCTGAAATGTACTTCCAATTGACTGGTACAACTCAAGAAGATTTACATAACCAATATTCAGCTGAAGCTGACAAACGTGTTAAAACAAACCTTGTTATTGAAGCAATTGCTAAAGCAGAAGGTTTTGAAGCAACAGATAGTGAAATTGAACAAGAAATTAATGACCTTGCAACAGAATATAACATGCCAGCTGACCAAGTTCGTTCTCTTCTTTCAGCAGATATGTTGAAACATGATATTGCAATGAAAAAAGCAGTTGAAGTGATTACAAGCACAGCAAGCGTTAAGTAATCTTATTAAGGAACAAAACGTACAAGCCGGATTAGAACGTCTTTCTAGTCTGGTTTTTCTTTTTCTAAAGAAATAATAAGGAATTAGTTAAACGTTATTTTAATGAATTAGCTTTAAAGATTTGTCAAGAAGAAGTGATATGAGTTGATAAAAGTTTTGACGAATTACTTTTTTTAGCGTAAAATGGTAGAGAATGATAAAATAAGGAGAACTGCCTTGAAATTAGACGTATTTGCAGGACAAGAAAAAAGCGAGCTTTCCATGATTGAAGTGGCGCGTGCCATTTTGGAAGAACGCGGTCGCGACAATGAGATGTACTTTAGCGATTTAGTCAATGAGATTCAAAATTACTTAGGAAAATCTGATGCAGGTATTCGTCATGCATTACCATTTTTCTATACTGACTTAAATACGGATGGCTCATTTATTCCTCTAGGTGAAAACAAATGGGGACTTCGTTCGTGGTATGCTATTGATGAAATTGATGAAGAAATTATTACTCTAGAAGAAGATGAAGATGGCGCACAAAAACGTAAGAAAAAACGCGTTAATGCTTTCATGGATGGAGATGAAGACGCTATTGATTATAGAGATGATGATCCAGAAGATGAAGATTTCACAGAAGAATCAGCTGAGGTTGAATATGATGAAGAAGATCCAGATGATGAAAAATCAGAAGTGGAGTCATATGATTCAGAATTGAATGAAATTATCCCTGAAGATGATTTTGAAGAAGTTGATATCAATGAAGAAGACGAAGAAGATGAAGAAGATGAAGAACCAGTTCTCTAATGTCTTTAGTTCAGAAATAAAAATGTAATTATCATTTGACAAATTGTCTATTATAGTTTATATTATTATTCGGGCACCTCTTTATGAGGTCAGGCAAAAGCTCTCTAGTTAATAGGGGGCTATTTTTGTTTTCTAGAATAATGCCAGTTTGCCTCTATATTTAGAAAACTAAGGTGATACCTAACCAATGTGGAACCAACTAATAGGGAATTAACAAGAAAGCAATGCTTTTATTCAGCTTATATAAAGGAGTACTATGACGAAATACATTTTTGTAACTGGTGGTGTTGTATCATCAATTGGCAAAGGAATTGTTGCGGCAAGTCTTGGCCGATTGTTAAAAAATCGTGGACTTAAGGTGACGATTCAAAAATTTGATCCTTATATTAATATTGATCCAGGGACGATGAGCCCCTATCAGCATGGAGAAGTATATGTGACAGATGACGGTGCTGAAACCGACTTGGATTTGGGTCACTATGAACGTTTTATTGATATCAATCTTAATAAATATTCCAATGTTACAACAGGTAAAATTTATAGTGAAGTCCTTCGTAAAGAACGTAAAGGCGAGTACCTTGGAGCGACTGTTCAGGTGATTCCTCATATCACAGATGCCCTTAAAGAAAAAATCAAACGCGCAGCTTCAACAACGGACTCTGATGTAATTATTACTGAGGTCGGGGGGACTGTTGGCGATATTGAAAGTTTACCGTTCTTAGAAGCTCTTCGTCAGATGAAAGCTGATGTTGGTTCTGAAAATGTGATGTATATTCACACCACCTTGTTGCCATATTTAAAGGCAGCGGGTGAAATGAAAACTAAGCCAACGCAACATTCCGTTAAAGAATTGCGTGGTTTAGGGATTCAACCGAATATGTTGGTTATTCGTACGGAAGAGCCAGTTGAGCAGGGGATTAAAAATAAATTGGCTCAGTTCTGTGATGTGAATTCAGAAGCTGTTATCGAGTCACGTGATGTAGAACACTTGTATCAAATTCCATTGAACTTGCAAGCTCAATCAATGGATCAGATTGTTTGTGATCATTTGAAATTGAATGCGCCACAAGCTGATATGACCGAGTGGTCAGCTATGGTTGACAAGGTGATGAATTTAAGAAAAACAACAAAAATTGCCTTGGTTGGTAAATATGTGGAATTGCCAGATGCCTACTTATCTGTTGTGGAAGCCTTGAAACATTCTGGTTATGCCAATGATACCGCAATTGACCTAAAATGGGTCAATGCTAACGATGTGACGGTGGATAATGCAGCTGACTTGTTGGGAGATGCGGATGGGATTATTGTACCAGGTGGTTTTGGTCAACGTGGTACAGAAGGCAAGATCCAAGCGATTCGCTATGCCCGCGAAAATGATGTGCCAATGCTTGGTATTTGTCTTGGCATGCAGTTGACTTGTGTTGAATTTGCCCGCCATGTCCTCAATATGGAAGGTGCAAACTCTTTTGAATTAGAGCCAAGTACTAAATACCCCATCATTGATATCATGCGTGATCAAATTGATATTGAAGATATGGGAGGTACGCTTCGTCTGGGATTGTACCCATGTAAATTGAAACCAGGTTCAAAAGCAGCAATGGCTTACAATAATCAAGAGGTGGTGCAACGTCGTCATCGTCACCGTTATGAGTTCAACAACAAATTCCGTCCAGAATTTGAAGCAGCTGGTTTTGTTTTCTCAGGGGTATCACCTGACAACCGCTTAGTTGAAATTGTAGAATTGAAAGAGAAAAAATTCTTTGTAGCAGCTCAATACCACCCAGAATTGCAAAGCCGTCCAAATCGTCCTGAGGAGCTATACACCGCTTTTGTTACAGCTGCTATTAAAAATAGCAATTAGTGGTTTTAAGGGTAAGTTTGTGGCATTCTACTTGGCTGGCAGATACTGATAAAGATTACTAGCTATTAAAGGGATCTTTTCTATAAAAATAGCATTAGAAAAAGAAAAACGTGATATTTTTAGGTTAGCACTTTCTTTTTCAGTCATTTTTTTGTAAAATACTTGGTATGAAAACTATTCGAATAGCAAAGTATTTAGGAATTCTATTCCTTTTGATAACTCTTATTAGCGTAGGTGCTAGTTTTTATTTCTTTCATGTTGCACAAATAAGAGAAGAGAAATCGTTTATTAATAATAAGAAACGGAGTACAAATAATCCATTATACCCAGCTGAACAGTCTTTTGACGCTTTACCTTACGAAAAACGTCAACTAACAAATCGTGGGTTAAAACAAGTGGGGTGGTACTTACCAGCTGCTCAAAAAACAAAAAAGACAGCTATTGTTGTTCATGGTTTTACGAATGACAAAGAAGATATGAAGCCATATGCCATGCTTTTTCATGATTTGGGCTATAATGTCTTAATGCCAGACAATGAGGCCCATGGGGAAAGTGAAGGGAACTTGATTGGTTATGGCTGGAATGACCGCCTTAATGTCATGGCTTGGACAGACCAACTGATTAAGGAAAACCCTGAAAGCCAAATCACACTCTTTGGCTTATCTATGGGTGCTGCAACAGTAATGATGGCAAGTGGTGAGCGATTGCCTGCGCAAGTCACCTCCCTCATCGAAGATTGCGGTTATGCCAGTGTTTGGGACGAATTGAAGTTTCAGGCCAAGGCTATGTACAACTTGCCTGCCTTTCCTTTACTCTATGAAGTCTCTGCCTTATCTAAGATTCGAGCAGGTTTTAGTTACGGAGAAGCGAGCTCAGTGAAACAGCTGGCTAAAAATAAACGTCCAACTTTATTTATCCACGGTGATAAGGATGATTTTGTTCCTACAAAAATGGTTTATGACAATTATAAGGCCACGAAAGGTCCTAAGGAAATCTTGATTGTTAAAGGGGCAAAACACGCCAAATCCTTTGAAACAAACCCAGAACAATACCAGAAAAAAATTGCCGCTTTTTTGAAAAAAGTTGAGAAATAAGTATTGACAGTTAAACTCACAGTTGCTATAATAATTTATGTTACTGATGAGTAGCGGGGATGGCGGAATTGGCAGACGCGCAGGACTAAGGATCCTGTGACCGCTTTAGGTCGTGTGGGTTCAAGTCCCACTCTCCGCATAATGTAAGAGGTGAATCATTGATTCGTCTCTTTTTTTTGGTTAAATGAAGGATAAGAAGGCATAGATTTACTGGAGAAAACTTTTGATAATCTGCTTTTGGAAAACGCTTTAAGCTTGTGAAAGGCTAGAAATTTATGGAAAATTGTGCTAGAATGAACAATGTAAACGGGGAGTTATCCCGAAAAATAAGAGGAGGCCTTACAAATGGCAATCGTTTCAGCAGAAAAATTTGTCCAAGCAGCTCGTGAAAACGGATATGCTGTTGGTGGATTTAACACAAACAACTTAGAGTGGACTCAAGCAATCTTGCGTGCAGCAGAAGCTAAACAAGCTCCAGTTCTTATCCAAACATCAATGGGTGCAGCAAAATACATGGGTGGTTATAAAGTATGTCAATCTCTTATTACTAACCTTGTTGAGTCAATGGGTATCACTGTTCCTGTTGCTATCCACCTTGATCATGGTCACTACGAAGATGCTCTTGAGTGTATCGAAGTAGGTTACACTTCAATCATGTTTGACGGTTCACACCTTCCAGTTGAAGAAAACCTTGCTAAAACTGCAGAAGTTGTTAAAATTGCACATGCTAAAGGCGTTTCAGTTGAAGCTGAAGTTGGTACAATCGGTGGTGAAGAAGACGGTATCATCGGTAAAGGTGAGCTCGCTCCAATCGAAGATGCTAAAGCAATGGTTGAAACTGGAATTGACTTCTTGGCAGCTGGTATCGGTAACATCCACGGTCCATACCCAGAAAACTGGGAAGGTCTTGCTCTTGACCACTTAGAAAAATTAACAGCAGCTGTACCAGGTTTCCCAATCGTATTGCACGGTGGTTCTGGTATTCCTGACGATCAAATCAAAGAAGCAATCCGTCTTGGTGTTGCTAAAGTTAATGTTAACACTGAAAGTCAAATCGCTTTCTCTAACGCAACTCGTGAATTTGCTCGTAACTACGAAGCTAACGAAGCAGAATATGATGGTAAAAAATTATTTGACCCACGTAAATTCTTGGCTCCAGGTATGAAAGCTGTTCAAGGTGCTGTTGAAGAACGTATCGATGTTTTCGGATCAGCTAACAAAGCATAATTTAGAGTATTAAACACCCTAAAGCCCTCTTGAGGGCTTTTTTAGATATAATTGACACCCTAAAATGGATACCAGTTTCTGTGAAATAATCTTTGATTGTGAACAAACAAAGCATAATTTAGAGTATTAAAATCTGGACCCTGCTATCTATGGTAAGTCTTTTTGTTATTGTTAAAGAGGTTAAGCGTAATGTTAATATGTTTTAGCTAAAAAATGTAGTGAAAAATGAGTACGTAGACTATTGTAATAGTAATTCCGTAAAATTGTTGAAAAAGAAAATGGGAAATACCTTGTCAAATTAAGCACCCTATGATAGAATAGATAGGTATGTGGTGCTAGCACATCCGTAAACATATTCTACGTAGGAGGAAATAGATCAAAATGGCTAAAGTATGTTATTTTACAGGACGTAAAACCGTTTCTGGAAACAACCGTTCACACGCGATGAACCAAACAAAACGTACAGTTAAACCAAACCTTCAAAAAGTTACTATCCTTGTTGATGGTAAACCTAAAAAAGTTTGGGCTTCTGCTCGTGCGCTTAAATCTGGTAAAGTAGAACGCATCTAATAGAAATAAGCCTTAGGGCTTTTTTTATTAGCTTATTTCTATCCATAAGCTAGTCAAGGTAATAAACGCTATCGTTAGCTATTCTATCTCTTTTACATTACTTCTAAAATATGATAAAATAGGATGATAAAAACTTTTTGAGGTAGTAACTATGACTGTAAAAATTAATACAAAAGATGGTCTAATCGAGCTATCCGACGATGTGATTGCAACTGTCGTGGGAGGATCAGCAACGGAAATTTTTGGTGTTGTTGGAATGGCCAGCAAAAGTGCAATAAAAGACAATTTTCAATCACTACTTCGCAAAGAAAACTACGCTAAGGGTGTTGTAGTAAAATCAACAGATCTGGGTATTTCTGTTGATGTCTACACTGTGATGAGTTATGGTGTGAAAATCAGTGAAGTCTCTAAAAATATCCAAGAACGCGTGAAATTTAACCTTGAAAGTCAGCTTGGTCTCACTGCTGATATGGTTAATGTTTACGTGCAAAATATTAAGGTTGTAGGAGAAAATTAGTGTCAAATATTACAACAAGCTTATTCCAAGAAATGGTCCAAGCGGCAGCGACTCGCCTTGGCAAACAAGCAGAATATGTTAATTCCTTAAATGTTTTTCCTGTTCCAGATGGTGATACAGGAACAAACATGAGCATGACTATGGACAATGGTGCCAAGGAAGTTGCTGATAAACCTGCGTCAACTGTGGGAGAAGTTGGACAAATGTTATCAAAAGGTCTTTTGATGGGAGCGCGTGGAAATTCTGGAGTTATTACTTCACAACTTTTTCGTGGTTTTGGTCAAAGCATTAAGGGAAAAGATGAGCTGACAGGTAAAGATTTGGCACAAGCCTTTCAAGTGGGTGTAGAAGTTGCCTACAAAGCAGTGATGAAACCTGTTGAAGGAACAATTTTAACTGTTTCTCGGGGTGCAGCGACTGCTGCCTTAAAAAAAGCAGATCTTACAGACGACGCCGTGGAAGTCATGCAAGCTGCTTTAGACGGTGCCAAAGGTGCCCTTGCTAAGACACCTGATTTATTACCAGTCCTTAAAGAAGTTGGTGTGGTTGATTCAGGCGGTCAAGGTCTTGTCTTTATCTATGAAGGTTTCCTATCTGCTTTGAATGGCGACTATGTGACTTCAGCAGACTTTAAAGCGACTCCTGCTAACATGTCTGAAATGATTAATGCTGAGCATCACAAATCCGTTGTTGGTCATGTGGCTACTGAAGACATTACCTACGGTTATTGTACTGAAATCATGGTTGCCCTTAAACAAGGCCCAACCTATGTGAAAGAATTCAACTATGATGAGTTTCAAGGCTACCTTAGTGGCCTTGGTGACTCGCTGTTAGTGGTCAATGATGATGAGATTGTTAAAGTTCACGTCCATACTGAAGACCCCGGACTTGTGATGCAAGAAGGTCTTAAATATGGTTCGCTCATCAAGATTAAAGTGGACAATATGCGTAACCAGCATGAAGCACAGGTTCAAAAGACTGATGTCGAAAAAAACAAGGCTGAAGTAAAAGACTTTGGCTTGATTGCAGTAGTAGCTGGAGAAGGTTTATCTGAAATTTTCAAGGCGCAAGGTGTTGATTACGTGATTTCTGGTGGTCAAACCATGAATCCATCTACAGAAGATATTGTTAAAGCTATTGAAGCAGTTAATGCCAAACAAGTCATTATCTTGCCAAACAATAAAAATATCTTTATGGCTGCCCAATCTGCTGCAGAAGTGGTGGATATTCCGGCTGCTGTTGTTGCAACACGTACTGTTCCGCAAGGATTTACCAGCTTGTTGGCCTTTGATCCTTCAAAATCTTTAGAGGACAATGTAGCAGATATGTCAACTAGTCTTTCTGACGTGGTCAGTGGAAGCGTTACTTTGGCAGTCCGTGACACCACCATTGATGGTTTAGAAATCCATGAAAATGATTTCTTGGGAATGGTTGATGGTAAAATCATCGTTTCAAACCCAGACATGGAAGCAACTCTAAAAGCTGCCTTTGAAAAGATGATTGACGAAGATAGCGAGATTGTGACTATCTTTGTTGGTGAAGAAGGTGATCAAGACTTAGCAGAAGAACTTGCTGGGTATTTAGGAGAGACTTACGAAGATGTGGAAGTTGAGATCCATCAAGGAGATCAGCCTGTTTACCCATATCTCATGAGTGTAGAATAATAGAATATAATAAAAAAAGAGGAGTTAGGCAAAGGTCTGACTCTTTTTGTCTATATTGATGTCGTAATGAGTGGTTTTAGTGATGGTAAGCCCCTAAAAAATGAGGGTAATCCATCACAAAGCTAATGGTTACGATTTAATTTGACAAAACCTAGAAAAACATTATAATTGTATTATAACAATAAGTCAAGAACTGAAAACGGTTCAGTTCTAAGATATGACAAGGAGGAGATTTTATGTTAGGACCATTTATCTTTATTGCTTTTGGGGTTATTGTAATCCTAGCTATTGTTGCCAGTACCCTTTATGTTGTTCGTCAACAATCTGTTGCCATCGTGGAACGTTTTGGTAGATACCAAAAAACAGCCACGAGTGGTATTCATATCCGACTTCCGTTTGGGATTGACAAAATTGCTGCGCGTGTGCAGCTGCGTCTTTTACAGTCAGAAATCATCGTTGAAACCAAAACCAAGGACAATGTGTTTGTAACTTTGAATGTTGCCACTCAGTATCGTGTTAACGAACAAAATGTAACAGATGCTTACTACAAATTAATGAAACCTGAATCTCAAATCAAGTCTTATATTGAAGATGCCTTGCGGTCATCCGTGCCGAAGTTGACCTTAGACGAATTGTTTGAGAAAAAAGATGAAATTGCCTTGGAAGTACAACATCAAGTGGCAGAAGAAATGTCAACCTATGGATATATTATTGTCAAAACCTTGATTACCAAGGTGGAGCCTGATGCTGAAGTCAAACAGTCAATGAATGAAATCAATGCGGCTCAACGCAAACGTGTAGCTGCTCAAGAGTTGGCAAACGCAGATAAAATTAAAATTGTGACAGCAGCAGAAGCAGAGGCTGAAAAAGATCGATTGCACGGGGTAGGGATTGCCCAACAGCGTAAGGCCATTGTGGATGGTTTGGCGGAGTCTATTCAAGAGCTTAAAGAAGCGAATATTTCCTTAAACGAAGAACAAATCATGTCCATTTTGTTGACCAACCAATACCTGGATACCCTCAATACCTTTGCGGCAAAAGGAAACCAAACCCTTTTTCTACCAAATACACCAAGTGGGGTAGAGGATATCCGTACACAAGTTTTATCTGCCCTTAAAACAAAATAACGTGTAAAAGCTTGGCTAAAAAGTTGCTCAATACTGGATTTAGCAGAAGGCTATCATACCTTGTGAAGTGGCAAACGACGAAATGAATACATTACTTTTATTGGAGAAATGAAAGTAAAAAAAGCCTTTTTCATGATTAACAACATAGTATTGATTAAATGTTAAGTTGTATTGACTTTTAAATTAAATAAGTTTAAAATCAACTTAATAAGCAAAAAGGAGATTTTCAATGAAATCCAAAAAAGTTGTTAGTGTTATATCACTTACCTTATCCCTTTTTTTGGTGACAGGTTGTGCTAAAGTTGATAACAACAAATCAGTTAATCTTAAGCCTGCTACTAAACAAACCTATAATAGCTATAGTGATGACCAATTAAGATCGCGTGAAAATACCATGTCTGTTTTATGGTACCAGCGAGCTGCGGAAACTCAAGCGCTTTATTTACAGGGGTATCAGTTAGCAACGGATCGCTTAAAAGAACAACTCAATAAACCAACGGATAAACCTTATTCAATTGTATTAGATATTGACGAAACAGTTCTTGATAATAGCCCTTATCAAGCTAAAAATGTTTTGGAAGGAACAGGATTTACACCTGAAAGCTGGGATTATTGGGTACAAAAGAAAGAAGCAAAACCGGTTGCTGGTGCTAAAGACTTTTTGCAATTTGCAGACCAAAATGGTGTTCAAATTTACTACATTTCAGACAGATCAACTACTCAAGTAGATGCTACAATGGAAAATCTCCAAAAAGAAGGTATTCCAGTACAAGGTCGTGATCATCTTCTATTCTTAGAAAAAGGCGTAAAATCAAAGGAGAGTCGTCGTCAAAAGGTCAAAGAAACAACTAATGTAACGATGCTATTTGGTGATAATCTTCTAGATTTTGCTGATTTTTCAAAAAAATCTCAAGAAGATAGAACAGCTTTATTATCAGATTTACAAGAAGAGTTTGGAAGACGCTTTATCATTTTCCCTAATCCTATGTATGGTTCATGGGAAGGTGCCATTTATAAAGGTGAAAAGCTGGATGTGCTTAAGCAACTAGAGGAACGCCGTAAAAGTTTAAAAAGCTTTAAATAAAGTAATTGAAAAAGAGGTGCAAAAGAAAATGTAACCTCTTTTTAAGTACTATTATTTTCTGAAAATAGGGTTAATGACTGAAAAAAATGTTGATTTTGTGAAATGATTATTTTATTATTTTCATATTTTATCTTTATGCTAGGAATTGTGGTATAATGGAGGAGTATAAAAAATATTAAGGAGTCTATTCACATGGCTAAATTGACTGTTAAAGACGTTGATTTGAAAGGTAAAAAAGTCCTCGTTCGTGTTGACTTTAATGTGCCTTTGAAAGACGGCGTTATCACTAACGACAACCGTATCACTGCGGCTCTTCCAACAATCAAGTATATCATCGAACAAGGTGGTCGTGCTATCCTCTTCTCTCACCTTGGACGTGTTAAAGAAGAAGCTGACAAAGAAGGAAAATCACTTGCACCGGTAGCTGCTGATTTAGCTGCTAAACTTGGTCAAGATGTTGTATTCCCAGGTGTTACTCGTGGTTCAAAATTAGAAGAAGCAATCAATGCTTTGGAAGATGGACAAGTTCTTTTGGTTGAAAACACTCGTTTTGAAGATGTTGACGGTAAGAAAGAATCTAAGAATGACGAAGAACTTGGTAAATACTGGGCTTCACTTGGAGATGGAATCTTCGTTAACGATGCATTTGGTACAGCACACCGTGCTCACGCATCAAACGTAGGTATTTCAGCAAACGTTGAAAAAGCTGTAGCTGGTTTCCTTCTTGAAAACGAAATTGCTTACATCCAAGAAGCAGTTGAAACTCCAGAACGTCCATTCGTAGCTATTCTTGGTGGATCAAAAGTTTCTGATAAGATTGGTGTTATCGAAAATCTTCTTGAAAAAGCTGATAAAGTTCTTATCGGTGGTGGTATGACTTACACATTCTACAAAGCTCAAGGTATCGAAATCGGTAACTCACTTGTAGAAGAAGACAAATTGGATGTTGCTAAAGACCTCCTTGAAAAATCAAATGGTAAATTGATCTTGCCAGTTGACTCGAAAGAAGCAAACGCATTTGCTGGTTACACTGAAGTTCGCGACACTGAAGGTGAAGCAGTTTCAGAAGGCTTCCTTGGTCTTGACATCGGTCCTAAATCAATCGCTGAGTTTGACCAAGCACTTACTGGTGCTAAAACAGTTGTTTGGAATGGTCCAATGGGTGTCTTTGAAAACCCTGACTTCCAAGCTGGTACAATCGGTGTCATGGACGCTATCGTTAAACAACCAGGCGTTAAATCCATCATCGGTGGTGGTGATTCAGCAGCTGCTGCTATCAACCTTGGCCGTGCTGACAAATTCTCATGGATCAGTACTGGCGGAGGCGCTAGCATGGAACTTCTCGAGGGTAAAGTATTACCAGGTTTGGCAGCATTGACTGAAAAATAATAGTCATTATAATATATAGTAAAGGGCATGCTGATGCATGTCTTTTTTTAGTTGATCATGTAGAGTTATTGAACTTTCCCTAACTTCACTTATCATTTACTAGTTTTTAGATATAGTGGTATTTGGCTGACACTGCATTTTTCAAAAGTTTATGACGATTTCATATCAATTGGTTTATAAAAGATATCCTAATCATAAATAAAACGTTTACCAAAAGGGTTTTATGGATTGATATGTTAAAATAGATAGTGAAGGGATAGGTATGAAAACGTTAAGAAAATTATTATCTAATTACAAGTTTGATATTAAAAAGTTTAAATTGGGAATGAGAACATTGAAAACAGGCTTATCGGTCTTTTTAGTTTTATTGGTTTTTCATTTATTTGGTTGGAAAGGGCTCCAAATTGGTGCTCTAACTGCTGTATTTAGTTTAAGAGAAGACTTTGATAAAAGCGTGCACTTTGGCTTTTCTAGAATTATTGGTAATAGTATAGGTGGCCTACTCTCCTTAGTATTTTTTGCATTCAATGAGATATTTCATCAAGCTTTTTGGGTTACTTTATTAATTGTTCCTATTTGTACCATGTTATGTATCATGGTTAATGTTGCATGTAATAATAAATCAGGTATTATTGGGGCAGTGGCTGCTCTTTTGATTATTACACTGTCTATTCCAACAGGACAAACGTTTATTTATGTGACTTCGCGGGTATTTGAAACATTTTGTGGCGTCTTTGTAGCTATTTTAGTTAATACTGATGTTGAACTTATTAAAAATAAATGGTTTAACAAAAAACACAGTGATGTTAGATAATATAACATATATACTTGACAGGTTATTTTTTTCAGCCTATAATAAGGAAGATGAAAGGAGTTTGTCATGAAAGAAAAAGAACTTAGACGCTCAATGGCTGTTTTTCCTATTGGAACGGTGATGACATTAACAGATCTCTCTGCGAGACAAATTCGCTATTATGAAGATCAAGGTTTAATTAAGCCTGAACGAACGCAAGGGAATCGGCGTATGTTTTCCTTAAATGACATGGACCGACTTTTGGAAATTAAAGATTTTTTGTCTGAGGGATTAAATATTGCAGCTATTAAACGCGAATATGTCGAGCGTCAAGGTAAGTTAATGCAAAAACAAAAAGCTCTAACAGATGCAGATGTCAGACGGATCTTACATGATGAAATGCTGACACAAAGCGGTTTTTCTACTCCCTCACAGCATATTGGTAATTTTCGTATTTAAGATATGAATTGTATAAAATTTAAAGGAGACCTATTTAATGGCAATAACAGTAGCTGACATTCGTCGTGAAGTCAAAGAAAAAAATGTAACGTTTCTTCGCTTGATGTTCACTGATATCATGGGCGTTATGAAAAATGTGGAGATTCCTGCAACTAAAGAACAGTTAGACAAAGTATTGTCTAACAAGGTTATGTTTGATGGTTCATCTATCGAAGGTTTTGTACGGATCAATGAGTCAGATATGTACCTTTACCCCGATTTAGACACTTGGATTGTTTTTCCCTGGGGAGATGAAAATGGAGCAGTTGCAGGTTTAATTTGTGATATTTATACAGCAGAAGGAAAGCCTTTTGCAGGAGATCCTAGAGGAAATTTAAAAAGAGCCCTGAAACACATGAACGAGATCGGCTACAAATCATTTAATCTTGGACCAGAACCAGAATTTTTCCTTTTTAAGATGGATGATAAAGGTAATCCGACACTTGAAGTTAACGATAATGGTGGTTATTTTGATTTAGCGCCAATTGACTTAGCAGACAACACGCGCCGTGAAATTGTGAATATTTTAACGAAAATGGGTTTTGAAGTGGAAGCTAGTCATCATGAAGTGGCTGTTGGTCAACATGAGATTGATTTTAAATATGCAGATGTTTTGAAAGCTTGTGATAATATTCAAATTTTTAAGCTAGTTGTAAAAACGATTGCCCGTGAACATGGACTTTATGCTACTTTCATGGCTAAACCAAAATTTGGAATAGCTGGATCAGGGATGCACTGTAACATGTCTTTGTTTGATAACCAAGGTAATAATGCTTTTTATGATGAAGCTGATAAGCGAGGGATGCAGTTATCAGAAGATGCTTATTATTTCTTGGGAGGACTAATGAAGCATGCTTATAACTACACTGCTATCACTAACCCTACAGTGAATTCTTATAAACGATTAGTTCCAGGTTATGAGGCACCTGTTTATGTCGCTTGGGCTGGAAGTAATCGTTCACCGCTTATCCGTGTTCCAGCATCACGTGGTATGGGAACGCGTTTGGAGTTACGTTCGGTTGATCCGACAGCTAATCCTTATTTAGCCTTGGCTGTTCTCTTGGAAGCTGGATTAGATGGTATCATTAACAAAATTGAAGCTCCAGAACCCGTTGAAGCTAACATTTATACCATGACAATGGAAGAACGAAATGAAGCAGGCATTATTGATTTGCCATCAACGCTTCATAATGCCTTAAAAGCTCTTCAAAAAGATGATGTGGTACAAAAGGCACTAGGTTACCATATCTACACTAATTTCTTAGAAGCAAAACGAATTGAATGGTCTTCCTATGCAACTTTTGTTTCTCAATGGGAAATTGACCATTATATTCATAATTATTAGACTTATCAGGACCTGCTCAAGTTGAGTGGGTCTTTTGGATGAGCTATTGTATTTGAGCTAGCAAGCTATTATTAGCTGATCGGACACCAATTGATTTTCCATTATAGAAAACTAAAAACCAGTCCATGTTCTATGAGGACTGGTTTTAGTTTGATAATTATCTGAACTAGAACTGATATGTTAAAGATATAGACAGATAGTATTAAGAAATGAGTCTTATTTGATTTTAGTGCTTATCAGGTGTTAAGACCATCGGAATGATAATTGGTTCACGCTCAGTCTTTTCATACAAGAATGGACGAAGAGCATTGACGATAGCACCGTTAACTGATTGGATGCTAGCATCCTTATTTTTTAAAGCAATACGGATAGCGTTAAAGAGCACACGTTGGCTTTCGCGGATCAAGTCACCTGACTCACGCATATAAATGAAACCACGGCTCAGAATATCTGGTCCAGCTAAAATCATTTGTGTGTTAAAATCAACAGTTGCAACAGCTAAGACAACACCATCTTCTGACAAATCACGGCGGTCCCGTAAAACGGCTGCTCCAATATCCCCGATGCCATTACCATCCACGTAGATGTCTTGGGCATTAAAGTGACCAGCAATACGCGCACTGTCACTGGTTAAAGCTAGAACGTCTCCATTTTCCATAATAAAGATATTTTCTTTTGGAATACCAATATCCATCGCCAGTCCTGCATGAACTTTTTGCATGCGATACTCACCATGTACTGGCATGAAATATTTTGGTTTAATCAAACTAAGCATGAGCTTTTGTTCTTGCTGTCCTCCATGACCAGAAGTATGAATATTATTGACTTTTCCATGAATAACATCAACACCAGCTTCTTGGATGGTATTGATTAATTTATTGACACTTGTGGTATTACCAGGGATTGGACTTGATGAGAAAATCACAGTATCACCAGGCTGTAAAGTTACTTGACGATGAGTGCCATTAGCGATACGAGCAAGTGCTGCCATAGACTCACCTTGACTACCTGTACACATAATTAAAACTTCACTAGCATGAAGATTTTTAAGTTCGCTTGGCTCAATGAAGGTACCTTTTGGAACTTTAATATAGCCAAGTTCAATACCGTTAACAATTGCTTTTTCCATAGAACGACCAAAAACGGCAATTTTACGTCCCGTTTTAACAGCAGCTTCTGCAGCCTGTTGCAAACGGTAGATGTTTGAAGCGAAGGAAGCAAAAATAATACGACCATGAATACCTTCGATAATTTTTAAAATGGATTGGCCAACAACTTTTTCAGAGTTAGTAAAGGTTGGGATTTCAGCATTAGTTGAGTCTGATAATAAGCAAAGGACACCTTCTTCACCAAGCGCTGCCATACGTTGTAAATCTGCAGGATCTCCTACTGGCGTGAAGTCAAATTTAAAATCACCAGTACAGATAATCTTACCTTGAGGGGTGTGGATAACAATACCGACCGGTTCTGGAATGGAATGAGTAGTCTTGAAGAAAGTGACGCTCATGTTTTTAAAAGTTAACTCGGTGTTGTGATTGATTTCGTAAACAGTTGCTTCACGCCAAAGACCATGTTCTTCCAATTTACCACGGATAAGAGCAAGTGCTAAAGGTCCTGCGTAGATAGGGATATTAGCCTGTTTGAGAAGAAATGGAATACCACCAATGTGGTCTTCGTGACCATGTGTAATAACAAGAGCTTTGACCCGGTCTAAGTTATCGACAATGTAAGAATAGTCTGGAATAACGTAATCAATTCCCAAAAGATCATCTTCTGGGAATTTGATACCGGCATCAACGATAATGATTTCGTCTTGATACTCAATACCATAAGTATTCTTCCCAATCTCTCCCAGACCACCAATGGCAAACACCCCAACTTCATTAGGTTTTAAACTGATATTTGTCATCTTAGAACTCCGTTAATTCAAAAACACCGGTCTCTTTTTCGTAATCGAGGTGTTTGTCAGAAAGTAGCTCGATAAATTCCACGTTATAATAGGTGTTATCTTCAACGAGACGACGAGCCTTGATACGGCCATCGAGTTCATCAGTAGCATCAATATTAAGATAGAGTGCTTTAGTACTTTCACGACGTGGGCTTTGATCCTTTGTTTCTTGATAGAAAACTTTATAAATCATTTGTTTTTAAATTCCTTTCGTTATGAATCAATTATCCAAACAATAATAAATAGGTCAAAAGGTAGGTGTTCCATTTTGACGGTTTTATATGTTGTCATTATTGTGTAGTAGATTAATTCCTGATTCTGTGCAATTATTACAATTATACCATAAACTTAGCTTTTAGTAAAAAATTTAGGTACATTTATGGTATAGTCTAAATCAAATTAAGAGTCAGCCTTTTTGTTTATGATTCTTAATTTGTGTTATAATTGATACTAGAACTTGCAGTAGAAAGGCATAAAATGAAGACACTTGCATTTGATACCTCAAATAAAACCTTGTCCCTTGCTATACTTGATGATGAGACACTTCTAGCAGATATGACCCTTAACATTCAGAAAAAACATAGTGTTAGCCTTATGCCTGCTATTGATTTTTTGATGACTTGTACTGATCTTAAACCTCAAGATTTAGAAAGAATAGTGGTTGCAAAAGGCCCTGGATCTTACACAGGTTTACGAGTGGCAGTTGCTACTGCAAAAACGTTAGCGTACAGTTTAAATATTGCATTGGTCGGGATTTCGAGTCTATATGCTTTGGCTGCGTCTACTTGTAAACAGTATCCAAATACTTTGGTGGTGCCATTGATTGATGCTAGAAGGCAAAATGCGTATGTAGGTTATTATCGGCAAGGAAAATCAGTGATGCCACAAGCCCATGCTTCACTAGAAGTTATTATAGAACAATTAGTAGAAGAAGGACAGCTGATTTTTGTTGGGGAGACTGCTCCTTTTGCTGAGAAAATTCAAAAGAAACTACCTCAGGCGATACTACTTCCAACCCTTCCTTCTGCTTACGAATGTGGTCTTTTGGGGCAAAGTTTGGCACCAGAAAATGTAGACGCCTTTGTCCCTCAATATCTCAAGAGAGTGGAAGCTGAAGAAAACTGGCTCAAAGATAATGAGATAAAAGATGATAGTCACTACGTTAAGCGAATCTAATATGAAAACAGTTGAAGAACAAGCAAAAAATATTTATCAGCTTTTGGAAATGGTTTATGGCACGTCTCCTTGGACTTTAGAACAAGTATTAATCGATATACGGCGGGATCAAACAGATTATTTCCTACTATATGATCATGATAAATTGCTAGGTTTTTTAGCTATTCAAGATTTAGCTGGTGAAGTTGAAATGACTCAAATTGCTATACTACCTAGTCATCAAGAACTTGGGCTAGCGTCTCAATTGATGACGCATTTAGATAGCATTGAAAGTGACATCTTTTTAGAGGTTAGAGAATCTAATCATAGAGCACAGGGTTTATATCAGAAGTTTGGTTTTAAATTTATTGGCAAAAGACCAGACTACTATAGAAATCCTATAGAAACAGCTTTATTGATGAAACGGGAAGGAAAACATGACAGATAGGTATATTTTAGCAGTTGAGAGTTCTTGTGATGAGACCAGTGTAGCGATTTTAAAAAACGAAAGTACCCTCTTAAGTAATGTCATTGCAAGTCAGGTTGAGAGCCACAAACGCTTTGGTGGTGTGGTGCCAGAAGTAGCTAGTAGACACCATGTCGAAGTGATTACGACTTGCTTTGAGGATGCTTTGCAAGAAGCTGGCATCAGTGCTTCAGATTTATCAGCAGTTGCGGTAACTTATGGCCCTGGACTTGTTGGAGCCTTGTTAGTTGGATTAGCAGCTGCGAAGGCTTTTGCTTGGGCAAATCATTTACCTTTGATTCCGGTTAATCATATGGCAGGTCACTTAATGGCAGCGCGTGAACAAAAGCCTTTAGTTTATCCTTTAATAGCACTGTTGGTTTCAGGAGGACACACAGAATTGGTTTATGTCCCAGAGCCAGGGGATTATCATATTATTGGCGAGACGCGTGACGACGCTGTTGGTGAGGCTTATGATAAAGTTGGGCGTGTGATGGGCTTAACCTATCCGGCAGGACGTGAAATTGACCAGTTGGCTCATAAAGGTCAAGATACTTATCATTTCCCTCGTGCTATGATAACAGAAGACCACTTAGAATTTTCCTTTTCAGGACTCAAGTCCGCTTTTATCAATCTTCATCATAATGCTAAGCAAAAAGGCGATGAACTGATTCTAGAAGATTTGTGTGCATCTTTTCAAGCAGCTGTTCTAGATATTTTATTGGCCAAAACAAAAAAAGCTCTGAGCAGATACCCTGCAAAGATGCTTGTAGTGGCTGGTGGTGTAGCGGCAAATCAAGGATTACGAGATAGATTAGCACAAGAAATTACACATATAGAAGTTGTGATTCCTAAACTAAGACTCTGTGGAGATAACGCGGGTATGATTGCTTTAGCAGCAGCTATTGAGTATGACAAACAGCATTTTGCTAATATGAGCCTAAACGCGAAGCCTAGTTTAGCTTTTGACCAGTTTCCAGACAGTTTTGTAATAAACTAGTCACACTTGCTAGTTAGTAAGATTTATAATGGATAAGAATCTCCCTTTGAAAAAACAACCCGGTATCTTGGCATACCGGGTTGTCATGATGATAAGTAATTGGCTTCTATGGTTACTAATAATTCAGATAATTACCTGCAAAATAATTGTCTGCCTAAGGTGAAGTAAGCTTACCAGCTAGCTTTAGTGACGCCAGGAAGCTGTCCTTTGTGAGCTAAGTCACGGAAATTGATACGGCTAACACCAAACTTACGCATGTAAGCATGAGGACGGCCGTCAATTTTGTCGCGGTTCTTCAAGCGGTTTGGATTTGAATCACGAGGCAATTTGCGCAGTGATTCATAATCGCCCTTCGCTTTTAAGTCACGACGAAGGTCAGCGTACTGTTCAATCAGTTGGAGCTGCTTTTGGTATTTAGCAATTTTTGACTTTTTTGCCATTGCTTTCTCCTTCTTAATATTTAATAACCTCAGAGTCGTTATCAGCGCTCTGAATCCACTTAACTGGTATTTAACTGGTTAAGTGGATATATAATCATTATACAATAAATAAAAGCAAAAGCAAATAAAAAAAATTAACTAGTTATCTTTTTTAGCCATAATATCAAAAAACTCCACATCTAAGTGTGGGAGTCAGGTATTAATAACTGTTTAAAGGTGTTTAATGAGTGTCGCTTTAGCAACTTTGAGATTGAACTTTTAAGTCAAATAAATCAGCAGGAACGTAGTGTTTGGTTGAGACCAAGATGTCTTTACCATTGTAGAGAGTTTCTTGGATTAAAATAAAAGCACTATTTTCTGATAGAGTATACTTAGTTGCTGTGTAATTGCCAGTCTTGGTATAGCCGATTTGGTTGCAGGAATGAGAAGCTTTACCAGATTCATAGATTTTCTCTTCTAAGAAAGTAAGAAGGGGCTCTTCTTGATTGAGATTTATAGCATATTTAGAAATAACCTCAATAGGGATAAAAGATAAACTATAAGCAATAGCTTTATTTTGGCTATGATACCAGCGATCAACAATAATCACAACAGGAGTTTCTTGTTTTAGGGATGCTGTAATGGCAACAGTGGGCACTTCAATCCGATATTCCAACTCAACCTTTGTGATGTCAGATGATAGGCTTGCATATATGGGGTGTTGAAGATATTCGAAACCTTGGTGATATTTAGTTTCAGGAGTCTTGAGTATAAAATTTCCCTTTCCTCTGATATTTTTTATGAGATGATCCTCTTGGAGGAGGGCTAGGGATTTACGTAGTGTCATCCGACTGACATTGAGCTGTCTAGCAAGTTCAGGTTCTGATGGCAGTTGCATGCCAGGACTATATGTACCATCTTGAATAAGTTGAAAAATAGTATTATATACTTGCACATGTTTAAGTTTTTTGAGTTTTTTGGTTAAGTCGTTAGTAGACATATCACTTACCTCATTAATAATCTTTAGTGGAGTTTAACTTGTCTAAAAACTATTTTAGCACTAACAGTATTCCTTGATTAGAATTGTACCCATCTATAGTGTTAGTATCTCACACTCAGGTACTTTTTGTCAAAAAAGAGATGAAAAACACCTTAAAAAAGCGTTTACAAAATAGAGTGTGTGTGATACTATACAAGTGTATCAAAAATTAGACAAGTAAAATACAGGAGGTTTTTAACATGCAAAATTATTCAGGTGAAGTCGGATTGCAATATCACCTACAGATTCGTCCAGGTGATGTAGGTCGTTATGTTATCATGCCAGGTGATCCAAAACGTTGTGCAAAAATTGCAGAACATTTTGATAATGCAGTTCTTGTAGCAGACAGCCGTGAATATGTTACGTATACAGGTACATTAAACGGTGAAAAAGTTAGTGTTACTTCAACTGGTATTGGTGGTCCATCAGCGTCTATTGCGATGGAAGAATTGAAACTTTGTGGCGCTGATACCTTTATCCGTGTTGGAACATGTGGTGGTATTGACCTTGATGTTAAAGGCGGAGACATCGTTATTGCAACTGGAGCTATCCGTATGGAAGGTACCAGTAAAGAATATGCTCCGATTGAATTTCCTGCTGTAGCTGACTTGGAAGTGACAAATGCTCTAGTTAATGCAGCTAAAAAGCTTGGTTATACAAGTCACGCAGGAGTAGTTCAATGTAAAGATGCATTTTACGGGCAACATGAGCCAGAACGTATGCCAGTTAGTTATGAATTATTAAATAAATGGGAAGCATGGAAACGTCTGGGAACAAAAGCGTCTGAAATGGAATCTGCAGCTCTTTTTGTAGCAGCAAGTCATCTAGGAGTTCGTTGTGGATCAGATTTCCTTGTTGTTGGTAATCAAGAACGCAACGCTTTGGGTATGGATAACCCAATGGCTCATGATACAGAAGCAGCTATTCAAGTTGCTGTTGAAGCACTCCGCACACTTATTGAAAATGATAAATCACAATAAGCGAGGTTTTGGAAGTCATCATGCAATTTATTTATAGTATTATTGGTATTTTATTGGTATTAGGAATTGTGTATGCAATTTCTTTCAATCGTAAGAGTGTTTCTCTAAGTTTAATTGGAAAAGCTCTTATCGTTCAATTCATTATTGCGCTAATCTTAGTACGTATCCCACTAGGCCAACAAATTGTTAGTGTTGTTTCAACTGGAGTTACTAGCGTAATCAACTGTGGTCAAGCTGGTTTAAATTTTGTGTTTGGGTCATTAGCAGATAGTGGCGCAAAAACTGGTTTTATTTTCGCTATTCAAACGCTTGGTAATATTGTTTTCTTATCTGCCCTAGTTAGTCTACTTTATTATGTAGGAATCCTTGGATTTGTAGTAAAATGGATAGGTAAGGGCGTTGGTAAAATTATGAAATCCTCAGAGGTTGAGAGTTTTGTTGCTGTAGCTAATATGTTTCTTGGTCAAACAGACAGTCCAATCTTGGTTAGCAAATACCTAGGTCGTATGACTGATAGTGAGATAATGGTTGTGTTGGTATCAGGTATGGGAAGTATGTCAGTTTCTATTCTTGGTGGCTATATTGCATTAGGCATTCCAATGGAATATCTCTTGATTGCTTCAACAATGGTTCCTATTGGCAGTATTCTCATTGCTAAAATCTTATTGCCTCAAACAGAACCTGTTCAAAAAATTGATGACATTAAGATGGATAATAAAGGTAATAACGCCAATGTGATTGATGCAATCGCTGAGGGTGCAAGCACAGGTGCACAAATGGCTTTCTCAATTGGTGCTAGTTTGATTGCCTTTGTTGGTTTAGTTTCTTTGATTAATATGATGTTAAGTGGATTGGGAATCCGCTTAGAACAAATCTTTTCATATGTTTTTGCTCCATTTGGTTTTCTTATGGGATTTGACCACAAAAACATTCTTCTAGAAGGAAACCTTCTTGGAAGTAAGTTGATTTTAAATGAGTTTGTTTCGTTCCAACAATTGGGTCACCTAATCAAATCTTTAGATTATCGTACAGCATTGGTAGCAACTATTTCACTCTGTGGTTTTGCTAATTTATCAAGTTTAGGTATTTGTGTTTCAGGTATTGCTGTTCTTTGCCCGGAGAAACGTAGCACCCTAGCTCGACTTGTTTTCCGTGCAATGATTGGTGGTATTGCTGTAAGTATGCTTAGCGCCTTTATCGTCGGTATTGTAACTCTATTCTAAACGTTGACAAAAGAAAGAAGGATAGTAACGTGGAAGTAAAAGATATTTTAAAAACGGTAGACCATACTTTGCTAGCAACAACAGCAACGTGGCCAGAAATCCAAACAATTTTAGATGATGCCATGGCTTATGAAACAGCTTCAGCATGTATTCCAGCTTCTTACGTCAAAAAAGCAGCAGAATACGTTTCAGGTAAATTAGCTATTTGTACTGTTATTGGGTTCCCAAATGGCTATAGTACAACTGCGGCGAAGGTTTTTGAATGTCAAGATGCTATTCAAAATGGTGCTGATGAAATTGACATGGTCATTAATTTGACAGACGTTAAAAATGGGGATTTTGATACTGTTGAAGAAGAAATTCGTCAAATCAAAGCTAAATGTCAAGACCATATCTTAAAAGTTATCGTTGAGACATGTCAATTAACTAAAGAAGAACTTATCGAACTTTGTGGAGTTGTCACACGTTCAGGTGCAGACTTTATTAAAACCTCTACTGGTTTTTCGACAGCAGGTGCTACATTTGAAGATGTTGAAGTGATGGCAAAATATGTCGGCGAAGGTGTTAAAATTAAGGCAGCAGGTGGAATCTCATCATTGGAAGATGCTAAAACATTTATTGCTTTAGGAGCTTCACGCTTGGGTACTAGCCGTATCATCAAGATTGTTAAGAACGAAGCTACAAAAACCGATAGCTATTAACTTAATCATACCGATTTAGCTTGAGACTAAAACAAAAAACTCATATAATAGGAGTTAAAAAGCCTACTATCTTAGTGATAATAGGCTTTTTTAGCTATGAAGACTTCCCTGCGATCCATCCTGAACAAAGAGCTGAGGTAATATTAAACCCTCCGGTATGAGCATTAATATCTAAGACCTCTCCAGCGAAATACAGGCCAGGAACTTTCTTGCTTTCCAAGGTTTTAGGGTTGATTTCTTTTAAATCTACGCCTCCTTTGGTCACAAATGATTTAGCCAAAGACATTTTTCCTGTAATGGGTATCTGGAGGTGTTTGAGTTTATCAAGCAATTCCTTTTCTTGTTTTGGAGAGAGTTGTTTGACCTTTTCGGGGTAATCTTCTGATAAAAAATCAGCTACTCGTTCAGGCAGTAGGCCTTTAAGAGCATTTTTGATGTTTTTATCACGTTGATCACTCAGATAAGCGGTTAAGTCATCTGTTGATAAGTGTGGCAAAAAGTCCAGCTCTGCAATTTCTCCACCTTTCACAAAAGAGGACAGACGAAGAGCTGCAGGTCCTGAAAGGCCAAAGTGGGTGAAGAGTAAGTCGTGTGTGATGACGTGTTTGTCATAACTAAGAGTAACGTCGTCTAGGGAAATACCTTGCAAGACTTTGTGAGGAAAATCAGTTAACAGAGGGCTCTCAGCAGCTTCTAAATCAGTCACGGTCAGTTTAAAATGCCGTGCAATATCATGTCCAAAACCTGTTGAACCCGTTGAAGGGTAGGACTTGCCTCCTGTGGTCACAATCAATTTTTGGCAGGTGAAAGTCTGGTCTGCAGATTTGAGGTAGAAGAGGTCATCTTGTTTTTTAACGGAAACCACTTCAGTGCTGGTTAGCACCTGACCCCCAAGAGCCTTGATTTTTTTCTCCAGAGCATCAATGATTGTCCTTGATTTATCTGTTGTGGGGAACATCCGTCCATGGTCTTCTTCTTTGAGTTTGACGCCGTTTTCCTCGAAAAAGGCAATGATGTCATGGTTGTCAAACTGGGAAAAAACACTATATAAAAAGCGGCCATTTCCAGGAATGCCAGCCATAAGGACATCAAGGTTACCACTATTAGTGACATTACAGCGTCCACCACCGGTTCCCGCTAATTTTTTGCCTAAGCGGCGATTTTTTTCAATTAAGAGAGTTTTATAGCCATAGTAGCTGCTGGAGATGGCGGCCATCATGCCAGCAGGGCCACCTCCAATAATAATCGTATCGTATTGAGTCATAGCCTTATTTTAGCATAAAAGCGGGGGATTTAATAGTCAGGTAAATGAACTAACATGGCATACCGTTTTTTACGCATTTAAACAATGCTTTCAAGAAATAATTGATGCCTTTGGCACGACTGAAATGAGGTCAAATTGACAGAATACTCCTATTATGGTACTATTTTTAATAAGAATATTCAGTGATAGTGATAAAGAGGAAAATATGGGAATTGAAAAGACAGTTAGTGAACTAGCTGATATTTTGGGAGTGAGTCGTCAGGCCGTCAATAATCGTGTTAAGTCTTTACCCGAAGAAGATCTTGACAAAAATGAAAAAGGCGTTACTGTGGTTAAGCGCAGTGGTCTTGTTAAGCTGGAAGAGATCTATAAAAAAACAATTTTTGACGATGAGCCTATCAGTGAAGAAACGAAACAACGTGAGCTTTTAGAGATTCTCGTGGATGAGAAGAACACTGAAATCACGCGCCTTTATGAGCAACTCAAAGCCAAAGATGCTCAACTTGCCTCAAAAGATGAGCAAATGCGTGTTAAAGACGTGCAGATCGCTGAAAAAGATAAACAATTGGATCAGCAGCAACAATTAACTGCTAAAGCCATGGCTGATAAAGAAACCCTAAAATTAGAATTGGAAGAAGCTAAAGCAGAAGCCAACCAAGCTCGCTTACAAGTCGAAGAAGTTCAGGCTGAAGTTGGCCCTAAAAAAGGCTTTTTCACCCGCTTGTTTGCGAAATAATCACAAAAGATGACGAAGGCCCTATCAGGGTCTTTTTTGGAGGAAAACATGAAACACTTAGATACTTATATTGCCTTTGATTTAGAATTTAACACTGTCAATGACGTTAGTCATATCATTCAAGTATCAGCAGTCAAATATGACCACCATAAAGAAGTTGACAGCTTTGACACCTATGTTTACACAGATGTTCCCTTACAGAGCTTTATCAATGGCCTAACAGGAATCACATCTGACAAGATTGCTGCGGAACCAAAAGTAGAGGAGGTTATGGCTGCGTTTAAAAATTTTGTGGGAGAGTTACCACTGATTGGTTATAATGCTCAAAAATCTGACCTGCCTATTCTAGCTGAAAATGGCTTGGATTTAAGGGACCAATACCAGATTGACCTCTTTGATGAAGCTTACGATAGACGTAGCGCAGACTTAAATGGGATTGCTAACCTTCGTCTGCAAACAGTGGCAACCTTTTTAGGCATTAAGGGTCGAGGTCATAATAGCTTAGAAGATGCCAGAATGACAGCAGTAATCTATAAGTCTTTTTTAGAAACAGATACAAACAAAGCATATCTCAGCCAGCAAGAAGAGGTAACCACAGATAACCCTTTCGCAGCTTTGGGAGACTTTTTCGACTAAAGGCTCTGCTATTTTTGAAAAATAAAAAAATTCCTAGGGTTAGCCCTTGCTTATAACGCTAGGTCATGTAAGATAGGGGCATATCAAGAGGGAGTCGGGTGCACACGAGTTGCTTTTGATCACTAAATGATAGAAAGAAGGTGTGGAAATGTCTCAATTCTATTCGACTGGAGAATTGGCCAACTTAGCTGGCGTTTCTATTCGAACTGTCCAATACTATGACCAACGTGGGATTTTGATTCCGACAGCATTGACAGCAGGTGGACGGCGACTCTATACGGATTCTGATTTAGAACAATTACGCATGATTTGCTTTCTGCGCGATTTGGGATTTTCCATTGAGCAGATTCGCAAAGTCTTAGCAGAGGAAAATGCAGCCCAGGTGCTGGAATTGCTTCTAGTTGATCATATTGCGACTGCCAAGGAAGACTTGGCTGCAAAAGAGCAACAAGTTGACATAGCTGTCAAGATACTTGACAGACTTCGAAAACAAGACCCCCAGTCACTAGATTTTCTGATGGACATTTCGCTTAGCATGAAAAATCAAAAAGCTTGGAAAAAATTACAATGGAAGATGGGTATCAGTATATTTTTAGCCATTGTTTCATATGTAGGACTTATTTTACTATCTAGTTATCTGCAAAAATTTTGGTTAGTTTATGTTGCTATGGGACTATTTCTACCAGGTTTCAGTTGGTTGGTAATTTATTTTAGGAAGCAATTTATTTATCTCTGTCCCCATTGTCATCAGAAATTTGAACCTAGCTTTAATGAATTTGCCCTTGCAGGCCATACACCACGAACCAGAAAGTTAACCTGCTCCCATTGCCATCAAAAATCGTATTGCTTGGAACTGGCAAAAGAGGACACTGTCTCAAGAAGATAAGCACTAACTCATAAAAAAACTAGCCTGAGATCCTTCTCAAGCTAGTTTTTGTTTTTTTAGAATGGTAATTTACCAGCAAAAGCGCCTAATGTTTTCTTAGTTGTTTCATCAATTTGCGTAAGGGCATCATTAATGGCTTGAGTGGTCATGTCTTGAAGCGTTTCTACATCTTCAGGATCTACAACAGCTTCTTTGAAGTCAATCCCAACCAATTTTTTATCACCCGTGAAAGTGGCAGTGACAAGGTCTTGAGCTGATTTTCCAGTAAATTGCATAGCAGCCAAATCCGCCTGCTTTTGCTCCATTTGTTTCTGAAGCTTTTGTGCTTGCTTCATCATGTTTTGCATGTTCATCATAAGACTATACTCTCCTTAATTTAATACTAACTATTATAACACATAAAAAGAGGCAATAAAAACAATGTCAGTTAGTAGACTAGCCTGTATCAGTAAGAAAGTCGCTATGGATAAGATGGATTAGCAGCAAGGGTCTGGCTAATGACAGAATAAGTCTAGAAATGAACTATTTTTGTCATAGACTAGTCCGACTTAGTGGTTATCTAATTCACGATCTTCTTTAGCTTGTTGTTCTAAAAGAATTTGTGCGAAGTCAACCCACTTAGTGTAGTTATTTTCGGATAATTGTTCTGAAATCATCGCTAACTCTCGTTGTGGCAACTGATAAGAGACTCCCTTATTTTCTAAGGTTAAATCTTCTTCCATTAGGGCGGTTAAACTAACATCAAAGATAGCAGCAATATCACTTAATAGACCAGACTTTGGAGTATATTTTCCTTTTTCCCACTCACTGATTGAAGAAGAGCTTTTTCGTCCTAGGAGATTAGCAAGTTCTAATTGTTCCATGTTCTTTTTTAATCTAAGGTACTTTAAATTACTTGCAAAAAAAGTTTTCTTGGCGGACATATTTTTCTCCTTTTCTTTATATAAAATATGATACCATAAAAGAGGTTAAAGCAAAAGGTATCGTAAAAGATGGTCTAAAAACTCTCTAAAAACTTGACTTCATAAAAACCGAAGTTTATAATAAACTTAACATGATTAACTAATCTCATTTTAGTGTGGAGGGAAAATTGTGACCAAATCAACTTTAAAAGAGTTAAGAACAACAAAGAAAATGACACAGCAGGAATTGTCTCACTTAACAGGTATTTCTGTCAGAACGATTGCTAGGTATGAAAAAGATACTAAAAAGCTAAGGCGAGCAAAATATGAGAAGCTAAAAGGTATTGCACAAGCATTAGCGGTTTCCGTTGATGATATTTTTTTAGGAATAGATTCGGAATTTATGAACTAAGACGATCGTTTTCTGTTTGCTATTAGTAAGACCAATTAACAAAAAAGTGCTTAGTTATATTGCTAAGCACTTTTCTTTGTTAATTTGATGCTATTGGCACAATCAATTGAGACTGACTGAGATCGATAGTTAAAGCATAGTTGCTGTTGTCACGGACAGTATGTTCAAAATCGGTTGTGTATAAGATGACTCGAAGGGTATCTCCTTTTTCTAGATGATAGATGGTTGGTTGCAAAGGAAGTCTAACAGTCATCCATTTATTATTAGGAATAGTTTCAATTGACGACAAATTATTGCGATTTTGTAAATTCATGAAACCTTTCGAAATAACACGGTAAGAATCTTCTCTAAATGGTAGCTCTTTAAGGGGTTCCCTAGAGAAATTTTGCCCATTGTCAATACTTGATTGGGTGAGAGCAATAGGAAGATCGCCCAAGCGTTTTTTCTTACCATAGTCAAGGATTTGTGCAGATAGAAGTCCTTTATTTTCACTTGATTTCACTTTTAACTGTAGGACAATTTCACCGTTAATAGGTAAGTCCTCTTCCAGTAAAATATCAATCAGGGCTTGATTGGCCTTGCCTTTAAAGAGAGCTGCTTTGAACGCACGGAAATCTTTACCGTAAGCTTTAAATTCATCTTCACCATAGTGATTATCAATTAAAAGCAGTTCCTGACCGAGGTCAAGCTCTTTGATGGTTGAGGTTCCAAAGACTTTACGCTCCTGCCAGTTTTGTGGGCAGGTGTTATCCTGCCAGATCATTTCAGGAAGGCTAAAATCATTAGCTAGGCCTAAGAGTTTTTGACATAAAAGGGCATTCATGCTTTCGCGAAAATCAATGGATTGCCAATTATGCATGTAAACATGCTCACCTTGATGTAAAAAGAGGTGCTTGTTGATTGTGGAAGGAAGCGCATTGAAAATCTCATAGACCTGTCTTGGTTTGACATTCCAGTCTTGTAAGCCATGAGTATAAACGACATCACACTTTATTTGATGAGCATTTTTTAAGTAATTGCGGTCGTGCCAAAATTGATTATAATCACCAGATTGTCGGTCTAACGCCTGAGACTGTTGGTTTAGCAATTCTTGATAACGATCATTATGGCGAAGATAATCGCCAGCCAATAAATTACGCGAGTAGGTGAGCTCAGTTAAGACATCTAGATCCTCTCCAGGATAGCCACCAGGACTACAAACTAAGCCATTTTCGCGGTAGTAGTTGTACCAAGAAGAAATAGCTGATTCTGCAATAATCATGGCTAATCCGTCTACGCCTGTAGTGGCTAAACCAGTAGACATAGTTCCCAAGTAGGACTTTCCAGTCGTACAAACTAGACCATTTGCCCAATCAGCTCTCACTTGGTGGGTTTTTGAGTGGCTGGTGTAGGCTGTGGCTCTTCCATTTAGCCAATCAATAACGGCTTTAAAGCTTTCAATTTGAGCATAGTTTCCACTCGTCATAAAGCCAGTGGAACCAGCAGTTCCCACACCTGAAACATAGATATTAGCAAACCCACGTGCGAGGAAATAATCGTTGAGGCTATAGGAGTTAATGTAGCTAAAGCTTTCTAGATTTTGACCTATAGGAAGTTTGCAAGGCTGTGTCTCAAGAGGAATAAAATCCCTGTCTTCGACAGTGATTTGTCTCCTTTTTTTAACGACTAACTCTTTTTCCATACGATAAAGTTTTTTGTCGTTGGCTACTTCATTGATACCTTGATGGTATGGACTAGGTGTCATCAAAGTTGGTAATGGTTTTTGAGATTGAGGACGAATGATATTAACCTTAATAAGATCAAGTTGGCCATCTTGATCGGTATCAAGAGGTGCTTCAACGTAAACAACTTCTCGAATCAGCTGTGACGTGTCAAAGGTAGCTAATGATTTACCGTTGAAGAAGTGGTAATCATTGTCCATAGTAAGCATTCCTTGGCTGACCAAATCATCAATCAGGGTCATGCCAGACTTACAACGGGTCGCTAATAAGTGGTGGATATGCTTGATAATTTCTGTTTCGTCAAAGTGGATAGGAAAGGCCAGTTTATCAAGGAAAGCATCGGCCTCTGTAAAATCAACTCCAGGAATAAAGCCAAGGACTTGCAGGGCCAGTAAATCAAAAACCTCTTTGGATAACTCTTGCTCTGATTGAAAAAAGCTCAATGCGTCCATGTCATTTTTGGCGATTAGATGACTTAAAGGATAATCACTATCAGGGTAGTGGAAGAAGAGTTTACGTAAAAAGCTTTCTAGGCTAGCTTTGGCAGTTTTTTGCAGATCCAGATCAAAGCCCAATTCTTTTAATTCTTCAGCCGCTCTTTCTAGACTAGTTGGAATATAGGAAAATTGATTATAGCGCATAGGAGTTTCCTTTCTAGTGGCTTAGAAAACGATATTATCTTTTAATTTATCAAGATTGGTAATGATAATATGTTGTTTATCAATGCGAATGATGTTTTTTTCTTTCAACTGTTTTAGAATACGGCTGACGCTGCTAGCGGTAGAAATGCCACAGAATTTACCGAGTTCCTCATTAGTAATGACAAAATTAATTAAAATTTGGCCATTTGGTAGTTCTTCGCCAAATAGGGTCATTAAGTCATATATTTGAGTAGAAATGGCACCGATACGGCCGTTAGTTAACATACATTGCATTTTTTTCATGGATTTTTGAAGACGATTATGGTAAAAGTCCTTCACATATCCTTGTAGTTCAATATCTTCGTTTATATCTTTTAAAAATGCTGAGCGGCGAACCTTGTAAAAACTAGCTTTCTCTGACTCGATGCGAACATTATAAGGCTCTCCCATATCTTTTGAATAACCAGTGTTGAGAACAGAAGTAATTTCAAGTCCTGTAACATATCTCAAATTAAATTCCATTCCATATTTTGAAAGAACACTCTGTTTCACAATGCCGTCTTTTAAAATATAAGTGAAGTCCTCTTCGAGACTTTCAAAAGTCAAGTACTTGTGATAACTTTTTTCAATGATAGGAAAGTTATGATTATCAATATACCGTTGCAAAATGTGATGATTCACGCTTTTCTCCAAATATTCTTTTACCAATGTATAATTTGTATCTTCAAGAGAAATTAACATTTGCTAATGCCCTTTGATAGTAACACTTATATTATACCATTGAAATATATTATATTCTGCTTTTTTTGTAAAATGTTTATGAAAATAGAGAGGAGTTCATTTTCAATGGAAGAAAAATTGTTTAACAAACATTTTGTGGCCATCACAGTAATAAACTTTATAGTCTATATGGTCTACTATCTTTTTACAGTTATTATTGCCTTTGTGGCGACTAGAGAGCTAGGAGCTCAGACTAGCCAGGCAGGATTGGCAACAGGGATTTATATTCTAGGGACTTTATTAGCCCGTTTGATTTTTGGAAAGCAGTTGGAGGTGTTTGGTCGTCGTTTGGTTTTAAGAGGAGGTGCTATTTTTTACCTCTTAACGACCTTAGCCTACTTTTATATGCCAACGATTAGCATGATGTACTTGGTTCGTTTCTTGAACGGATTTGGTTATGGTGTAGTATCAACTGCGACAAATACCATTGTAACAGCCTATATTCCAGCTCGTAAAAGAGGAGAAGGAATTAATTTTTATGGCTTGTCAACCAGTCTAGCAGCAGCTATTGGCCCTTTTGTAGGAACCTTTATGTTGGATAATCTTCATATTGATTTTCGCATGATTATTGTCTTATGTAGCGTCTTGATTGGGTGTGTGGTTGTTGGTGCTTTTGCTTTTCCAGTCAAAAACATGTCTTTAAATGCGGAGCAATTGGCTAAAACCAAATCGTGGACTGTGGATAGTTTCATTGAGAAAAAAGCCTTGTTTATCACTGCAATCGCCTTTTTAATGGGGATTGCCTATGCTTCAGTTTTAGGATTTCAAAAATTATACACGTCTGAAATTCATTTGACAACAGTAGGCGCTTATTTCTTTGTGGTCTATGCCTTAATCATTACCATCACTCGTCCAGCAATGGGACGTTTAATGGATGCTAAAGGCGATAAATGGGTCTTGTACCCAAGTTATCTTTTTTTAGCAATGGGACTCTTCTTGCTAGGTAGTGTATCGTCTGGAGGAAGCTATTTGCTTTCAGGAGCCTTGATTGGCTTTGGTTATGGCACTTTTATGTCTTGTGGTCAAGCCGCCTCCATACAAGGAGTGGATGAGCACCGCTTTAATACGGCTATGTCTACTTATATGATTGGTCTTGATTTAGGTTTAGGTGCTGGGCCTTACCTCTTGGGCTTGATTAAAGATTTGGCACTTGGTAGTGGTGTGGCTTCCTTTAGGCACTTATTCTGGTTAGCTGCTGTGATTCCACTGATTTGTACCTTGCTTTACTTGTTAAAAACAAAGACAAGACAGGTTGTGTCTTAAGGACAAGAAAAGGAGTTTAGTCTTATACTTAAATACAAACGTATCTTAACAGCTGTAGATAGTTCCTATGAGCCGGGATTAGCTGTGGGTAAAGCCATTACTATAGCGCTTTGAAATAATCCTAGTTTGCTATTGGTACATGTCAATAAAAATGACTCGCAAAAGCCATTCGTGAAAGAGAAAATGTGGCCTTATTTTTAGTAGGTACAATTGGATTAAGCACGTTTAGATACATGACAATTGGATTAACATCAGAATATAGGCTTTGTCATGTTAAGATTGATCTGTTGATAGTGAGAGCTAATAAAAAATGTTATAATACTATGAAATAAAGTGATAAAGATAAGGCCTTTTATGGTCCTTTTCTTTACCGCTTTTATTATTGTGTGAAAATAACACTTAATGATCATTTTATTTATTATTTTATTACCTTTACATTCATCAATAAGCCTGTTAAAATGGTATTTGTTATATTTTATTATTTGGAGGAAACCAGAAAACATGGAAATGACATGGACTGTGAAATACATCACAGAATTTATCGCAACGGCTTTTTTGATTATTTTGGGAAATGGAGCTGTTGCTAACGTCGACTTAAAAGGAACAAAAGGACATAACTCAGGTTGGTTAGTGATTGCTTTTGGCTATGGCTTAGGAGTTATGATGCCAGCTTTGATGTTTGGTAATGTATCTGGAAACCATATTAATCCTGCTTTCACAGTTGGACTAGCAGTATCAGGCTTGTTCCCATGGGCTCACGTCTTACAATACGTTGTGGCACAATTACTTGGAGCTATCTTTGGTCAGTTGGTAGTGGTAATGGTTTATAAACCTTACTTTATGAAAACTGAAAATCCAAATCATGTTTTAGGCTCATTCTCAACGATTTCATCTCTTGATAATGGTCAAAAAGACAGTCATAAAGCCTCTTATATCAATGGTTTCTTAAACGAATTTGTAGGTTCATTTGTTCTTTTCTTTGGTGCTTTGGCTTTGACTAAAAACTACTTTGGGGTAGAGTTAGTTGGTAAATTGATTGAAGCAGGCTACGACCAAACAACTGCAGCAACACAAATTTCACCATACGTGACAGGCTCATTGGCGGTTGCTCACATTGGTATTGGTTTCTTAGTTATGGTCTTGGTTACTTCATTAGGTGGACCAACTGGGCCAGCACTAAACCCAGCGCGTGATTTTGGGCCTCGTTTGTTACACCACTTCTTACCAAAATCAGTTCTTGGTCAAGCCAAAGGTGATTCAAAATGGTGGTATGCATGGGTTCCTGTAGTTGCACCTATCTTAGCGGCGATAGTAGCCGTAGCAGCGTTTAAATACCTTTATATCAGATAAAAAAAGAACTAAAGCTTCTTTTAGACTCAAGACAAGCTCGCTTAAGGAACTTGTCTTTTTTATATGAGTTAAGCGAAATCTAATACAAACTTGACTGTCTTGTATAGCGTATTTTGTAAATTTTATTAGACTTCTTGTAAAAAGCCTCTCCTCAGATAAGATGACTAATGCCTCTAAACGGTGTTACAAATAAACGAGGCATCTCTAACTTCCTTTATCTGGTGTTGAAACTATTTTGCACGGACTAAATCACTGATAGAGTCAAAAAACAATTTTTCATTTTTGTTGTAAAATATTAAAAACGTCTCTGGTTAGTGATTCCCAGAAACGTTATCTTATCTATTTGTTTGTTGCTTATGAGAGGTAAAGGAGGAACGAATCAGCATTCCACCAGTGAAGAAAACGATAGCGATGACCAGAAGTTTCAAGCTATTAATATCTAAATTCGTTAAGAAAAACACAGCTAGTAAAACGCCAATAATACCACCAGAAACAATTCCAGCAAAACCATCCCAACTGACACGGTTTGCTTTGATAAACTGGCTACTAGAAGCTGTCATAATCATAGCTGCATCTAGCATCATAACAGGCATAGCAACTGTTGGGCTAAGACCCATTAATGAAAAGAAAATCAATTCTGGAGCATAATTGCCTAACCCCATAGTCATCAAGACTCCAACGATAAAATTAAAACCAATTCCAACAAAAAGCCAGATGCCATGGAGGCCATGAATGGTGTCTGAAAGGTGTTCTCCTGGATGGTAGATTATTCTAATGATCATGATTATAGCTGCTATGATTAAAAGACTACCAAGGATTCGTTGGACAGTTGGAGCATGCCAGTTTTTTGTAATATGAGTCCCAAAATAAGCTCCAATAAAGGCTGCTGCAGCCATAGCAAGTAAAGTTAGAACCTCAACTTTTACGACAAAAATAAAGCAAAGAGATTGAATGAGCACCGGAAGCACATGAGCTACGGTCATAGTGCCAGGCAATTGTCTATCGTCAGTGACTAATTTAGTTAACTTAAAGCACGTTGTGGTAGTAGCAAAAGACCCTATCCCAAGGGTGTCAAGGGCATCTGTTAGCAGGCCAATCCAAAACCCCGTCCAAAAGCGTTTAAAAGGATTGATCTTATTTTTTTTAAGATGTTTTACTAACATAAAGAAAATAAAAAGCATTGCCGAAACTAGCAAAGCTTGTATCAGTCTAAGGATAAGCATTTCGTTCATAAAGACTAGTTTACAAAAAAAAACCTTAGCCGTCAACGTGATTTACTTCATTAAAACATGCCACTATGCTTAGAAGAGCTTTAGTTCGATGTATTTTGTTAAAATTAAGCTAAAATATTAATATTGCATGAAAGGGGACGCCTTCCTTTTTCCCTTACTGAGCTTAGCTGTTATTGTAGTGAATGTTTAAAAGGCTAGTTTGTCGCTCTTTATCAAAAATCTAGTAGGATGAATACGTATAATTTCTTGTCAAATAGAGGAATTTTGTCTATAATAGCAGAGGATTAGGAGGAAATTATGACTTTAATGGAAAATATTACCTTTAAAACTCCAGTATTACGCGTTAATGATCGCGACCTTAATATTGCATTTTATCAAAATAATTTAGGGCTTCGTTTAGTATCTGAAGAAAATGCGATTGCTATCTTTTCATCTTGGGGAGAAGGGCAGGAATGTTTTGTAATTGAAGAGTCACCTTCAGTTAGAACGCGTGCGGTAGAAGGCCCTAAAAAGGTTAATACGATTGTCATCAAAACAAATCAACCTAAAGAAATCGAACAATTATTAGCTCATGGAGCACATTATGACGCTCTTTTTAAAGGTCAAAATGGCTATGCCTTTGAGACTATTTCCCCAGAAGGAGACCGATTCTTGTTGCATGCTGAACAAGATATTAAACATCTCCAAGGTACTGATTTACCATCGCTTGAAAAAGATGCGACTTTTAAAGGTTTAACTCAATTTAAGTTTGATATTATTGTTTTAAATGTTATTAGTGAAGAACGCTCAAAAGCTTTTTATCGGGATCTGTTTAGTGATCAGTTACCTATTACTATGGATTTTATTCAAGAAGAAGGTCCCGATTTGGCAATTGATCCCCATATTGCTTGGGATTTAGAAATTTTAGAATTTCAAGTCTCAAAGGACTATGATATGAAGGTCCTAAAAGCAACTTTAGAAGAAGACGGGCACAAGGTCTACATTGATAAAAAACACAAAGTATTGGTCCTTTCTGATCCAAGTCAGATCGAAGTATGGTTTACGAAATGACTTTGGCGGTCATTAAATGTATTGAAAACCATCTTCACAAAAAAGTATACAAAGGGGCCAGTCTGGCTCTCTTTCAATCTGGTCGATGGCAAGAATACCATATCGGAACAATTGATGGAAGACGACCAGTTGATGCTAACTTAGTTTATGACTTGGCTAGTGTTTCAAAAGTTGTTGGTGTGGCCACAATATGCAATATTTTATTGAATAATGGTACGTTAGCATTAGATGATCCCTTAAAGGTATATTATCCTAGTATTGCTGATGCGACTGTCACTATTCGACAGTTATTGACTCATACCAGTGGTCTTGATCCTTATATTCCTAACAGAGATGTTTTAAATGCACAACAATTAAGAAAAGCACTTAATCATCTTACTCAAAAAGAAAATAAAAACTTTTATTACACAGATGTCAATTTCCTCTTGTTAGGCTTCATGTTAGAAGAGCTCTTTAGTGAATCTTTAGACCAGATATTTGACAAGACTATCTTTACTCCCTTTGGGATGTATCATACGTCTTTTGGCCCTCGTCCAGAAGCTGTACCAACATTAAAGGGTGTGAGTGATGGAGAAGTTCATGATCCCAAAGCAAAAATCTTAAAAAAACATTCTGGATCTGCGGGGCTATTTTCAACTCTTGCAGATTTAGAAAGTTTTAGCAATCATTATCTTAATGATCCATTTTCAGATTGTCTGTGGCGCAACTACAGCCAACAAACAATTGAGCGGTCACTAGGGTGGAATTTAGATGGCGATTGGATTAGTCATACAGGTTACACAGGGCCGTTTCTAATGCTTAATAAAAAAGAGCAAACGGCAGCTATTTTTTTGACCAACCGTACTTACGACGAGGATGATAAAAGTAAATGGTTAAAAGAACGTCAGTTGCTTTACAATGCACTAAAGCATGATCTGACAACCCCCGTATCGTAACGTCTAAAGGGGCAGTTTTAGTGATCTTATTACTGTTTTTAAAGTTTCTTCTAAAATAGCCCTTTCATTTGTCTGATGCGATTAGAGTGATTATAAGTGAAAAAAGAATAGCCATCTCATTTTGAATCAAATGAGATGGCTGTTCTTTTTTATAAGTTATTGATCATTTAGATACTACTATTTACTTGAAATAGCTTCAGCAGCATCGTCCATGGAAAGCACTTCGTGGAAGACACGTTGTGTCAATTCAGTTTTTTGTTCTGGTGTAAGGTATTTGGTGTTGACACAGTAACCAGAGATACGTACGATAACGTCTTCGCCGTTCATGATTTTGTCATAAACATCGTTAAGGTCCATAACGTTCAAGTTAACGTGCTGACCACCATTTTCAAAGTAACCGTCAAGCACTGTTACCAAGTTGTCAACTTGTTCGTCAAATGTTTTACCAAGAGCACGAGGTGATACTTGAGTAGTCAATGAGATACCATCGTTAGCATGTGAGAATTCCAGTTTAGCAAGTGAGTTAAGGTTTTGTAACCAGCCACCTTTTGCTTTGTTAGATGGGTTAGCACCTGGTGAGAAGAATTCCACTTGGCTAGTGTTAACTGTACCATCTTCGTTTAAGAAGACGCCGCGGTGAACTGGAGAGTTACCAGTTTGTTTAGAGTAAGCAACGTTTGAAGTGATGGTAAGAAGTGATACTGAAGCCTCAGCATTCTTGTAAAGTTTGTGGCTTGCAAGACGTGTGTGGTAAGCTTCCATCAACCATTTCGCGATGTCATCAACACGGTCGTCATCTTCACCGTAACGAGGGAAGTCACCTGTTACTTCGTAGTCATAGATGTAGCCATTTTCATCGCGGATAGTTTTAACAGTTGCGTATTTAATAGCTGACAAGGTATCAACTGTGTTAGCGAAACCACAGATACCGAATCCCATGTTAGCACGTTGGTGTGTTGGCAAGAAGGCCATTTGAACTGCTTCGTAGTTGTATTTATCAGTCATGTAGTGGATGATGTTAAGCGCATCTACATAAGTATCTGTCAACCAGTCAAGAGATTTCTCAAAGTTAGCCATAACTTCGTCGTACTCAAGAACTTCTGATGTGATTGGTTCAACAACGTTAAACACTTTGTAGTCTCTGTGAACATCATCGTAACCACCGTTAAGACCAGTAAGAAGGGCTTTAAGAACGTTTACACGAGCACCGAAGTATTGGATGTTATGACGTTGTTCTTCATTTTCTGGGTCAAGTGGTGACACACAACATGAAATACATGACATTTCACCATAACCTTCTTTAGCCATTGTTGTCACACCTTCATATTGGATAGAAGAGTGCTTGTGGCTCATTTTCATACAGTAGCGACGGAATGTTTCTGGCAGTTGGTCAGTCCAAAGAACAGTCAAGTTTGGTTCTGGAGAGTTACCAATATTATCAAGCGTGTTCAAGAAACGGTAGTCCATCTTAGTTACACGGTGACGACCATCGTTACCCATACCAGCCATAGAAGTTGTGATGAATGTTGGGTCACCTGAGTAAAGCGCATCGTAAGCTTTCGTACGACCAAATTTTACGGTACGGAGTTTAAGGACAAAATCATCAACAAATTCTTGGATTTCTGATTCTGTAAAGGTACCGCGAGCAAGGTCACGTTCTGCAAAGATATCAAGAACGATTGGCACACGTCCAAGAGAAGTAGCAGCACCGTTGATCACACGACATACAGCCATGAAAGCGATGTTTACCCATTGGATAGCTTCTTTAACGTTTTGTGCTGGGCGACGAACATCAACTCCGTAAAGGTCACCAAGTTTAACCACTTCACCAAGAGCTTGGTATTGAAGGTTAACTTCTTCGCGAAGACGAATGGATTCTTCATCGATTTCAGTGATAGCATTCCAGTCATTGACTTTTTCTTGCATCAAGTAGTCAGCACCGTAAAGAGCAAGACGAGCGTAAACACCGATGATACGTCCACGTGAGTAAGCATCTGGAAGACCAGTTACAGTGTGGGCATGACGAGCGCGACGAATATTTGAAGTATAAGCGCGGAAGATACCGTCGTTAACAGTTGTCACATACTTAGTAAAGATTTCATGTACTGCTGGGTCTGGTTCATAGCCGTTTTCTTTAAGGGTCGTTTCCGCCATACGGATACCACCTTTTGGCATGAAGTTCAATTTGAACAATTCATCGTTTTGAATACCATAAATTAATTCATTTTCTTTATCGATGAAACCAGCAGGAATGTCAGCAATTGAAGTTGGACGAGTATCGTATGGGAAACGTGTAGCTTCATAGTGTGCTTTTGTTTCTTCGATAACTTTTTTGATGTGAAGTGAACGTTCAGTAGCACCAGCCAAGAAAGATTCATCGCCATCGTATGGGGTGTAGTTAGCTTGTACAAAACGTGAGACACTTGCTTTTTCTTTCCAGTCAGTTCCTTTAAAGCCTTCCCAAGCTTTTTCGAAAACATCTGTATTGGTTTTAACAGTTGCCATAAATTTCTCCTTAAATTCTAGTAACAAAGCGATCTGTTACATTTACAATTCTAAGTTTAACACATAGGAAACGTTTTCCCAAGCAAAATTCTTGACAAAATTAAGATTCTTTTATAATACAGATTGTTGAAACAGTCACAAACTGTATTAGAATGTATTTTTTTGGCTTTAGATAGCCTAAAAGGTATAATAGAGAAAGGAGGGACTTATGCTTATTTTTCCACTGATTAATGACACGTCACGAAAAATCATCCATATTGACATGGATGCCTTTTTTGCTGCAGTTGAGGAAAGGGATAACCCTGCTTTAAAAGGAAAGCCTGTTGTGATTGGGAAAGATCCAAGAGAAACAGGTGGTCGCGGAGTTGTTTCCACTTGTAATTACGAAGCGAGAAAATATGGCATTCATTCGGCCATGAGCTCTAAGGAAGCTTATGAGCGTTGTCCCAAAGCCATTTTTATTTCAGGAAATTATGAAAAGTATCGAACAGTTGGAGACCAGATCCGCCGTATTTTTAAGCGTTATACTGATGTGGTAGAGCCTATGTCCATTGACGAGGCTTACCTTGATGTGACTGATAATAAGTTGGGGATTAAGTCAGCCGTCAAAATAGCCAAGCTGATTCAGCATGATATCTGGAAAGAAGTAGGATTGACCTGTTCAGCAGGTGTGTCTTATAACAAATTTTTGGCTAAATTGGCTAGTGATTTTGAAAAACCTCATGGCCTCACTCTAGTCTTGAAAGAAGATGCCCTGTGCTTTTTAGCCAAACTCCCCATTGAAAAGTTTCATGGTGTTGGTAAAAAATCAGTTAAAAAACTGCATGACATGGGGATTTATACAGGACAGGATTTGTTGGCAGTTCCTGAAATGACCTTGATTGATCATTTTGGTCGGTTTGGTTTTGACCTTTACCGTAAAGCGAGAGGCATCAGCAATTCTCCTGTCAAGTCTGATCGGATACGCAAGTCAATTGGCAGTGAGAGAACCTACGCTAAACTGCTTTATCAAGAAACAGACATCAAGGCAGAGATCAGTAAAAATGTTAAGCGCGTGGCCGCTCTCTTACAAGACCATAAAAAGTTAGGCAAGACCATTGTGCTCAAAGTGCGTTATGCTGATTTTACCACCTTGACAAAACGTGTCACCTTGCCAGAATTAACCAGAAATGCCGCACAAATTGAGCAAGTAGCTGGGGATATTTTTGACAGCTTAAGCGAAAATCCTGCTGGTATCCGCCTGTTAGGGGTAACCATGACCAATTTGGAGGATAAGGTAGCTGATATTTCCTTGGACCTATAGGAGAAAGAGTGCTCTATCCGTCCGCCTCATTTTGGAGAAAAAAGAAGCTGATTAGGGATTTCCCTAATCAGCTTCTTTGGTCCATTATTTTATTACAGCATAGCTTGGTCTGTATCATCACCTTTTTCGTTAAGGGTTTTAGCCTTGTAAAAAGCAAAGCCATAAAGAGCAGCTTGTATAAGGATAAGGATAGTTCCAACCATTGACATGGTTGTTGTGAACTGGTTAACCAAGCCGATAACAGAAAGGATAAGGCCTAAGATATAAGGAATATAACTAACCGTTAGACCTTGTTTTAATTTAGATAAGTTTTGAGCACAAAAGACAATGATAGCAATAATAGCAAGGACATTTAAGACAGATAAGAAAATCATAAATGGTGTCATGCTGCTTTGTAGCTGTGCCAATTGCTCAGTTGTTAATTGGGCCCGAAATGCTTCATTCTTGAGTTGGCTTTGTAAGTAGAAAATCCCTGCAAATCCCATTAATGACAGTACAACTCCAAGCCCGTTTAGAATAATAATGGCAATAGTAGACGTTTTGAGTGCCTGACGCACTTTTTCATAAGAAATCATATAATCCTCCTAGAGTCCTTAATCCGAAATTGTACAATGTGTTTAATACAAAAATATTATACCATAGATTAATCAAAAATGTCCGTTTTTCTAGGATTTTTTCTGGAAAAAGAGGGCAATATCTGATTCTGTAAGCCCTATCATCGAATCGATAGTCGAATAATTCTCAGGTGTTAACCTAAAATCATCATTATCTGACTGAGAGTTCTCAGTGGGGTTAGAGTTTGTTGATTGAGAGGAAGATTTTTGAGAGTCGTCCTCAAGGGTTGCCGTATTAGAAAAAAGGGAGGTCTGCTCTTTTGATTTTAGCTCTTGGTTAGGTTGAGAGGAGGCTAAGTCGGATTGTTCTTGGAAGCGTTCGATCAAGTAGGTTTGGCGTTTATCGCCTTCGTGTTTAATAGCATACTCAAAGGCAGTATATTCTCCCAACAGAATTAACTTACTTTTAGACCGAGTAATGGCCGTGTAAATCACATTTCGTTGCAAGAGTCGGCCGCTTTGGCGTGTGATAGGTAAAATCACCACTTGAAACTCACTCCCTTGCGATTTATGAATGCTCATGGCATAGGCCAGGGTTAATTTTAGCCATTCATTTCTAGGGTACGTGACTTCGCTACCGTCAAAATCTAAGATTAATTCGTCTTGCTTAGATTCGGTGTATTTAGCAGGAATCAAATCTGTAATATAACCAATATCTCCGTTAAAGACATTCAACTGAGCATCGTTGACTAAGTGGAGGACTTTATCACCTTTACGAAAATGCGTATCATTGAACAGAAATTCTGTTTGTCCTTGCAAGGGATTGAGAAGTTCTTGCATGAGTTGATTAAGATGATTGATGCCAGCTTGTCCTTTGTACATAGGTGCTAAAATTTGAATTTCCTCAGCAGGGATGCCACTTTTAATAGCAGATAGGACAATTTTTTGAATCATGTCAGGGATAAAGGCTGCTTGGGCTTCAAAATAAGAACGGTCAGCTTTTTTATCACGAAAGTCAGCAGCTAAGATTCCTCGACGCATCTGGTCTGCCAAATTGACAATAGTAGATTCTTGGGATTGACGAAATATCTTTTGCAAGGCGATTTGGGGCAGGCTATTGACTTTTAAAAGATCTGACAGGACTTGACCGGGTCCAACCGAAGGAAGCTGGTCACTATCTCCGACAATAATCACTTGAGTTGTTGAGTTAATAGCTCCTAACAACTGGTTGGCAAGCCAGGTATCCACCATTGAAAATTCATCGACAATCAGCAGGTCGCAGTCTAGATAATCCTCCATGGCTTGGTAATCGTTGTCGCCATTGAGGCCTAAGTGCCTGTGGATGGTTGCGCTAGGAAGTCCAGTCAACTCATTCATGCGACGTGCAGCCCGACCTGTTGGAGCTGCTAACAAGATAGGAAGGTCTTTTTTATCCAAATCAATCTGATGCAGGTTCGCGTAAGCCTGCAAAATGCCTCGAATAACAGTTGTTTTTCCTGTTCCGGGACCACCTGTTAGGAGAAAGACCTTGCTGGTTAAAGCCTTAGTAATGGCTTCTTGCTGCACTTGGTCATAGGTGATGGCAAAGTCTTTTTGAACGGCTTGGATGGTTGTTTGAATGGTATCATGACTAAATGACTGACTTAAAGGAGTATCTAAGAGACGAGAGATGTTGTTAGCAATCCCTTCTTCAGCAAAATAAAGGCTAGCATCAAACAGTTTGGTGTCACTGTTTTTGATTTTGCCCTCTATGATTAACTCGCTTAGTTGTTCAGCCACAGCAGCAGGATCACATTCTACTTGACGTGCATCTTCAAGGAGTGTGATGGCAAAGTCTAATAATTGTCGTGCTTGGACATAAGTATCTCCTCGATTGATGGATTCTTCCAAGAGACAGTGAAGGAGGGCTGCACGAAAACGTTTCGGAGAGTCGCTTTCAATCCCTAAGTTTTCAGCGAGAGCATCTGCCATTTTAAACCCAAAACCTTGTAGATCTTCGACTAACTGATAGGGATTTTCTTTAACAAGGTCAAGAGCCTCTTCTTTATACTTTTCAAACGCTTGAAGGGCAAAACGGTTGCTAAGGCCAAGTTCGACGAGACCAGCAATCAGTTGCTCTGTGCCGTAATTCAATTTTAGTTTAGCGACAAAGGCTTGACGATTAGCCTTAGATAGGCCAGAGATAGTTTCTAATTTGCTTGGGTCTTCTAAAATATGGTCAATGGTATTATGACCATATAGCGCAATGATTTTCTCCGCTGTTTTTTTACCAATCCCCTTAAAATGGTCGCTAGAGAAATAATTAACCAAACCAGATGAACTAGGTTTGATTTTTTGGTAACGGCTTAGTTTGAGTTGCTGTCCATATTTAGGGTGCTGGGTCAATTCCCCCCAAAAGGTGTAGTCATCTCCTTCAATAATGTCAGCCATCGTTCCTGTGATAATGATTTCAAAGTCGTCAATGTCACTGTCTGTATCCTCAATGGCAAGGAGGAGAATTTTAAAGAAATTAGCCTGGTTTTCAAAAATGATACGATCAACAGTACCTGTAAAAACGTATTCCATAGTAACTCTTTCTATTTATACAAGATAACTGAAAACCTGCCCAAAGGCAGGTTTTTTCTAATTAAAAACGGTCATTTTATTGAGTGGCCAAAAACGAGCTTTCACTTCACCGATAAGGTTTTCTTTTTTGAAACTACCAACTTCGCGACTATCCCTGGAAACAATACGATCATCACCAAGAAGAAGGTATTCTCCTTTTGGAACACTCATCTCAAAGCGTGTTTGTCCCTCAGAATTAGTTGTAAAAGCATCAGATGTTTCTGCTAACTGTTGGAATAGGGTATTATAGGCGTAAGTTTTTTGGAGTTTATCGTTTTTAAATTGTTTTAGATACTCAGCCAAATACGGCTCAACTGTTTTTTTACCATTAATATAAAGTGTGTCATCATTATAAGAAATGGTATCGCCTGGCAATCCAATAACTCTTTTTACGATTTCTTTCTTTTGTCCGTTTTCTTCTTCCTGAGCAACTACAATATCAAAGCGATCAATTCTAGCTTGATTAAAAACGATAAGGCGTTCGCCATGAGCTAGAGTTGGGTCCATAGAATGGCCGTCTACTTTAACAGCCTGCCACAAAAAAAGACGAGATAGACCAAAGAGAATTAAAAAGAGAGTGAATGGGCCCCATTCTTTAATAAACTGTTTCATATGATTCCTTTTATTTAGTGAGAAGCGCTTGCGCTTTGTGAGTGTTGGCGAAGTGAAGTTTAGCACTATATTCTAAGCTAGACATACCATAAGCGGCTAAGAGTTGGCTAGCAACTTTATCTGAAGCTGAACCAGCACCGCTTGGGAGTTGGTAACCTAAATCTTGACCTAATTGATCGAGATTGTCTAAAAATAGATTTCTAGCAATGATAGAGCTAACAGCCACAGCCAAATAGTGACTTTCTGCCTTTTCTTGAAAGGTTAGAGGATTTGGGAAATGGTTTTTTTCCTTTTTTAGATGCTTTTCATAATTTGATTGGCTAGTGAAAGCATCAATAACAATTTGTTTAGGTTGAATGCCTTTTTGTAACAACAAAAAAATAGCTTGGTTATGAAGAGCAACTTTGATAGAAATGGCATTATATGGTTTACTTTTACCAACCAATTCGTTATATTTTTTAGGTGATAGGAGAAGTGATTGATGAGGTATTTGTTTCTCTAACAGAGGCGCAATCTGTTGAATGGTTTTATCCGATAATTTTTTAGAATCATCAACCCCAAGCTTTTTCAGGAAGGAATGATCTTTAGGATCGACAAAACTTGCCACAACAGCAATCCCACCAAAATAAGAGCCATTACCCACCTCATCACTGCCGATTATAGGTATATCTTGGCTATTGTTGCTTGCTTCAAAAACTGTCTTAGCTACTGGAAGATTAAGCTCTTGAGCTAAAGCATTTGCACCGTTTCCCTGGAGAACTAATTTTCCGGATTTGTACAGCAAAACAGTAACCCCATTTTTTTTAGCAGCAAAGGCTACATAGGTATTTTGGCTACTGATGGTGTAGGGGGCTAGCTGTTTTTTTAAATGTTTACTCAGTATAGCATCTATTTTCAAAACTAAGGTATTCATAATAATTATTTTAACATAAAATAGTTGACTATGGTTAATTCATAAGTTTATTTAACAAAGAAAACAGAGACTCGAATGTTTAGACGGGTTAGGGCAATGGTGTTGACTATTTTACGAAAGTTTCATTTTACGGTATAATGCTAATGAGGTGACCCTATGAAAAGTATTAATCGCTATAAATTCACCTTTGGTGAAAAAACATTAACATTGACAACTGACAAAGACAATCTCTTTATGGAAGAAGTTGAGCGGGTAGCTAAAGAAAAGTATCAGGCTCTTAAAAATCATTTACCAGAAGCTGATGACGAGACTATCGCTATTTTAATGGCTATCAATACCTTGTCAACACAATTAAGCAGAGAGATTGCCATTGAAAAAATGGAAGCTGAAATTTTAGATTTACGTCAAAAAACCTTGGTTGGTCTTCAAGAAAAAGCTAATCAAATAGATGTGAATGAGGTTTAATCATGTTATCTTTATTGATAGTGCTTATTTTAACTTGGAATTTTTATATTGGTTATAGTAGAGGTATTATTCTTCAATCGTTTTATGTCTTAGGAGCCCTACTTTCTCTTTTGGTAGCTAATCGATTTTATATTGGATTAGCCCATAAGCTAACGCTTTGGATTCCTTATTCTAACCCGGTAGAAGGAACATCAGTCTTTTTCTTTAAATCAGTTGATATCTTTGTTTTAGATAAGGTTTATTATGCAGGCCTTGCCTTTTTTATCATTTTCTTATTGGGGTATGCATTGAGTCGCTTTCTTGGGATTTTTGTTCATTTCCTTTTGCTAAATTATTTTGATAACCAGTGGACAAAATGTTTGAGTGGCGGACTAGCGTTTCTAGTATCGCTTCTTTTTTTGAACATGTTACTGTCTATTTTTGCAACGGTCCCTATGCCTTTTTTACAGCACTATTTGCACTCTAGTTTTCTTGCTCGTTTGGTGATCGAACACCTTCCACCATTGACAATAATTATTCAAAAATTGTGGATTCAAGCCATTATTTGATATCGTTTTGTGACTAATATAAGAACCTGGAGTGAGTTTCACCTTTAGGTTCTTTATTTACGAGAAACTGTTTAGAAATAAAGAGAACGCATGGGAACTTAGTGACTTTCTTGCCCCATTTTCCATCATTTTAGGTATAATGAAGAGTATGAATAACAAGATTTTAGAGCAGTTAGAATTTAACAAAGTTAAGGAATTGCTATTACCTTATCTCAAGACAGAACAATCACAAGAAGAATTATTAGAGCTGGAGCCGATGACGGAGGCTCCTAAAATAGAAAAAAGTTTTAATGAAATTTCTGACATGGAACAGATTTTTGTTGAACATCACTCATTTGGCATAGTCAGCCTAAGTTCAATCTCTGAGAGTTTAAAACGCTTAGAGCTTTCAACTGATCTTAATATTCAAGAACTTTTGGCTATCAAAAAAGTTTTACAGAGTTCTTCGGATATGATTCACTTTTATTCTGATTTGGATAATGTTTCTTTCCAATCTTTGGATCGTTTGTTTGAAAATTTGGAACAATTCCCTAATCTGCAAGGGTCTTTTCAAGCTATCAATGATGGTGGTTTTTTAGAACATTTTGCGAGTCCAGAATTAGAGCGTATCCGTCGTCAATTAACAAATAGTGAACGACGGGTTCGTCAGATTTTACAGGATATGCTTAAGGAAAAAGCAGAGCTTTTATCAGAGAATCTAATCGCTAGTCGTAGTGGACGAAGTGTCCTACCAGTAAAAAATACTTATCGGAATCGTATTTCTGGTGTGGTTCATGACATCTCTTCTTCAGGAAGTACTGTTTATATTGAGCCTCGTGCTGTAGTTACACTAAACGAAGAGATAACGCAGCTTAGAGCTGACGAACGCCACGAAGAAGGTCGTATTTTACACGCATTTTCAGACTTGTTAAGACCTCATGTCGCCACTATTAGAAATAATGCATGGATTCTTGGGCATCTTGATTTTGTAAGGGCTAAATATCTTTTTATGTCTGATAATAAGGCGACGATACCTAAGATTTCTAATGACAGCACGTTAGCATTAATCAATGTTCGTCATCCTCTGTTAAGTAATCCTGTGGCTAATGACTTACATTTTGATCACGATTTAACTGCAATTGTCATCACTGGTCCCAATACTGGTGGTAAGACGATTATGCTAAAAACACTCGGTTTAGCACAATTAATGGGACAGTCTGGTTTGCCAGTATTAGCGGATAAAGGTAGTAAAATTGCAGTATTTAACAATATCTTTGCAGATATTGGCGATGAGCAATCTATTGAACAAAGTCTATCAACTTTTTCTAGTCATATGACGCACATAGTCAGTATTTTAAACGAGGCTGACCACAATAGTTTAGTTCTCTTTGATGAACTAGGAGCAGGAACGGATCCTCAAGAAGGTGCTAGTTTGGCCATGGCTATTTTAGAACACCTTAGGTTAAGTCATATCAAAACGATGGCGACCACGCACTATCCAGAATTAAAAGCTTATGGGATTGAGACAAATTTTGTAGAGAATGCGAGCATGGAATTTGATGCAGAAACGCTTAGCCCCACATATCGCTTTATGCAAGGAGTTCCTGGACGCTCAAATGCATTTGAAATTGCTTCTCGCCTTGGTTTAGCTCCATTTATTGTTAAACAAGCTAAGCAGATGACAGATTCTGACTCAGATGTTAACCGTATTATTGAACAGTTAGAGGCACAGACACTTGAGACACGTAGAAGACTGGATCATATTAAAGAAGTTGAACAAGAAAACCTCAAATTCAATCGTGCGGTTAAGAAACTCTATAATGAATTTTCACATGAACGCGATAAAGAGTTAGAAAAAATCTATCAAGAAGCTCAAGAAATTGTAGATATGGCTTTGAATGAGAGTGATACTATCTTAAAAAAACTCAATGATAAGAGCCAATTAAAACCTCACGAAATTATAGATGCTAAGGCACAAATAAAAAAATTAGCACCTCAAGTTGATTTATCAAAAAATAAAGTCTTAAATAAGGCTAAAAAAATCAAAGCAGCTCGTGCCCCTAGAATTGGTGATGATATTATAGTGACTAGTTATGGACAGCGAGGTACCTTAACTAGTCAATTAAAAGATGGCCGTTGGGAAGCACAAGTGGGAATTATCAAAATGACATTAACACAAGATGAATTTAGCCTCGTTAGAGTCCAAGAAGAACAGAAAGTCAAAAATAAACAGATTAATGTGGTTAAAAAGGCTGATGGTTCTGGACCAAGAGCTCGACTTGATCTTAGAGGTAAAAGATACGAAGAAGCAATGCAAGAGTTAGATCATTTTATTGATCAAGCATTGCTTAACAATATGGGACAAGTTGATATCATTCATGGTATTGGTACAGGCGTTATTCGTGAGGGAGTGACAAAATATCTTCGTCGTAATAAGCATGTTAAGCATTTTGCTTATGCCCCACAAAATGCAGGGGGATCTGGTGCCACAATTGTAACGTTAGGGTAAATGATGGAATCATATGAACACTTTTATGCCAAACTATCTCAACCTTTTAGAAAAACCCCACAGTTAATAATTCTTTTAAATGTTTTACTAAAAATAATCACAGGAGTGATGTACATACTTTATCCATCTTTTCTGATATTTACGCTTTGGCAAGGGATGACATTTCAATTATGGTTAAGGTTATTAATTATTCCTGCTGTTGGCTTTATAGCTTTGTCTTACATTAGGAAACGCTTTGATTTTCCACGACCGTATGAAAAATGGAATATTAAACCTTTAATTGATAAGGATACAAAGGGAAGGTCAATGCCTAGCAGACATGTTTTTTCAGCTACGATGATTAGTATGTGTTTGTTACGATATTATGTTTACTTTGGAATAGTTTGTTTAATATTATCGGCTTTATTGGCAATTTGCCGTGTGATAGCAGGTATTCACTATCCTAAGGATGTTATTGTAGGTTACCTTATTGGCTTGATGTTAGGGCTTTGTTTATTGATTTAGCGAGTTCGTAGCAAATAGTTTCAAAAACAACTAAATTCTTGTACAATAGGCTTATCATTAAGATGAAATGGAGAAAAAAGATGGCATTAGAAGTAACAGATGCTACATTTGTAGAAGAAACTAAAGAAGGTTTAGTACTCATTGATTTTTGGGCAACTTGGTGTGGTCCATGTCGTATGCAAGCACCAATCTTAGAACAGTTATCTCAAGAAATCGATGAAGATGAACTCAAAATTTTGAAAATGGATGTTGATGAAAATCCGGAAACTGCTCGTCAGTTTGGTATTATGTCAATTCCAACATTGATGTTTAAAAAAGACGGAGAAGTGGTTAAACAAGTTGCAGGTGTTCATACTAAAGACCAATTGAAAGCTATTATTGCTGAATTGAGTTAACTAAAATAAAGCCCAGCGTCACGCTGAGCTTTATTTTATGACCTACTAACTTCAATGGAATAACCATGTAAACATAAAACGACTTGCAAAAGCAAAAGCAACAGTAATGAGGAAAAATACAGTGACAATAAGGGGTTTCTGATAAGGAAGTGTTGCTCTTTCTTCTCGTTTTTCGATTTCGTCTAATAATTTTCCATTTGAAACAGCTAGGATTTCCTTATAAGGTTGCACATCATATTTTTTCTTAAAACGTTCCACACGATTAGCATAAGTCATAGTAATTATCGATAATAAAACAAAAATGCCAAGTCCTAGCCACTCTAAGAAATAGACTAATGGATAACTTGAAATCATTAATAGTATCATCAATGTTACCATTACTTTGGTATCTCGTTTAAAATTCTTTTTATCAACCTGAGTGATGGTATATTTCATTTTCTCAATGTCTCCTTTAATGAGTTGGTCTAAGCTCACTTGAAAAATTTGACTTAGGAGTAAGAGGCTATGGATGTCTGGGTAAGTTTTGTCATTTTCCCAGTTAGATATGCTCTGACGGCTTACATAGACTTTCTCGGCTAATTTTTCTTGCGAGAGCGCTTGTTGTTTACGGTAGCGAATAATTTGCTGACCAATTTCCATAAATATCACCGAAAAACTTTACAGCGGCGTAAAGGAATTGTAAACAAAAAGTGAACCGTTATAGTTCACTTGCGATTAAGCATTTTTCTGTTTTAAGTAGGTCTCTAGCATTTTCTTTTGTGGTGTTGCAAAGGGATAAAGAGAAAAGTCCTCAATTGCTACCCACTTTAGGTGAGGAGCATTAGGTAAATCTGTTGCTTTGACCACCCCCTCTATGAGTTCTATTGTCCACTTCTGGTGACTAAAAGTGTGCTTAATATTTGGAAAGTGATTATCAGTCCATTGTGGCTTTAATTGATATTCTCTTTCGAAAGTTTCATTTTGGGTTTGCCAGATTATGGGGTTGGATTGATTGTCATCAAATAAATCTAATTGTTGAGAAAGAGGTGATGTTTCGATAATAGGAAATGACCAAAATCCTCCTAGAAGTCTCCCTTTAGTATTTTTCTCCAGTAGATACTGGCCATTTTGGTTACGAATGACAAAAGCCTGAATTCGCATTGGTTTAGGCTTTTTCTTTGGATTTTTTATGGGGTATTTACCATAAGTACCATTCAAATAAGCAGCGTTAAAGAAACGAATAGGGCTTTCATCAGGCCTAGGTGTCTTAGCGGATTCGATGTCTGTACCTAGATCCATAAGTGCCTGGTTAAAATCACCGGGTCTGTCAGGGTCAATTAGTATTTCCATAATAGCTTGAAAAATTTTACGATTTTTAGGGTCACCGATATCATAATTAACTTCAAACAAACGAGCCATGACACGCATCACATTGCCATCAACAGCAGGCTCTGGTAAGTTGAATGAGATGCTGGCGATAGCACCTGCAGTATAAGGACCAATCCCTTTTAATGAAGCAATATCATCATAAGTGTGAGGAAATATGCCACCAAAATCAACCATCACTTGCTGTGCAGCCTTTTGCATATTACGCACCCGAGAATAATAGCCTAGTCCCTCCCATGCCTTTAGTAATTGTTCTTCAGGAGCGTCTGCCAAATCTTTTATTTGAGGAAACCACTCTAGAAAACGTTTATAATAAGGGATTACCGTATTAACTTGTGTTTGTTGCAACATGATTTCAGAAACCCAAATATAATATGGATTAGTAGTTCTTCGCCAAGGGAGATCACGTTTTTCTTGGTCATACCACTCTAAAAGTGTGCGACGAAAAGAAGCGATTGTCTCATTATCCCACATATTAATACCATAATCTTTTAATTCAATCATGTTGTTATTGTAACACAGGAGTCTTAAAAAGAGTAAAAAAAGATTTTAGGTATTTGCGAAAAAGAAAAGGAAATATTATAATAATATTAGGTTTACCTCATCTAAATGTTGATTTAGAATAACTGAAATTAACGATAGAAGCAGACAGGTTTTAATTTGGAGGGGACATGTTCCAGAAATTAAAGAATCTTATTGATCGGTATTCGTGGTTCGTTTTTATAATGATGATTCTTGTGTTATTTCTTAACTATATTTATCCATTTGATCCTTCTTTGAGCGGACTACAGTTGGAATGGCTGATCATGACGCAAGTTTTTCCTGGATTAGGTATCGTATGTGCCATGGTTGCTATTATTTTTAAAAAGTTTAACCTTTTTGTTTTGGCCCTAATTTTATATTTTGCACTTTGGTTAAAACTTTTCCTTGCTTTTTCTTTTTTCACCTATTTTTTAGGAGTCTGACTAAGTGCCAATTTTTAAAACTCGTGAAAGAAAATGTTTGACAAAACTTAGTCAAGTAGAAAAAGTTCCTTGCTTTTAATTGACTATTAGTGTACAATAAGATTCTGTGAGTATACCTCACTTACTCACTCCAAAAGTAGTGAGTCATTAGACCAAAAGGAGGAAAATATCAATGGCTAAATACGAAATTCTTTATATCATTCGTCCAAACATTGAAGAAGAAGCTAAAAACGCTTTGGTAGCACGCTTTGACTCTATCTTGACTGACAACGGTGCAACTGTTGTTGAATCAAAAGATTGGGAAAAACGTCGTCTTGCATACGAAATCAACGATTTCCGTGAAGGACTTTACCACATCGTTAACCTTGAAGCGACTGACGCAGCAGCTCTTAACGAGTTTGACCGTCTTTCAAAAATCAATGGTGACATTCTTCGTCACATGATCGTTAAACTTGACGCTTAATTCCAACTAAGAGGGTAGTTTATGATTAATAATGTAGTACTAGTTGGTCGTATGACCAAGGATGCAGAACTTCGTTACACACCAAGTCAAGTAGCTGTGGCTACCTTCACACTTGCTGTTAACCGTACCTTTAAAAGCCAAAATGGTGAACGCGAGGCAGATTTCATTAACTGTGTGATCTGGCGTCAACCGGCTGAAAATTTAGCGAACTGGGCTAAAAAAGGTGCTTTGATCGGAGTTACGGGTCGTATTCAGACACGTAACTACGAAAACCAACAAGGACAACGTGTCTATGTAACAGAAGTTGTTGCAGATAATTTCCAAATGTTGGAAAGTCGTGCTACACGTGAAGGTGGCTCAACTGGCTCATTTAATGGTGGTTTTAACAATAACACTTCATCATCAAACAGTTACTCAGCGCCTGCACAACAAACGCCTAACTTTGGAAGAGATGATAGCCCATTTGGGAACTCAAACCCGATGGATATCTCAGATGACGATCTTCCATTCTAGTCAGAATGGATTGAACGAATACGAAATTATTTGAGTTCGGGCTAAAAATTTAGAACTTAGAATTTAGATCAACTCCCTAGGAAATCAAGATTTCTTGCCAGTTTTCTAAAATTCAGTCGTTTTTTAAGAGCCCTTAACATCATAATTTATAAAGGAGAAAATACATGGCTCAACAACGTCGTGGCGGATTCAAACGCCGTAAAAAAGTTGACTTCATCGCAGCTAACAAAATTGAATATGTTGATTACAAAGATACTGAGCTTCTTAGCCGTTTCGTTTCAGAACGTGGAAAAATTCTTCCTCGTCGTGTAACAGGAACTTCAGCTAAAAACCAACGTAAAGTAACAACAGCAATCAAACGTGCTCGCGTTATGGCTCTTATGCCTTACGTAAACGAAGACTAATAAACAAACAGTCCATTTCGGACTGTTTTTTAGTTGACTAGGACTAGTCTAGGCGTATAGGTGAGTTTTTTCTAAAAGAGAGAATGATAGTAAACGAAAATCCTTGCGTAGACAGCAAGGATGAAATGATTGTTATTTGTTAACAGGTGACATAGTGTTTTGAATGTTGTATTTGCGTTGTAGGTAATAGCGTAAAGCAAGGGAAACACCACCAATAATGAGCAAGGCAAGAGGAGGCAACTGTGGGTTAAGAGAGGTTGGTAAAAAGGCAGTTGCAGAGTACAAGGCAATCCAAATCAACATGGCTAATGATAAGGCTGCGATGATTTTGAACCAACTTGGACGAAGGCTCTTATCTTTTCCGAGATGACGGTAAATAAAGTAATAAGTAGCGTACATGGATGCTCCTCCACCAAAACCAAGTGCCAGTAAGGAAATCAATCCTGTAACTGTAGCGTTTGTGTTGAAGAAGGTCATGATGCCATTTAAAAGGGCAACAATTCCGATGAATAGCAAAGAGGTATCTAGCCACATCAACCAAGGATTGGTGTTTTTGTCAGTTTCTGCTGCTTTTTGACTAGGGTCTTGGCTAAAAGAAGCTGCCCAAGCAGTCGGAGTGCCTAATAGATTTCGAGCGGTGACTCCTTTTTTCTGGTTTTCGAGAATAGCTGGAATGGCTTCTTCGAGAATCAGCTTAATGTCCTCATCAGACTTGCCGTCTTGGATTAATTTGTTCGTAGCGGTGTGGATAAATTCTTGATTTTTTTTGGTAAGTTCTTGTAATTCCATGGGAATCCCTTCTTTATATGGGTTAGTTAAAGTAAGTCAATGATATTAGTTAGTGTCAAATGAGACTTTGGAGCCAGTCGTCTGACACAGAGTTTTGTCAGGTCTTAACCGCATTCTGCAGCTTACTCCACTCTAGAACCATTTTTTTCTAATAAAGTAAATCACAACAAAGGAACTAAGGAGCATAGCAATCAAGGTGATATACCAAAAAGCATGTTCTAGGCCATTTAGTGGTAACCAGTTGTTTTGGAAATTCATACCATAGGCGGAGAAAATCACAGTTGGTATATCTAAAGCCATGGTCATCAAGGCCAGTGTTTTCATAATGGTGTTCTGGTTATTGTTGATAATAGAAGCAGTGGTTTCGGTCATGGCATTCAAGACATTTTCATAAATGCCAGCCATCTCAATCGCCTGTTGGGTTTCAATCAAGGTATCTTCTAGCAAATCCTCGTCCTCAATGTATTTCTTGAGAGAGCTTGTTGAGCTGGATAATTTCTTGACGATGCGTTCGTTGAATTTCAAGGAAGCCTTTAAGTAGACAATGGATTTTTCAAGTTCCATCATGTCGATAAGTTCTTCATTTCGAGTAGCTGCTTCAAGCTGAGCTTCCAAACGTTCGCTTTGGCGATCAATGGTCCTCAAGGCAGTCAGAAAGAGCTCGGCGTTGCGATATAGAATCTGAAAAACAAAACGTGTCTTCATGAAGGTATAGAAATTTTTGACCCGGCGGTTGTGAAAATGATCGAAAAGGGTCATGTCATGCAGACAAGTTGTGATAACAGCATTTTCCGTTACAATAATGCCTAAAGGCATAGTAATATAGTAACTTTTATTGTTACGTTCTTCGTATATCGGGACGTCTACGATAATTAGGGTATAATCATCTTCTACGGCAATACGTGAGGTTTCTTCCACGTCCAAAGGGGCGCGCAAGTCAGAAATATCAATGTTAAATTGATCGGCGATCTTCATAGACTCTTCTTGGGAAGGGTTAACCAGTTTAATCCAAGCTCCTGGCTCGAATGTTTCTATTTCTTTGAATTCAATTGCCGATGAAAGAAACATTTGTTTCATGACAAGCCCTCCTTTTTGATGATTAACTGGTAGAGATTGACATCAAACCTTGATAATAAAGTCTTCTCAAGGATTTTCTGAAAAATTCTCAATACTTATCTATTATACCAAAATTCGCAAAGTTTGGGGCAATAGGTTATCAGAAATTTTTGTTATAATATAAGAAAGCTCGATGAGGAGGGTGCCTTTAGGCACATTCAAGATGCAAAATAAAATAATAATTCATGGGGCAAGAGCCCACAATTTAAAAAATATTGACGTGGAAATTCCACGAGACAAATTAGTTGTCGTGACAGGGTTATCAGGGTCAGGAAAATCTAGTCTAGCCTTTGATACTATTTATGCGGAAGGGCAACGTCGTTACGTAGAAAGTTTATCAGCTTATGCTAGACAGTTCTTGGGTAATATGGAAAAACCAGATGTGGATTCCATTGACGGTCTTAGCCCTGCTATTTCCATTGACCAAAAAACCACCAGTAAGAACCCTCGCTCAACGGTTGGTACGGTTACGGAAATCAATGATTATTTACGTCTACTATATGCGCGTGTGGGCACACCTTACTGTATCAATGGGCATGGTGCTATCACGGCGTCTTCTGCAGAACAAATTGTAGAGCAGGTCTTAGCCCTCCCTGAACGGACACGCATGCAGATTTTAGCTCCTGTTGTTCGTCGGAAGAAGGGGCAACACAAAACAGTTTTTGAGAAAATTCAAAAAGACGGCTATGTCCGTGTGCGCGTTGACGGGGATATTTTTGACGTGACAGAAGTGCCAGAGTTGTCCAAAAGTAAGATGCACAACATTGAGGTGGTTATTGACCGTCTGGTTAATAAGGATGGTATTCGTAGCCGTTTATTTGATTCGGTTGAAGCAGCTTTAAGGCTGGGAGATGGCTACCTTATGATTGACACTATGGATGGCAATGAACTGCTCTTTTCTGAGCATTATTCCTGTCCTGTCTGTGGATTTACGGTTCCTGAATTAGAACCAAGACTCTTCTCTTTTAATGCGCCGTTCGGCTCTTGTCCGACCTGTGATGGGCTAGGCATTAAGTTGGAAGTGGATTTGGACTTGGTTGTTCCTGACCCAAGTAAGTCTTTGAGAGAGGGAGCTTTGGCGCCTTGGAATCCTATTTCCTCCAATTATTACCCAACCATGCTTGAGCAAGCTATGGCAAGTTTTGGGGTGGATATGGATACACCTTTTGAGGCCTTGACTGAGGAAGAAAGAGATTTAGTGCTTTATGGTTCAGGTGATAGAGAATTTCATTTTCACTATGTGAATGATTTTGGTGGTGAGCGTAACATTGACATTCCTTTTGAAGGTGTTGTAACTAATGTTAATCGCCGTTATCACGAAACTAATAGTGATTATACGCGCAATGTGATGCGTGGTTATATGAACGAATTGACCTGTGCGACTTGTCATGGTTACCGTTTGAATGACCAAGCTTTGTGTGTGCATGTGGGTGGCGAAGAAGGAACTCATATTGGTCAAATTTCAGAATTATCGATTGCCGACCACTTGCAGTTATTGGAAGAATTGGAACTCACAGAAAATGAAAGTACCATTGCTAAACCGATTGTCAAAGAAATCCATGACCGTCTGACATTCTTAAATAATGTGGGACTGAATTATCTGACCTTGTCACGGGCTGCTGGGACTTTATCAGGTGGTGAAAGTCAACGAATCAGGTTAGCAACACAAATTGGTTCTAACCTATCAGGGGTGCTCTATATCTTGGATGAGCCTTCTATTGGATTGCATCAAAGAGACAATGACCGTTTGATCGAGAGCCTGAAAAAAATGCGTGATTTGGGTAATACGTTAATTGTGGTAGAACACGATGAAGACACCATGATGCAGGCAGACTGGCTGATTGATGTGGGACCGGGGGCAGGTGAGTTCGGTGGAGAAATTACTGCCTCTGGAACGCCGAAACAAGTGGCTAAGAATAAAAAATCCATCACGGGTCAATATTTGTCTGGTAAAAAATTCATTCCAGTGCCTTTAGAGCGCCGTTCTGGTAATGGCCGATTCATTGAAATAAAAGGAGCAGCGCAGAATAATCTTCAAAGCCTCGACGTGAGATTCCCACTGGGTAAATTTATTGCGGTCACAGGGGTATCAGGCTCAGGGAAATCAACCTTGGTTAATAGTATTTTGAAAAAGGCTGTCGCCCAAAAATTAAACCGTAATGCTGATAAGCCTGGTAAATATCACTCTATTTCTGGTATTGAACATATTGAACGCTTGATTGACATTGACCAAAGTCCGATTGGAAGGACGCCACGGTCAAATCCAGCCACCTATACGGGTGTCTTTGATGATATTCGAGACTTGTTTGCCCAAACCAACGAAGCTAAGATTCGTGGTTACAAAAAAGGCCGTTTCTCTTTTAATGTCAAAGGTGGGCGTTGTGAGGCTTGTTCAGGTGATGGGATTATCAAAATCGAAATGCACTTTTTGCCAGATGTTTATGTGCCTTGTGAGGTTTGCCACGGCAGACGGTATAATTCTGAGACGCTTGAGGTGCATTACAAAGGAAAAAATATCGCAGAAGTCCTTGATATGACTGTCGATGATGCCTTGGTATTTTTCTCTGCTATTCCTAAAATCGCTCGAAAAATTCAAACGATTAAGGATGTTGGACTTGGTTATGTGACCTTAGGTCAACCAGCTACCACCCTCTCTGGGGGAGAAGCTCAACGGATGAAGTTGGCTAGTGAATTGCACAAACGCTCGACAGGTAAGAGCTTGTATATCCTAGATGAGCCAACGACTGGTTTACACACAGATGATATTGCAAGGCTATTAAAAGTTTTGGAACGCTTTGTAGACGATGGTAATACGGTTCTTGTGATTGAGCATAATTTGGACGTTATCAAATCTGCTGACCATATTATTGACTTAGGACCAGAAGGTGGTGACGGAGGTGGTCAGATTGTTGCCACGGGGACACCAGAAGAGGTAGCTCAAGTTAAAGAAAGCTATACTGGTCATTATTTGAAAGTAAAACTACAACAATAGGATTAGGAGTTCGTTTGAGCTCCTTTTAATCTTTTAAATGCTCTCAAATCATGGTAAACTTAAAGTAGTTTTTTCATGCTACAATATTCTCAAAAGTTACCAAAGGAGTTCGCGATGTCAGGATTTTTAGAACAACGATTAGGTCACTGCCTAAGGCAGATGGCAGAGAAGGGGCTAGAGGCTCTTCTAGTCACCCATTTAACCAATAGTTATTACTTGACAGGTTTTTCTGGAACTGCAGCAACTGTTTTGATAACGGCCAAACGTCGTGTTTTGATCACAGATTCACGTTATACCTTGCTTGCTAAAGCTAGTGTTGAGGGATTTGATATTATCGAAAGCCGCACGCCGCTTAAGGTTGTGGCAGAATTGTTAGAGGCTGATCAAATAGATTGCCTTGGTTTTGAGGACCAGGTATCGTTTTCTTTTTACCAGGCCATGCAAGCAGAACTGTCAGGAATAACCTTGCTTGCTCAGTCAGGTTTTGTGGAGCATTTACGTCTTATTAAGGACGCCTCTGAAATCGATACCATTGCTAAAGCGTGCTCGATCTCAGACAAAGCATTTGAAGATGCTCTTGATTTTATTAAACCAGGGACAACCACTGAACGTGACCTGGCTAATTTTTTAGATTTTCGTATGCGTCAGTATGGTGCCAGCGGCACATCATTTGATATCATTGTAGCTTCAGGCTATCTCTCTGCCATGCCTCATGGACGCGCCAGTGACAAGGTTATCCAGAATAAAGAGAGCTTGACCATGGACTTTGGGTGTTACTACAATCACTATGTTAGTGATATGACGAGGACCATTCATATTGGCCAAGTTACTGATGAAGAACGTGAGATTTATGCTCTTGTTCTTGCTGCTAATAAGGCTTTAATTGCTAAAGCTAGCGCTGGCATGACTTATAGTGACTTTGACGGTATTCCGCGCCAACTCATCACTGAGGCGGGTTATGGCAGTCGCTTCACACATGGCATTGGTCATGGCATCGGGCTTGACATCCATGAGAATCCATTTTTTGGGAAATCTGAGCAACTTCTCCAAGCTGGAATGGTGGTAACAGATGAGCCAGGTATCTATTTGGATAACAAATATGGTGTCCGTATTGAAGATGACTTGGTTATCACAAAAACTGGTTGTCAAGTCTTGACCTTGGCACCCAAAGAATTAATTGTATTGTAAAAGAATGGTTCAGGAAAGGATTAGGGGAGAAGCAATGACAAATCGTTTATCATGGCAAGACTATTTTATGGCCAATGCAGAGCTGATTTCCAAGCGCTCTACCTGTGATCGCGCCTTTGTGGGAGCTGTTTTGGTAAAGGATAACCGCATTATTGCCACAGGTTACAATGGCGGAGTTTCTGCTACGGATAACTGCAACGAAGCGGGTCATTATATGGAAGACGGACATTGTATTCGCACTGTTCATGCTGAAATGAATGCTTTGATTCAATGTGCGAAAGAAGGAATTTCAACGGACGGAACTGAAATTTACGTGACTCATTTTCCTTGTATTAACTGCACTAAGGCGCTTTTGCAGGCGGGGATTACAAAGATTACCTATAAAGCACATTACCGTCCGCACCCCTTTGCCATTGAACTGATGGAGAAAAAAGGGGTTGCCTATGTGCAACATGATGTGCCTCAAATTGTTTTAGGAGGCGATAAGGAACAATAGAAAGTGTACCTAAAAGGACGGTCATAAAAGATTTGAGCCAAGGCCACTTTTGTGGTAAAATGAAGTGATAAATATTTTAGTAAGAGGTAATAATAATGATTGAAGCAAGTAAGCTTAAAGCAGGTATGACATTTGAAGCAGAAGGAAAATTAATCCGTGTCCTTGAAGCTAGCCACCACAAACCAGGTAAAGGAAACACTATCATGCGTATGAAACTACGTGATGTGCGTACAGGTTCTACTTTTGACACAACTTACCGCCCAGATGAAAAATTTGAGCAAGCCATCATTGAAACTGTCCCAGCACAATACCTATACAAAATGGATGACACTGCTTACTTCATGAACACTGACACTTATGATCAGTACGAAATTCCAGTTGCTAACGTTGAGCAAGAATTGCTTTACATTCTTGAAAACTCAGACGTGAAAATCCAATTTTATGGAAGTGAAGTGATTGGGGTAACGGTTCCAACAACTGTTGAATTGACCGTTGCGGAAACACAACCATCTATTAAAGGAGCGACAGTGACGGGTTCAGGGAAACCTGCAACTCTTGAGACAGGACTTGTTGTTAACGTTCCAGACTTTATCGAAGCTGGCCAAAAACTAATCATTAACACTGCAGAAGGTACTTACGTTTCTCGTGCTTAATCCTTTGTCAAAACAGATTAGTCTAAAAAAGAGAAAGGAAATGCTATGACAACTGAATATATCGGTGAAATCGTCATTTCACCACGAGTGCTTGAGGTTATTACGGGGATTGCTACGACACAAGTTGAGGGCGTCCACTCACTCCATAACAAGAAAATGGCAGATAGCTTTAACAAAGCAAGTCTTGGTAAAGGGGTTTATCTCCAGACAGAAGAAGATGGAAGTGTTACAGCAGATATTTATGTTTACTTGCAATATGGAGTCAAGGTCCCGACTGTATCTATGAATATTCAAAAAACAGTCAAATCTGCTGTGTACGATATGGCAGAAGTGCCTATTTCTGCAGTTAATATCCATGTTGAAGGTATTGTTGCGGAAAAGACACCAAAACCAGATTTGAAGTCACTTTTTGATGAGGATTTCTTGGATGACTAACAGCTTTCAAAATTCAAGAAGAGATTTGCGTGAACGTGCCTTTCAGGCTTTATTTAACATAGAGATGGGAGCTGAGTTATTGGCAGCTTCTCAGTTTGCCTATGGTTATGATAAAGTAACAGGGGAGGACGCTCAAGTATTGGAGCTGCCGATTTTTTTATTAAGTCTTGTGACGGGTGTCAATAATCATAAAGAAGAGTTGGATAACTTGATATCAACTCATTTGAAAAAAGGTTGGTCGTTAGAACGCTTGACACTAACAGACAAAACGTTATTACGACTAGGTCTTTTTGAAATCAAGTATTTTGACGAAACACCAGATCGTGTTGCACTAAACGAAATCATTGAAGTAGCTAAAAAATATTCTGATGAAACCTCTGCTAAATTTATTAATGGCTTACTTAGCCAATATGTCTCGGGAGCTCCTTCAGCAAATAAATCATAATAAGTCGGAGCAATCTTAGGATTGTATCCGATTTTTTCAATTTATGTACGAATATTAAAAGACAAACAAGCATACTCTCGCATCTAGAAAGAGTAAGCTTGTTTGTCTTTTAGAGTAATTAGTGATTGGTTATGTTTTGTTTAAATACTTGCTCCTGGAAGTAGCGTAATCGGTAAAATATAGTCTTTACTGGTTTTTTCTTTTTTAATTTTTTTGATGAGTATTTCGACACTCAATTTAGCAATCTCATCAATAGGTTGACGAATGGTCGCTAATTGAGGAACATATTGCTGGATAAATGTCGTTCCATCATAACCTATGACTTTCATATCCTCTGGAATAGTAATGTGAAGTTGTTTGGCTACTTTCATAATGAGGATAGCAGTTAAATCATCAGAAACGAAAAGGCCATCAGGTTTTCGGGTTGCCAAAATGGATTTAATTTCCATTTCGCGTCTAACAGGAGATAGGTTATTTGGTAATTTGATGATTTCTGCACTTCGTTTGAGCTGGTAGTTAAACCCTAGCTGGCGCAACCCTGTGGGCGAATCAGAATTGTCATTACCTGTAATCATGACAATGTTTTGACAACCGTGTTTTTGCAAAGTTTGTGCGGCTAATTTACCACCTTCAAAATTATCTGAAGAAATAACCGGGATATTTGGCGCTAGATTACGGTCAAAAGCTACAATAGGAGCTTCGACACGCTCATAATCCTCAATTCCCAAATTATGACTGGAAGAAATAATGCCGTCCACTTGATTGGCCGCAAGCATTTCTAAATATTCGCGTTCTTTGACGGGATTATGTTCACTATTGCAAATAATAGTTTTGTAGCCCTGTTTAAACAATTCAATTTCCAAATGTTCAATTAATTCAGCGTAAAAGATATTGCTAATGTTGGGGAAGATAAGCCCAATGAGTTGGGTTGATTTACCTTGCAAACTTCTAGCGAGATTGTTAGGCTTGTAGCCCAATTCACGCATGGCCTTATTCACCTTATTCACTGTTTTTTGGGAAAGGTAGCCTTTTTTGTTGATTACTCGCGAAACAGTTGTTGGACTGACACCCGCCAAGGCTGCCACGTCTGTTAATTTTGCGACCACTTGCCTAATACCTCATTTCATAATAATGTCCAAAAGCTTGTCCTTCTACTACTTGGATACCTGTTTGTCCGTGGGTTGGGAAAACCCGACTAGTTAGGACTTTTTGCCCTTGGTTAATAAAGATTTCAAGAATGGAATTGTCCACATAGACATTAAGTGTAACATGGCCTTGTGGGATTTGGCAAGAGCGCACCGTACCATAGTCTTGGGCATATTGAACCCCTGCCCGACTTCGGTCAATGCTTAACTGTCCTTTTGTTGTATCCACTTTCAATCTTAGGCCATTCCCTTTTTGGTCGGCAAATAGGAGCAGGTCAAGCTTTTTTTGGCCTGGAATCGTCAATTCCAATTCATAACAGTTAGAACTGTCTATTTTATTATGAAATAATTCTGCTGGCCCTCGAAGATTTTGTAGGGCTGAAACAGGTGTTTGATAGAGAATTCCGTCTTTAATCCTTAATTCTTTCACTAAACTAAGAGCTCCTTGATAGTCATAACGATCTGTCGGATAATCAATATCTGGTAACCCAATCCAAGACACGGCTAGAACCCTGCCATCTGGACTACTAAAGGCTTGAGTGGCATAAGCTTCAAAACCAAAGTCAAGATTTTGAAGGGCCCCTCCACCCAGCAATTGGCCAGTTTCTGGATTGAAGCTTTCAAAAATTTTATAGGTATTGGGGTAGATATTTTGATAATCTAAATCAGCTTTAGCCAGTCCTTGTGGGCTGAAAATCAAAACAGGCTTGTCATCGACAAACACAAGGTTGGGGCATTCAATCATGTATTCCGTACCAGAATCGTCAAAGTCCAAATCGGCTATAAATCGCCAGTTGTCCACATGATTGTCCACAGCTTTGTAAAGTTTGATTTTTCCTTTGCCATCTAAACCTTGGGCGCCAATAATAGCATAGAATTGACCTTGATAAGAAAAAAGCTGAGGATCCCGAAAATGTTCTGTAACATCATCGGGCTGTTCAATCAAAACCTGTGGTATTTTGGAAATATTTCCTTGTTTATCCATCCATGCGCCAACCTGTAATGGTGTTCTGACCCAATTGGCATCGCGAACATTACCAGTGTAAAAGAGGAAGAGCTTGTCATCAATAGCATATGCAGAACCTGAGTAAGCCCCATGACTATCGTGAGCGTGGTCTGGCAGAAGGCGGCTCCTTGTTTCCGTAAAATGGACGAGGTCTGTGGATGTCATGTGTACCCATTGTTTCAGACCGTGCGCAGCGCCATAAGGCCAGTTTTGATAAAAAAGATGGTAGCGACCGTTGAAATAAGAAAACCCATTGGGGTCATTGAGTAATCCTGTCTTAGGTTCGACATGAAATTGGCTGTGCCATGGGGATTGGGCCATTTTTTCAGTAATAGCTTGGTAGTCTTTTGAGCTCCACTCTTTGTAAGGGCGGTAGCGAATAGCTTGTGGTAGATCCATCAAAATCTCCTTGTTTTATAGTCGTCTTCAAGAATATACTAAACGTTTTCTGTTTAAAAATCAAGAATTTAAAGCATATAAAATAAAAATATGTTAAACGCTTGACATAAAAAATATTAGTGATAAAATGATAGTCAAGAAGTGAAGCGGATTCACTAGCGTTGGTCCTGCACATTCTTAGCCACAAAGCTGGCAGAATGGATGAGGGACTAACACCAAATGAAAAAGGAGACTTTTAGGCATGGATAATCGTCAGATTGCAGCTGAAGTGATTGAGGCTTTAGGTGGCCGAGAAAATGTGAGAAGTGTTGCCCACTGTGCAACTCGCCTTCGCGTGATGGTTTATGATGAAGGAAAGATTGATAAGGAAAAAGCAGAAGCTATTGACAAGGTTAAAGGAGCTTTCTTTAACTCTGGTCAATATCAGATGATTTTTGGAACTGGTACCGTTAATAACATTTATGACGAAGTTGTTGCTCTTGGTTTACCCACGTCATCAACCAGTGAGCAAAAGGCAGAAGCAGGCAAACATGGCAATATCTTCCAACGGGCGATTCGTACGTTTGGAGATGTCTTTGTTCCCATTATTCCAGCTATTGTAGCAACGGGTCTCTTTATGGGGGTTCGTGGTTTGGTGACCCAGCCAGCTATTATGGATTTATTTGGGGTGCATGAGTACGGGGAAAATTTTCTCATGTACACTCGTATTCTAACGGATACAGCCTTTGTCTACTTGCCAGCTTTGGTGGCTTGGTCAGCCTTTAGGGTCTTTGGGGGTAATCCTATTATCGGTATTGTTTTAGGATTGATGCTGGTTTCCAATGAGTTGCCTAATGCTTGGGTAGTTGCCTCTGGTGGAGATGTTAAGCCGCTAACCTTCTTTGGATTTGTTCCTGTTGTTGGTTATCAAGGTACCGTTTTACCCGCCTTCTTTGTTGGTCTGGTAGGAGCTAAGTTGGAGAAATGGTTGCACAAAAAGGTTCCAGAAGCTTTGGACTTATTGGTCACACCGTTTTTAACGTTTGCTATTATGAGTACCTTGGGACTATTTGTGATTGGACCAGTTTTCCATTCTCTTGAAAACCTTGTTCTGGCTGGGACACAGGCCGTCTTGCATTTGCCGTTTGGCATTGCAGGCTTGATTGTTGGGGGAATCCAACAATTAATCGTAGTGACTGGTATTCACCATATCTTTAACTTCCTAGAAGCGCAGCTGATTGCCAATACCGGAAAAGATCCTTTCAATGCTTACCTAACAGCAGCAACAGCTGCTCAAGCTGGAGCTACCTTAGCTGTTGCTGTTAAAACCAAATCAACAAAACTAAAAGGTCTGGCCTTTCCATCAACCTTGTCAGCTCTTTTAGGGATTACTGAACCAGCTATTTTTGGGGTCAACCTCCGTTATCCAAAAGTCTTTGTTTCAGGTCTTATTGGTGGTGCCTTAGGTGGTTGGGTCGCTGGGCTCTTTGGCATTGCAGGAACTGGTTTTGGGATTACGGTCTTACCAGGAACTCTCCTTTACTTGAATGGCCAATTATTACAATACCTTGTGACTATGCTTGTCGGTCTTGGGGTAGCCTTTGCAATTGCTTATACTTGGGGTTATCAAGATAGAGAAACCCTTCCGTTACCAGCTGTCGAAGTTGATCAAACGGCTGATCAGCCAGCCTTAGCAGAGGAAACTTTATATAGTCCTTTGAATGGAACAGTTGTAGACTTATCTGCGGTTTCAGACCCTGTTTTTTCATCAGGTGCTATGGGTCAAGGCTTAGCAATTAAGCCAGAAGATAATACCCTATACTCACCAGTTGATGGTAAAGTTGAAATTGTCTTTGAAACAGGTCATGCCTATGCTATAACGTCAAGTCAAGGAGCAGAAGTGTTACTTCATATTGGTATTGATACCGTGTCGATGGCAGGAGATGGCTTTGAATCTCTTGTAGCAGTAGGTCAGGCGGTTAAAAAAGGTGATCTTCTTGGACACTTTGATCCTAGCAAGATTGCAGAAGCTGGACTAGATGACACCACCATGATGATTGTGACCAATAGCGCTGACTATCAAAGCGTGGACATTCTTGCTCAAGGACATGTTTTGATTGGTGATCAAGTGGCACTTATCAAATAAGGACAAAAGAGCTAACTAAGCAGCTCTTTTGTCCTGCCATGGATGGCAGGTTGGCAAAAAAATGAGAAAAGCCTAAAAACCTTAAATTTGTGTTATTTTACCTATACTTTGTACCTTGTTTTTTTTAATAAAGTGTTGTTATACTTAAGGCGAACTATAGGAATGCGCTTACATGGATGGTATATCAACTGGGAAGCCATGACTTAGTACCAAAAATAAGGAGTGTCCAAATGGATAAACATTTGTTGGTAAAAAGAACACTAGGGTGTGTTTGTGCTGCAACGTTGATGGGAGCTGCCTTAGCGACCCACCATGATTCACTCAATACTGTAAAAGCGGAGGAGAAGACTGTTCAGGTTCAGAAAGGATTACCTTCTATCGATAGCTTGCATTATCTGTCAGAGAATAGCAAAAAAGAATTTAAAGAAGAACTCTCAAAAGCGGGGCAAGAATCTCAAAAGGTCAAAGAGATATTAGCAAAAGCTCAGCAGGCAGATAAACAAGCTCAAGAACTTGCCAAAATGAAAATTCCTGAGAAAATACCGATGAAACCGTTACATGGTTCTCTCTACGGTGGTTACTTTAGAACTTGGCATGACAAAACATCAGATCCAACAGAAAAAGACAAAGTTAACTCGATGGGAGAGCTTCCTAAAGAAGTAGATCTAGCCTTTATTTTCCACGATTGGACAAAAGATTATAGCCTTTTTTGGAAAGAATTGGCCACCAAACATGTGCCAAAGTTAAACAAGCAAGGGACACGTGTCATTCGTACCATTCCATGGCGTTTCCTAGCTGGGGGTGATAACAGTGGTATTGCAGAAGATACCAGTAAATACCCAAATACACCAGAGGGAAATAAAGCTTTAGCCAAAGCTATTGTTGATGAATATGTTTATAAATACAACCTTGATGGCTTAGATGTGGATGTTGAACATGATAGTATTCCAAAAGTTGACAAAAAAGAAGATACAGCAGGCGTAGAACGCTCTATTCAAGTGTTTGAAGAAATTGGGAAATTAATTGGACCAAAAGGTGTTGATAAATCGCGGTTATTTATTATGGATAGCACCTACATGGCTGATAAAAACCCATTGATTGAGCGAGGAGCTCCTTATATTAATTTATTACTGGTACAGGTCTATGGTTCACAAGGAGAGAAAGGTGGTTGGGAGCCTGTTTCTAATCGACCTGAAAAAACAATGGAAGAACGATGGCAAGGTTATAGCAAGTATATTCGTCCTGAACAATACATGATTGGTTTTTCTTTCTATGAGGAAAATGCTCAAGAAGGGAATCTTTGGTATGATATTAATTCTCGCAAGGACGAGGACAAAGCAAATGGAATTAACACTGACATAACTGGAACGCGTGCCGAACGGTATGCAAGGTGGCAACCTAAGACAGGTGGGGTTAAGGGAGGTATCTTCTCCTACGCTATTGACCGAGATGGTGTAGCTCATCAACCTAAAAAATATGCTAAACAGAAAGAGTTTAAGGACGCAACTGATAACATCTTCCACTCAGATTATAGTGTCTCCAAGGCATTAAAGACAGTTATGCTAAAAGATAAGTCGTATGATCTGATTGATGAGAAAGATTTCCCAGATAAGGCTTTGCGAGAAGCTGTGATGGCGCAGGTTGGAACCAGAAAAGGTGATTTGGAACGTTTCAATGGCACATTACGATTGGATAATCCAGCGATTCAAAGTTTAGAAGGTCTAAATAAATTTAAAAAATTAGCTCAATTAGACTTGATTGGCTTATCTCGCATTACAAAGCTCGACCGTTCTGTTTTACCCGCTAATATGAAGCCAGGCAAAGATACCTTGGAAACAGTTCTTGAAACCTATAAAAAGGATAACAAAGAAGAACCTGCTACTATCCCACCAGTATCTTTGAAGGTTTCTGGTTTAACTGGTCTGAAAGAATTAGATTTGTCAGGTTTTGACCGTGAAACCTTGGCTGGTCTTGATGCCGCTACTCTAACGTCTTTAGAAAAAGTTGATATTTCTGGCAACAAACTTGATTTGGCTCCAGGAACAGAAAATCGACAAATTTTTGATACTATGCTATCAACTATCAGCAATCATGTTGGAAGCAATGAACAAACAGTGAAATTTGACAAGCAAAAACCAACTGGGCATTACCCAGATACCTATGGGAAAACTAGTCTGCGCTTACCAGTGGCAAATGAAAAAGTTGATTTGCAAAGCCAGCTTTTGTTTGGGACTGTGACAAATCAAGGAACCCTAATCAATAGCGAAGCAGACTATAAGGCTTACCAAAATCATAAAATTGCTGGACGTAGCTTTGTTGATTCAAACTATCATTACAATAACTTTAAAGTTTCTTATGAGAACTATACCGTTAAAGTAACTGATTCCACATTGGGAACCACTACTGACAAAACGCTAGCAACTGATAAAGAAGAGACCTATAAGGTTGACTTCTTTAGCCCAGCAGATAAGACAAAAGCTGTTCATACTGCTAAAGTGATTGTTGGTGACGAAAAAACCATGATGGTTAATTTGGCAGAAGGCGCAACAGTTATTGGAGGAAGTGCTGATCCTGTAAATGCAAGAAAGGTATTTGATGGGCAACTGGGCAGTGAGACTGATAATATCTCTTTAGGATGGGATTCTAAGCAAAGTATTATATTTAAATTGAAAGAAGATGGATTAATAAAGCATTGGCGTTTCTTCAATGATTCAGCCCGAAATCCTGAGACAACCAATAAACCTATTCAGGAAGCAAGTCTACAAATTTTTAATATCAAAGATTATAATCTAGATAATTTGTTGGAAAATCCCAATAAATTTGATGATGAAAAATATTGGATTACTGTAGATACTTACAGTGCACAAGGAGAGAGAGCTACTGCATTCAGTAATACATTAAATAATATTACTAGTAAATATTGGCGAGTTGTCTTTGATACTAAAGGAGATAGATATAGTTCGCCAGTAGTCCCTGAACTCCAAATTTTAGGTTATCCGTTACCTAACGCCGACACTATCATGAAAACAGTAACTACTGCTAAAGAGTTATCTCAACAAAAAGATAAGTTTTCTCAAAAGATGCTTGATGAGTTAAAAATAAAAGAGATGGCTTTAGAAACTTCTTTGAACAGTAAGATTTTTGATGTAACTGCTATTAATGCTAATGCTGGAGTTTTGAAAGATTGTATTGAGAAAAGGCAGCTGCTAAAAAAATAAACAAAGTAACTTTCTTAGATAGCAACATTCAGATTAAATTAACAAAATGTGACTATGATAAAGGTTTGCTGGAATTGATTAACCAAAAGACTAAAAATCTGAGATGAATAGTCCCAGATTTTTAGTCTTTTATAGGTTTTGATGACATAAAGCTAAATAATCGTTAGACTACCAGAAAGTGGCGCTTGTCCGTGAGACATGGCTGTCTTGATAAGAGCCTGTGTCATCATAAAGATAAAAAAGAACAAGAAAAAGGAGAAAACATGGGAAAATTATATGGAAGCATTGAAGCTGGTGGGACAAAGTTTGTCTGTGCCGTGGGTGATGAGGAGTTTACAGTGGTGGATAAAACACAATTTCCGACCACCACACCAGAAGAAACCATCGCGCGAACCATCGCTTATTTTAAAGCTTTTGAGGCAGATTTGGCTGGAATGGCGATTGGTTCTTTTGGACCAATTGATATTGATCCGTCGTCAGAGACTTACGGTTATATCACAACCACTCCTAAATCAGGCTGGGCTAATGTGGATTTGTTAGGACAACTTTCGGCTGCTTTTAAGATTCCTTTTGATGTGACAACAGATGTTAATAGCTCTGCTTATGGTGAGGTGCTTGCTCGTCCTGGTGTGGAAAGTTTGGTCTATTACACCATAGGTACTGGTATTGGGGCGGGAGCTATTCAACATGGCCACTTTATTGGGGGTTTAGGTCATACAGAAGCGGGTCATACCTATGTCATGCCCCATCCTGATGATATGGCCAAGGGATTTTTAGGTGTTTGCCCTTTTCATAAAGGGTGTCTGGAAGGGATGGCAGCAGGTCCAAGTATTGAGGCCAGAACGGGAGTGAGAGGTGAACGGCTTGATCAGGAAGCTGATGTTTGGGACATTCAAGCCTTCTACATTGCCCAAGCAGCGCTGCAAGCAACTATGCTTTACCGTCCTCAAGTGATTGTTTTTGGCGGAGGTGTCATGGCGCAAGAACATATGGTGTTGCGCGTGCATGATAAATTCACTGCCCTTTTAAGCGGTTATTTGCCAGTCCCTGATTTGACAGACTACATTGTTACTCCAGCTGTTGCTGATAATGGCTCCGCTACTCTGGGAAATTTTGCTTTGGCCAAGTTGGCTGCACAAGGAAAATAGGGTCTGTTTTTGCCTGCTTGTCTAGTAAAAGAAAGCGCAGTCAGCTAGAACATGCTATAATAAACAGAGATTAACATCAGAAGCGAGGAATATTATGTCAGAACCATTATTTCTAAAATCAACCATGCACGACAGGATTTGGGGTGGCACCAAGTTGAGAGATGTCTTTGCTTACAACATCCCAAGTGACACCACAGGTGAGTATTGGGCTATTTCTGCTCATCCTAATGGTGTTTCGACAGTTACTAATGGACGTTATCAAGGACAACCTTTAAACACATTATATGCGCAAGAGCCGGCCTTGTTTGGGAATCCAAAGGAAGAAGTTTTTCCACTGTTAACTAAGATTTTAGATGCTAATGACTGGCTAAGTGTCCAAGTTCATCCTGATGATGCTTATGGACGTGAACATGAAGGAGAATTAGGCAAGACAGAATGCTGGTATATTATTTCTGCCGAAGAGGGTTCTGAAATTGTATACGGCCATCAGGCCAAGTCCAAAGAAGACCTTCGTGCCATGATTGAAGCAGGCGCTTGGGATGATTTGCTGACTCGTGTCCCAGTCAAAGCAGGCGATTTTTTCTATGTTCCAAGTGGCACCATGCATGCGATCGGCAAGGGAATTCTTATTTTAGAAACCCAGCAGTCATCTGATACCACTTATCGGGTTTATGATTTTGACCGTAAGGACGTTAATGGTAATCTTCGTGACCTTCATATTGAAAAGTCTATTGATGTCTTAACGATTGGTAAGCCAGAAAATAGCGTGCCAGCCACTATGGTTTTGGATAATATGGTAGCAACAACTTTAGTCTCAACACCATTTTTCACTGTTTACAAATGGGTAACTAGTCAAATGGTTGACATGAAACAAGCTGCGCCTTATCTTTTAGTGAGTGTTTTAAAAGGTCAAGGAAAACTCTATGTGGACCAGAAGGCTTATGAGCTAGAAAAAGGCATGCACTTTATCTTGCCTAACGATGTTAAATCGTGGTCATTTGATGGTCAATTAGAAATGATTGTGAGTCACCCCAATCAACTCGTTTAATACCATGGTATCAATATGAGAAAAAAGGATAAAATTATGACTCTCTGTTTCTCTGATAACTTTACCCACGCCAAACGCATGAAGAAACTTTTGTTTTCAGAAAACTAGATTCATAATGACAAAATCAATCAAAGTAGTACACTATA
>JGI2924J29684_1078600_pt1 | contig 76862 bp, 68 predicted proteins | sample BenlonsequencITS_FD_29684 | JGI IMG/M metagenome (IMG submission 29684)
CGATGTGCTTGCATTGCACGTATGACGAGATTGCTTCTTCCGATATCCATCGGAATCGCAATGACGAGGAGTTATGAGACAGCCTCTTTCTTCTAGCATTACACCATAAACTTTTCGATAGACGATGGAATACCTCGAGTTTAAAATTTCCTGTTCCCAAGAATTTACGGAAATTCTCATGGCCGAATTGAGCGAAATCGGTTTTGATTCATTTTTGGAAACGGATGATGGTGTAGAAGCTTATGTCCAAGAGGATTTATTTGACCGGGAAGCTTTCGATGAGGTGATGGGGCGATATCAAGAAATGGCCCAGATTTCCCTGACAGAAGGCAAAATGCCCAAGGTCAACTGGAATGAAGAGTGGGAAAAGCATTATGATCCCATTTCCATTGGCAATGAAGTATATGTCAGGGCATCCTTTCATGCTCCCAAGGAGGACGTCAACCATGAGATCCTGATCAATCCCAAGATGTCCTTTGGTACGGGCCACCATGCCACCACCTACCTGATGCTATCGCACCAGTTGGAGGTATCGCATGAAGGAAAAAGCATGGTGGATATCGGTTCTGGGACGGGCATTTTGGCCATCATGGCCCATAAACTGGGTGCCACACACATTGAGGCTTTTGACATAGACAATTGGTGTGTGGAAAACGGCAATGAAAATTTTGAACTCAACGGGATGGAAAATGTCAAAATGGGACATGGAACCATCCGGGAGGTCAGTCCCAAAGGCCCATTCGATATCGTCATGGCCAATATCAACAAAAATGTGCTTTTGGACGAAATGGAGGTGTATGTTTCCTTGATGAAACCGGACGCCAAACTTTTTCTCAGCGGCTTTTACGAACATGATATCCCTGATCTTCAATACCGGGCGGAGTCCCTTGGCCTTCACCTGAAAGGCCAAAAAGTGAAAGATAATTGGGCTGCGATTGTTTTTGAAAAGGACTAGTCAAGGAGTGGGTGACCGAAGGCAGCCGAAGAAAAACCAAGTAGTCCCGTCATCGCTGACGTGGAACTGCAATTGGCTGAGTCTTCAAAGGCCATACCTACCCCAAGCCTCCAAGCTTACCCCTCAATAAAAGACAACATCATTTATTACGTAAGAAACGTTTAGTAATTTAGCCCTTGAAATAAGGGGTTAACAAAGATACCATGGGCAAAAAAACAGTTTCACTCGTGCTTTCAAGTGGTGGTGCCCGAGGATTGGCACATATTGGGGTGATTGAAGCATTGGAGGAGCATGGCTACTCCATCCAGGCCATTGCAGGATGTTCTATGGGGGCACTGATCGGAGGCATCTATGCCCGTGGGAAATTGAATGCCTACAAAGAATGGATCTGTAACTTGGATCGTATCGATGTATTTTCGCTGATGGACTTTACCATTTCCACTCGTGGTTTTATCAAGGGAAATAAAGTCTTCCAAGCGGTAGAAGCACTCGTAGGCGATGAGCTGATCGAAAACCTACCCATCCCGTTTGCTTGTAATGCGGTCAACATTTTCTCTGGTGAGGAAGTTACCTTCAGCCAAGGGAGTTTGTTTCAGGCAATTCGGGCCTCCGCAGCAATACCGACGGTTTTTAAGCCCTATGTGATCGGTCAAGAGGAGTTTGTGGACGGTGCCTTGCTGAATCCTATTCCCGTGAATATGGCTAAGGATTTTGACAGTGATCTGTTGATTGCCTCTGATGTCAATGCCCCCATTGCTTGCCTTGTCCGAGCACATCAGGCCCAAAAAGACGGGAGGCCACTCATTACGGTTCCGCAGTGGGTCACCGAATATCGCGCAAAAATGGCCAGGTTCTTTCCCCAAGAGCGAAAGGAAAAGCCCAAAAGCCCCAGCTTCCTGGATCTCATGAACCTTTCCTTTGAGATGATGCAGGACCGGCTTTCGGACTATATCCTTCAGGCACATACCGTGGATGCTGTGGTGCAGATGTCCCGAAAGCAATGCGGTACCTTTGAGTTTTACCGGGCCAAAGAAATCATCGAAGTGGGCAAAGACCTTACCCACGCCACATTAAAACAACTTGACCTATGAACATTGCCGCGCTGAACAAATTGCTGGGCAATATCGATATTTACCTGTTGGATCAGATTTTGAAAGGGAGGTTCACCAAGGAAATGCGCATCTTGGATGCCGGTTGTGGAGAAGGAAGGAACCTGATTTATTTTTTGCATGAAGGTTTCCAAGTTTTTGGCGTGGACCAAAACCCAACGGCCATCCAAATGGCCAGGACCTATGCCAAGACCATTGACAAGGCCTACGACCCACTGAGATTGCAGGTGGCTCCTGTGGAGGACATGCCTTTTCATCAGGGGGCTTTTCAGGCAGTGATCAGCTCTGCGGTGTTACATTTCGCTAGGGACACCGCCCATTTTAATGCTATGTTTGGAGAGATGATGCGGGTTTTGGCTCCTGGAGGGCTGTTGTTTTTGCGCATGACCACGGGATTTGGCGGAATGGAGGCGGCCAGTGAAAGGATTGGAGAAGGGACTTTTCAGTTGTTGGATGGCTCTACACGGTTTCTGCTCACGGATGGGTTATTGCGTGAGGTGATGGAGAAACATACCTTGAGTCATGTTGAACCACCTAAATCCGTGCTGGTTCATGCGCTTCGTGCCATGGGGGTCTTGGTTATGACCAAGGAAAGCTAATGCTTAAGAGGCTTGGGTGATACAAGGCATCATGCGCAACCATGTGTTTTATGGATTTGATTTGCTATACCTGTAGGAAGTTGGTTTTTTAAAAGAGGAGTGAAATTTCCAGAAAATTCCTCCAAATATCTGTATATATCAACGTAATTTGTGGCGTGCAGTTGACAGGTTTTGGGTCACCGGCATAATGCAGCTCATCACACTTATCAAAAAAAATTAAATCGTCCAGATGATGGATTTGCAATTTATTTTCGAATTGGTCGGCACGTATTTCTTTGCTGTTTCTGGTGCATTGGCGGTGCATGACCGGGAGCATGATGTGTTCGGGGCGGGCTTTACGGGTTTTATTACGGCCATCGGTGGCGGTACGTTACGTGATGTCCTGCTGGACAGTTACCCGTTGGTGTGGATCGATGATGTCCGTTACCTGTATGCTATTTTTGCTGGGATCCTCACGGCCATTTTGTTTTTTAAAATCATGTCCAGGCTTCGGAGGACCTTGTTTTTATTTGATACGTTGGGGATCGCCTTGTTTTCAGTGTTAGGGGCTGAAAAGGCCCTTAGCCTAGGGGTAAGACCTGAAATTGCCGCGATGATGGGGATGTTTTCGGCCGTCATGGGCGGGGTCATCAGGGATATGCTGTGCAATGCCACGCCTATTTTACTCAAAAAGGAAATTTATGCCACCGCTTGCCTCAGTGGGGCGATATTGGTGATTGTCCTTCAGAACTTGGGTGTAGAGCGTAATACCAATTTGATTCTTTCCTTTCTATTGGTGGTCACCATCCGATTGGTAGCGGTAAGGTTTAAGCTAAGCCTTCCACAGTTGGATTGGAAGAAATAATACCAATTTTCTTGGAGGGGTCATAGCGGTTGTTGCGGCCACCTCTAACTTTCTTGGTGTCTTTGTGCCTTAATGGCGAAAGTTTAAGGCCACGAAGTCACTATACCTCCGTCGAAAATCCTATCCTCCCATTACCATGGAAATAAATTAATAAAAATGTAATTTTGGTCATTCGAACGTTCAATCTAAAATCCCAAATATGGCATCAAAAGATTATATCCAACAGAACAAGGATAAATTCATCGAAGAACTTTTGGAATTGCTACGCATTCCTTCGGTAAGTGCGGACCCAAAATTCAAGGAGGATGTGCTAAAAGCAGCATCATACGTGAAAGAAAGCCTTGCGCAAGCGGGTGCCGATAAAGTGGAAATCTGCCCTACGCCCGGTTATCCTGTGGTGTATGGCGAGAAGATCATCGACACGGCGTTGCCAACGGTGCTGGTGTATGGCCACTATGATGTGCAGCCAGCCGATCCCTATGAGCTGTGGGATTCGGCACCCTTTGAACCTGTGATCAAAAAGACTGAGCTTCATCCAGAAGGAGCGATCTTTGCGCGTGGCTCTGCTGATGACAAGGGCCAGTTTTATATGCATGTGAAGGCCTTTGAAGCCATGATGGCCGAGGGAGAGCTGACCTGCAACGTGAAGTTCATGATCGAAGGAGAAGAGGAAGTTGGCTCCGATAATTTGGCGAATTTCATCAAGGAAAATAAAGAAAAACTAAAATCGGACGTGGTGCTGATCTCAGACACCAGCATGCTGTCACTGGAAACACCTTCCGTGACGGTTGGTCTTCGGGGACTGGCGTACATGCAGGTGGAAGTGACCGGACCAAACCGTGACCTGCACAGTGGCACCTATGGAGGAGCAGTGGCCAACCCCATCAATATCCTCTGCAAGATAATTTCCCAGCTGCAGGATGAAGACAGGAAAATTACCGTTCCCGGCTTTTATGACAAGGTGGAGGAGCTTTCAGCGGAGTACCGTAAAAAGCTAAATGAAGCACCTTTTGACTTGCAGGATTATAAGCGGAAGCTCGATATCAAAGAAGTAGAAGGAGAGGCTGGGTTTACCACGCTGGAGCGAACAGGCATCCGGCCAACCTTGGATGTCAATGGTATCTGGGGAGGATATATCGGCGAGGGTGCTAAAACCGTCCTTCCATCAAAAGCCTATGCTAAAATCTCCATGCGACTAGTGCCACACCAAGATCATCATGAAATTTCGGAGCTCTTCCAGAAGCACTTTGAGTCACTGGCACCGGATTCGGTGAAGGTAAAGGTGACGCCTCACCATGGTGGCAAACCGGCAGTAGTGCCTACTTCATCGGTAGGGTACAAAGCTGCTGAAGCGGCTGTGCAGGAAGTTTTTGGCAAAAAAGCCATTCCTACCCGAGAAGGGGGATCGGTACCGATTACTTCCCTTTTCCAGGAAGAACTTAAACTTGATCCAATTCTTTTGGGCTTTGGGCTGGATACAGATGCAATCCACTCGCCCAATGAGCATTATGGTATCAAAAACTACCTGTTGGGGATCGAGACGATAGCAGCTTTCTTTAAAAACTTTAGAAAACTGTCCGAAAAATAGAACCTTATTTGAGCTTTCACAGTAAACCACAAAAAGCTAGCGTCCAATGTAGGGTATTTACCCTAAAAAATCAATTGAGCAGCTTCCGTTTTGTGGTTTATTTGTTTTATATGAAACCCTTAGTGCTCTAAGGTAGTTTTAACTGTTAGTTATGAAGAGTCTAAAAAAATCCCTCCCTTTCGTATTTCTGTTTTGCCTGACCAGCTGGGTGGCCTTTGCCCAGCTGATAGAGCCTCCAAAATGGCAGATGACCCTTTCCGATCCGACGCCATTTGTGGATGATGAAGTCGAGCTTATTTTCAAAGCAGATATTCCGCGGGAATGGTACATTTATTCCAATGATTTTGATCCCGATTTGGGGCCAATGCTGACGGAATTGAGCTTGGAAGGATCCGAGGGAATTGAGCCAGTTGGGGAACTCAAGCCCATCAATCCAAAACGGAAAATGGATGAAATATGGGATGGTGAAGTCAGCTATTTTACGGGCACTGCCGAATTCAGGCAGAAAGTGAAGATCACGAAAACCGCCGTAAAGATCGTAGGCCTGATAAGCTATCAAATGTGCTCGGATGTGACAGGACAATGTGTGCCTTATGAGGAAGATTTTTCCCAATCGGTCAATGCTTCCATCAAGAAAGAAGCCGTACCGGATACGGATGAAGTAGAAGAAAACAATGCACCAAGTGCTGCAGACACTTCATCACCTGCCTCGGAGACAGCGGATGCGGATACGTCAGGTGATGTCAAGCCTGAAGTGACTACTACACCTGAAAAGACCGGTACTAAAGTGCCTGAGGTGGACCTGTCACCAGAAGGAAAGCAGGGAGATGCCACTTCCATGTGGCCGTTTGTGATTGCGGCGTTTTTGGGGGGATTGGCAGCATTGCTGACCCCGTGTGTTTTCCCCATGATCCCGATGACGGTAACCTTCTTTACCGGAAGAAGCAAAAGCCGGGCTCAGGGGATCAGAAATGCCTTTATCTACGGCCTTAGCATCATCGTTATTTATACGCTGGCAGGAACCATTGTGGCGGCAGTCCAAGGGCCGGAGTTTGCCAATTGGCTTTCTACACATTGGTTGCCCAACATCTTTTTCTTCTTGGTGTTTGTTTTCTTTGCGTTGGCCTTTTTGGGCTTGTTCGAAATTACATTGCCCAGTGGCCTGGTCAATAAGATGGACGCCAAAGCAGATAAGGGAGGCCTCACAGGTGTGTTTTTCATGGCTTTCACCTTGGTGTTGGTTTCATTTTCCTGTACGGGGCCAATTGTTGGGTCCATATTGATCGAATCTGCCGGAGGAGAAATCCTCAAGCCCATTATGGGCATGTTTGCCTTTTCGCTGGCTTTTGCCATTCCCTTTACGCTTTTCGCCATTTTCCCTGAATGGCTTAACGGCTTGCCAAAATCGGGCGGTTGGCTTAATTCCGTGAAAGTGGTACTGGGCTTTTTGGAGCTGGCATTGGCGTTTAAGTTCTTGAGCGTGGCCGATCAGGTTTATCACTGGGGACTGCTGGACCGGGATATTTATATTGCGATTTGGATTGTAATCTTTGCACTCATGGGCTTATACCTGCTCGGCAAGATCCGCCTGCCGCACGATTCTCCCATCGAAAAGCTAAGTGTTCCAAGACTATTGCTGGCGACCGTGACGTTTATCTTTGTGGTGTATCTGGTGCCGGGTTTGTTTGGCGCACCACTCAAATCACTAAGTGGTTACCTGCCGCCAATCCACACGCATGATTTTAACATCGAAAAACTGATCCGTGAAAACCGTGGGGGCGGAGCCACTGCTCAGCAAGAAATGACAGAAGTGCCCAAGCACGGAGAGCTCTTGCACTGGCCACACGGTTTGCAGGGATATTATGACTATGAGCAGGCGCTGAGGGTGGCCAAAAAGGAAAACAAGCCACTTTTTATTGATTTTACCGGTCATGGCTGTGTCAACTGCCGAGAGATGGAAGCAAAAGTCTGGTCACAACCTGAAGTACTGGAGCGGCTTAAGCAAGACTTTGTACTGGTGGCCCTTTATGTGGACGAGCGTACCGAACTTCCCGAGGAAGATTGGTATACCTCTGCTTACGATGATAAAGTGAAGAAAACCATTGGCAAGCAAAATGCGGATTTCCAGATTACGCGGTTCAACAATAATGCACAGCCCTATTATGTGATATTGGACCATGATGAGGAAATGCTCGTCAGACCAAAAGCGTACGACACCGACCCCCAGAATTTTGTGGAGTTTCTCGATAAGGCAAAAGAGGCTTTCGACGAAGGTGCCTGAGCATTGATGGGGTATCAAAAGTTTTTGAATCGAATTGGCTTTAGAAAATAGCCTTGCTGCAAGGAATATAAGGGTGGACCGGGTTTGTTAATCGATGCGAATGTGTTAATTACCTCTCCGGAGGGTGAAGAGCAAACAGCTGAAATTCCCAAAGGGGCAGCCATTTGGTTTGAGGAAGGAACACATAAGGCCGTTAACGTGGGGAATGAAGAAAGTAAATTAGTGTTGGTTTATTTGAAAGAGTAATCCAATTTGGGTTTGCCCAGCATCCTTTAGGGAGTGGGTTGGGCAAACCTTGATTTACTTCGCTAATATCACCGTACTTTTTCAGCTCTTGGCAAAGTGTCCCCTGACCAGGGTAAATCAGAAGTTGATGATCACCAAAAGGGTCATCCCTGAAATGATCACCCATAAGATACTCGCTTGTCCGAGTACACGTAATCCCCCTGCAAGCAGCAGTTTTTTTGACAGTCCACAGCCGATAAGGAAGATGGACAGGCACAGTGCCGTATGCGACAGCTGGTGAATGAGCGTGACCATCCAATTTGCCATTGGCAGGTAACTGTTTGCCAAAACAGCCAAGATAAAAAAGCCGATGAAATAAGGTATTTTGATGTTTCCTTTTCCCTTTCCGAAGGTCATTGCAGCCACAAAGGTCACAGGAATAATCCATAAGGCTCGCGCCAATTTTACCGTCGTTGCGATATGGAGGGCTTCCTTTCCGTACTGGCTGGCGGCACCCACCACGGAGCTGGTGTCATGAATGGCGATGGCGCACCACGTGCCAAATTCCCCAGCGCTGAGCCCTAGGAATTTTCCGATTGGCGGAAACAGGAACAAGGCCAGGGAGTTCAGCACAAAGACGGCACCTAGAGCCATGGAAATTTGATGCTGTCGTGCGTGGATCGCTGGGGATACGGCAGCAATGGCGCTGCCCCCGCAAATGGCCGTGCCCACTGCTACCAATAGCGAGGTCTTGCGGTCTATTTTCAGGAACTTTCCCAAGGTTAGCCCAAGTGCCAATGTGCAGCATATGGCGATGATGGTCATGGCGAAGCCTGATTTACCTGCTTGAAGGGCATCTGCTGCTCCGATGCCAAACCCCAAGCCAACTACCGCAAATTGTAGCAGATAGTCCGTTGCTTTGGTCCTTGCTGTGGCGTAGGGCGTGCCTAGGAGATTGGCAAATAGCAGACCCATCACCAAGGCCAGTGGAGCCGTCATGCCGGGAAGAAGGCATATCAACCCTGCCACCCAAAATAAAATTTCCCGAATGGTCAGGCCACGGTCCAGCAGTTGTTGGATGCTTCTAATGCGAATAAGACTGAACTTTGCTTTCTCCATGTCCATAACTCCTGTTTTGTACAGTGCAAAAATATTCTTTCAGAATGGACAAATGAAATTGCTTTTGGCAATGATCGATTACCTGAAGTTATGGCGATGGGCAAATTTCATGAATAAATCAGCAATTCCTTCTTTGGCACCATGAGGCTGGATAAATAGAAAAGAGCGTTCTATGGACAATTGGTCGATATCGATGACCGTAAATTTTTTGCTATGAAGCTCTTCCAATACTGTAAAAACGGATAGAAAGGCCATGGCATTAGAATTCATCAGGTATCCTTTGATGCTTTCGGTGCTGCCCAGCTGCATTTCTTTTTGGAGTTGGCCCAGCTTTACCCCCAGAGGTTTCAGCGCATGGGCAATGACTTCCAAGGTGCCTGATCCGGGCTCTCGGAGCAGCAAGGGGATTTTTAGCAATTCGGGGATGCTAAGGGATTCTTTTTTGGCCAAGGGATGATCTGCACGGGCGATCAGCAAGATTTCATCCTTGGTAAACTCGGTGTATTTAAACTGGGATTGTTTGGTCTGTCCTTCGATGATGCCCAAGTCGATTTCCCCTTGGTCCAGCGCCTTTCCGATCTGTTCGGTATTATCTGTGCTCAAGCTTAGGCGGATATCGGAAAATTTCTCATGAAATGCCGCCAAGATAGGAGGCAACACATATTGGGCAATGGTGGTGCTGGCGCCGATGCGGAGTTCGCCGCGATGGTCCTTGGTAAAGTGATTGAGCTCAAACTCCAAGTCTCGATAGATGGCAAAAATCTGCTCAGCATGCTCAAAAAGCGTTTCTCCAGCGGGCGTCAGGGATATTTTGCTTCCTTGGCGATCAAAAAGTTTGACCTGATAGTGCAGTTCGATCTGTCTGATATGCTTGGTGACGGCAGGCTGGGAAATGTAAAGCTCTTCTGCAGCTTTGGTGAAGTTCAGTCGCTTGGCGACCGTATGGAAAACCTGAAGTCTAAAATCAAACATGATGAGGAATCGTTAGCGCTTTTCTTTGCGGGTGTTGCCTTGGGCTCAATCTGCGGGAAGTTTGATATGGTATTCCCGGCCTTTTTTTACGGTGAGCTTTGGGGTTCGGAGCCAAGGATTGTAAATCTTTAGCTGTTTATAGTTGGTGCCGTTTTTTAGGGCCCATTCGGCCAAGTCCTTTACCGAACTTTTGATGACGAGGGTTTTCAGGGCAGGCATATGGTAATAATCCTCTTCCTTAAGCTCAAAACCGTACTTTTCTGGATGCTCGAAAATCTCCTTAAACGCCAAAATTCTGAACATATACCGACCCGTCTCTTCATTTAGCAACAGCTCATAATAGTCCGGCTGCTGCTGGTCATTCATCCTTCGTCGTAAACCGGCTTGGCCGATGTTGTAGCTGGCCGCCACGCTGGTCCATTTGCCAAATTTCGCATAAGACTGCTGCAGGTACTTGCAGGCGGCATGGGTTGCCTTCTCAAAATCATAGCGTTCATCCACTTCGCGTGTGACCTCTAAGCCAAAATCCTTGGCGGTACCCTCCATAAATTGCCAAAATCCGCGTGCTCCAGCCGGGGAGACTACATTTTGAAGGCCCGATTCGATCATGGCCACATACTTAAAATCCTCCGGGATGTTATAGTCTGCCAGGATTTTTTCGATGGTTGGTAGGTACTTTGCTGATCGCTTCATCATCAGGAGCATATTGGATTCCCAGAAAGCATTCACGTATACCTCCCGTTCAAAACGCTCCTTGATGTCCATTTCTTTTAGCGGAACCGGTTCACCTGCAAAGGTCAATTTCTCGGGAAGGTCAAAGAGCGTTACCCGAGGGGTGGACTCGGCATCATTTGAGGTAGGTTTTGGCCAGAAATAGTTTCCTGAAGATTCGCGGGAAGTGTTGGCATCATCAGATACGACTTCCATCCGGCTTCGGATAAGTAACACAAAAAGTACGGCCACCAGGCCGTACAGGATATATGCATGAATATTTTTCACCACTAGAAATTTGGGGAGAGTAAATACTTGTTATAGAACTCATCGATGGCCTCAACGGCCTCGGTAGCCGTGTCCACCAGCGTAAACAGTTCCATGTCTTCAGGACTGATATTGATGTGCCTTTCCAGCATGATGGTTTTGATCCATTCGATTAATCCTTCCCAGAATTCTTTACCAACCAGGATAATGGGAAATTTTCCAGTTTTCTTGGTTTGTACCAATGTCAGGGCTTCAAACAGCTCATCCATGGTACCGAATCCTCCCGGCAAAACGATAAATCCTTGGGCATATTTTACGAACATTACCTTGCGGACAAAGAAATAATCAAATGTGATCAGTTTGTCCTGGTCAATGTACATGTTGTTAAACTGTTCGAAAGGCAGCTGGATATTGAGTCCCACCGATTTTCCTTTTTCGGAGTGAGCTCCTTTGTTACCGGCTTCCATGATTCCGGGGCCGCCACCGGTGATCACGCCATAGCCGTGCCTGACCAGTTTGGCAGCGATCTCTTCGGCTATTTTATAGTATTTGTTGTCCTGAGGGGTACGGGCAGAGCCAAAGATGGAAACGCATGGGCCTATTTTTGCCAGCTTCTCGAAGCCCTCCACAAATTCTGACATTACCTTAAAGATCACCCAGGAGTTGGCACTTTTGATCTCACTCCAGTCTTTTTCCTTAAAAGCTTTACGGATTCTCTCTTCTTCTAAATTGGTTTTTTCTGATTCTTCGCTCATAACTTTTGGACTGATGTTAAAAAACTAATACGATAGAAACGACTAAAAGTGGTTACTTTCAGGTACTAAATTTAATTTTTTTGATGATAAATAGAAAATGGATGCTGGATTTATCCGGAGCTTGAGAATGGGTTTTTTGGCTAATGATCTCAATGTCAGTGATAAAGCAGTCCTTTTGATGTGAAGGCTCCATTCCAAGATGAATTCATCCTAACAGGGCAAAAAAAGATTCCGTCTGCAAAAATAACTGTTGTAAATATTCTGCCATTCGAGTACTTTCGTGCGCTTTTATGTACCTGTATGAATTTAATACAAAAATCCCTTGCCGTCAATGAACTTTTCAACGACCTAGCCATAGAAATCCAGCAGTTTAACGAACAGGGCCGGCTTACCTGTCTCACAGGATGCGGAAGATGCTGCGCCAACCCAAACGTACCGGCCACGGTATTGGAGTTTTTGCCCTTGGCCTTTGAGCTGTACCAAACCGGCAAGGCAGAGGCGTTCCTTACCCAGCTGGTAGAAGCGGGTGATGAGCGCTATTGCGTGGTGCTTCAGCAGATGAGCATTGCCGGAAGTGGCGGGCTATGCGGACAGTATGCGCATCGTGGATTGATCTGTCGGCTCTTCGGGGCTTCAGCTAGGCGAAACAGGGAAGGGAAAAAGGAGCTGATTACCTGTAAACTGATAAAAGAAGAAAAGAAGGATCAGTACCAAGCAGTAAGTGTAGCCATCCAGGATGGACTGCATGTGCCCGCTAGTGCAGATTATTATACCCGTTTATACGCGATTGATTTTCACTTGGCCGAGCAACAGTTTCCCATCAATCTGGCCATAAGAAAAGCCTTGGAAGCGGTGTTTTCATTTTATTACTACATTGAAGGAGAGGCGGTATAAATTTTTAAAGCATGGTTTTTGATGTATATTGTATTGAATTTATCTCACAGAAATTATTTTTCATTATAACCGAACTATGATGCTTAACTTCTCTGAAATTATCAATACGGTAAAAAAACTCATCGAAGTAAAGATTCAGATGCTCAAGAGGGACGTGCAGGATGAGCTTTCTGCCGTCATTACGAGAGTGGCCATTCTTTCGATGATGGTCATTGTCTCGGTATTGATTCTGCTTTTTGGAAGCATTGCCCTTGCCTTTTATTTTGCAGAGCTTACCTATTCCAATTCACTTGGATTTTTGTATGTAGGCCTCATATATTTGGGAATCCTGATTTTCCTTTACATCATCAAAGATTCCAAAGGAATCCAGCGTAATGTTGGTGCTGTGCTGAACACGTTCCTTTTCTTTCGCAAAAAAAACAGTGGTGACAATGAGTAAAGCAGATCTTAAAAAACAAGAAGAGGACCTGGAAAGGCAACTGGACCAGCAGCTTGGGCTTTTAAAGCAAGAATCCGTTTCTTGGGCCAAAGTGGGCGGTGCTGTGATGGCAGGAAGTATGCTTATTTACGGCACTAAAAAATTGTTTAAGGGCAAAAAAAAGAAGCCTAAAAAGCACGCTAAAAAAGCCAAAAGCAGTAGCCAAGAGCCCGAGGATTATATAGTGAAGACAAAACCAAAAAAATCTTCGTTTGCAGGTGGCTTGGGCAAGCGTCTCTTTATGGTCGCCTTATCTTTAGGCCAAGCTAAGTTGGTCGATGTACTGTCCAAGCAAGCGAATGATGCCAAGAAAAAGTAAACCGGTTATTGCCACGGCATTAAATGACCTGCACAGAAATGGAATGAAAGGTGTGGCGCTGCTGATAGATCCGGAGAAATGCGGAGATGCAGAAGCGCTGGAGCACTTGGTTCGATTGGCCGCAGGTCATAAAGTGGATTTTATCTTTCTGGGCGGAAGCCTAATCGATGATCATAACGTCGATGCCATTGTCCAGAAGATAAAGGGCTTGGCCAAAAAGATTCCGTTGGTGTTGTTTCCGGGAAATGTCATTCAGGTAACAGACAAGGCGGATGGGATCTTGTTTTTGTCATTGATATCGGGAAGAAATCCTGAATTGCTGATCGGCCAACAGGTGACCGCTGCTCCCTTGTTAGAGAAGTCTTCGCTGGAGGTGCTTCCCACGGGATATATGCTGGTCAATGACGGGCAAATCACGAGTGCCAGCTATATCAGCCAGACCATACCTTTGCCCAATGATAAGCCCGCTCTGGCCGTTGCGACAGCCTTGGCAGGTCAGTTTCTGGGGATGCAGTATTTTTTCCTCGATGCTGGCAGTGGCGCCAAAGTCCCGGTCAGCAAAGCGGTGATCCGAGCCGTCAGTAAGAAGGTAGATCGTCCGCTGATCGTGGGAGGAGGGATCGATTCGGTGGAAAAAGCAAGGGACGCTTGGGAAGCGGGGGCAGACCTCATCGTCCTGGGCAATGGGGCAGAAAAAAACCCCGGCCTGCTGACCGAGGTAATTGACTTAGCAAATGTTTACAACGTATCACTGAACGTTAATTAGTGATTCTCTTCTTCTCATTTTGCCTGCTGGCAATCCGTACATCATCTTAAACCTTCTGCAGAAATAGGCTGTATCTTTATAGCCCACCTCTTTACCAATGTCGCGAATACTTTTCTTGGTAGTACGGAGTAGTTCTACTGCAGCTTCCATGCGTTGGTATTCGATGTAATCCTGCGGATTGATGCCGGTCAGCATTTTGAAGTATTGGCCTACATAGTCTTCGGATACATTGGCTACTTTGGCCAATACCTTGTTGGAAAGATCCCCACCGATGTTCTTTTTGATGTAATTGAACATGTCGATCAAGCGTGGGTCTTTGAAATAAGTACTGTTCGTAGACATTTCTTCCACGAACAATCGGTTTTTCAAAATATGCCTTACCAATTCCACCACCAGCAGTTCCGTGTGGATTTTGATAGTTCGCTCTTTACCGGGGATATTTTGCTCGGATTCTTTGACCACATCCTCAATAATGGAGGCCAATCGATCGTTAAAACGGATGATAAATGGCGGGATGCCGAGCGAATTGAAGAAATTCACGACATCGAAGACTTTAGCTTCGAAGGTCACCAATGTGATACAGTCCTCTTCAATGGATTTAATGTCCTTAAAACTTATGGATTGTAAATGCTTCTTTTTGTTTTCCAAAAAGCTGTTGTTGGACATTTCATTTCTTTTGGTGGCTTGACCAAAGGAAACTTTGCATGCTCTTCCAGCGGGAATGAACAGTATTTCGCCTTCATTGACTAGTTCTTGCTCATCACCAAACTTTAGTGTTCCTTGATGTAATAGAATGACGGTGTTTTCAGGTTCTAAGTAGTCCGTCACGGTAATAGGTCGCTCTACTTTGTAGTTATTACCCCTCGTATACCGCACACCCACGGATTCTATGACTTTATTGTAATATTCCATGACAGATATTATTATGTTGATACCTGTAAAAGTATGACTTTTTTAGTTAGAATATAATAAATTTAACGAAAAATTCAACAACGGCCGAATAATTATATGAATTTCAAAGTTACGGGGGGACGATTTTGAATTTGTTTATTTATCTTAATAAGTTACGGGATATAACTATTTTTTGAATTTCACTTGTTCCTTCGTAAATCTGGGTAATTTTGGCGTCTCTCATGAGTCTTTCTACATGATATTCTTTGACAAATCCATAGCCCCCATGGATTTGTACAGCTTCAATCGTCGTGTCCATGGCGACCTTGGAAGCGTACAATTTTGCCATGGCGCTGGCATGGGCGTATGATTCGCCTTGGTCTTTAAGCCAGGCAGCCTTCCAGACCAGCATCCTGGCCGCTTCTATTTCCGTGGCCATATCCGCTAGTTTAAACTGAATGGCTTGATGCTGACTAATCGGCTTGCCAAACGCTTTCCGCTCCTTGGAGTACGCCAAGGCCAGTTCATAGGCTCCAGCAGCGATTCCCAAGGCTTGGGCCGCTATTCCTATCCTTCCTCCATCCAGGCTGTGCATGGCGTAGGTAAAGCCAAAACCATCTTCTCCAATGCGATTTTCCAGAGGAACTTTCACGTCATTGAACATCAAGGAATGGGTGTCAGAGCCCCTGATGCCCAGTTTATCTTCTTTTTTCCCCACTTGAAATCCTTCCATATCTTTTTCCACGATAAAAGTGGAGATGCCTTTGTGCTTCAGCTCAGGGTTGGTTTGGGCCATGACCAAGTATACACTGGCGGTGCCGCCGTTGGTGATCCAGTTTTTGGTGCCATTGAGGAGGTAATGGTCGCCGTGCTTTTCTGCCATGGTACGCTGGGAGGTGGCATCTGAGCCTGCTTCGGGCTCTGAAAGGCAGAAAGCGCCCAGTATTTCGCCTGCAGCCAAGGGTTTTAGGTATTTCTCTTTTTGCTGCTCAGAGCCATAATGTTCCAGTCCCCAGCATACCAAAGAGTTATTGACGGACATGGCCACCGCCGCGGAGGCATCGATTTTAGAGATTTCTTCGATGGCCAATACATAAGAAAGTGTATCCATGCCCCCACCGTTGTATTGGGGAGCTACCATCATGCCCAAAAAGCCCAGTTCCCCCATTTGCTTAACCTGTTCGTGGGGAAAGGTGGCGTGAGTGTCCCGTTCAATTACACCGGGCAACAATGCAGATTTGGCGAATTCCCGAGCGGCCTCTTGGACGGCTAGGTGTTCTTCCGTTAGGGTAAAATTCATGTGATTTGGGTTTACATTAAAATAGTGTAGGAATATAACGTAAAAAATGATAGGTAGCAATTGCTTGGGATCGATTAAGGGTTTTGGTGAGAAGAGGCCTTTTGAGCCTGCAAGGTCACTGTTTGATCCATCGGATGGTGTGGCTTTGCTGACGATGGGAAATTCGGATGAGGTAGATTCCACTACGAAGTGTTGATAATTTTTCTTTGAGCCTCGAGGATATGGCTTTTTTGCTGCCCTGGAGGGATAGGATTTCCATGCCTTGTGCATCCATGACCTTCCAATCAGCCTGTAAGTGTTCCAGGTTTTCTGGAAGGACAAGGTGGAGGTCCCCATGGTTGTAAGGATTTGGAGAGATGCGGGGTGATGGGCTGGTTTCTGCCGTTCTTTTTACCAGAAAGATTGGCGTGGGTTCTTCGTTGCCCATGGAGGACAAACTGGTGATTTTATAATAACAGTGGCCAAAAAGCGGCGGGTTTTCGTCCACAAATTGATAGGGTAAATCCTCCCCAGCACTGCCTTTGGCCTCGATTTCACCAATGGGCTCAAAGTTATCCACATTGAAGGCTGAGCGATAGACTTTATAGCCTTTTATTTGGCGTTCATCCGTAATTTCCCAATGCAGGACATTGTAATGGTCCACGGCTTTTGCGCCATAAGAGAGCCAAGTGACCGGGAGGATGGTGGCTACCCGCTCGCTACCAATGGTGAACTTATGATTGCTGAGCTGATTGAGACGAACCTTTCTTCTGGCCCATGGCCATCCGTTTTGATCAATGCCAATCCGATGGTTGCCAGCCGCGGGTTCATGATCGGCGACAATTCGCAAGTCATCGACTTCATCGATGATCAGTCCCTGTCCGGAAATGCGTAGGGTAATGAAGTTATTTCCTCCAGTAAATCCTGAAAAGCTGAAATAGCTGTACAATTGATACAGGATCCAAGTGCCATCAGTGTCAAAGAAATCTGCATCGTGATCTACGCCAGGGAGCTGTGTGTACCGGATGGTCAGGTTGTTTCCGGCATTTGGATTGGGGCCGAGCAGCTGGAGCAGCCGTGTGCCCCCCTCGTAGGTATCCACAAACGGAAAACTGGCATTGCTGATATTCAGGTTGTTTGGAGGGTGCTTATAGTGTAGAGCCTCAAGATTGTGCCATTGCCCCACTTCGTATTCATAGCTTCCCAATCCGCTTTGGTTTAAGGTCATGTCATGGCCCCCAAAATCCATGGCGCCAGCTTTCATGGTCATATGGCGTAAAATGGTGAGGTCATCGTCAAACGAGACTGTTCCCATGGGCTTGTCCACTTCGAGATCTTCTATGGAGAGGGCCATGCCGGAGATGCTTTGGTCTTCCGCTCCAATGATGGAGAGGGCTGTGTTATTGCCTTGGATAGGGCCAGTACCATTCCTTATCATGTCACCGGACAGGAAGAGCGTAGGAGGAAGGTTCTTTAGGGATTCACCTTCAAAATATAGGTCATGGTAGGAGGGCTCTGCCGTGCCGGTTAAGGTGTTTTTGAGCAGCTCCTGTATGCCTGACGGGGCGGCATAATGGACTTCTCCCAAAAGGTTAACGTTGGCCGCATGGAGCTCGGGCATGGGGGCATGGAGCACGAGTGTTCCTCCATCAGCAAGGGTCATTTCTTGGGCAGGTTGGGTGCTGGACCTTTGGACGATAGGGGCGTTACAATAGCTTTCCAAGGCAGCGTTTTCGGCGATGGTAAGGGAGCCATAAGCTCCTGTTATGGCGGGATTGGTATTGAAGGAAAAGGTGGCGCAATCCACCCCTGGAATGCCTTCTTGGATTACCGTCCCAGATTCGATGATGATCTCACTGGCTTTTACCGATTCCTGAACAGTTAGGATGGCATCCGGTTCCGGAGCAAAGACCATGGTGTATCGGCTTCGGGTGGACAGGGCACTCCAAGCGCCTTCAGGTATGGCTATCCGGGATGCTCCTTTAAAGACCAGCTTGCTTTCAAGGCTACTGCCGATCCAGTCGATGTTGTTCCAAGTACCGGAGGGGATGCCAGGCACTGCTCCAGAAAAGGCATTGAGGCTTCCATACAGGGAGAGTTCATTTCCATTAATATCGAGTTTTTTCCCGGTTCCCGTTTGAGCATTGAGGTAGAGGGATTTGACAGACTGGTTTTGGGTCAAGGTGACTTCATGGCCAAAAGCTACATACACATCAGAGGTGTTGTCAGGGGCCATACTTGCAGGATTCCAGTTGCTGCCATCATAGACTTCCCAAATGCTGATTTGGTCAAAATTTCCACTGGTAATGGTACGGAAGGCACCAACTTCCTGACCGTTTGCGTTTAAGGAGAATATCCCAGATACTATAAAAATTACGAATATTATCTTGTAAATTCGTTTGGCATAAGTGCTGCCCCATTCGGCAAGGGGAATCGTATAAAACCGTACTAAAAAAATAGACCATCCCATTACCTATAAATATAATCCTGACAATGAAGAAATCCGTCTTGATTTTTACCATTATCCTTTTGAATATTAGCCAATTATATGCGAAAAATTATAGGGTAAGCTTGTTGACCTGTGCCCCAGGTTCAGAATTATACAGTGTATTTGGTCACAGTGCTGTGCGTGTGACGGACATGGAAACAGGCAGGGATTTGGTCTACAATTACGGGACATTTGATTTTGATCCGAGCTTTTACATGAAATTTGCCAGAGGAAAACTTGACTATTGGCTTTCTGTAGCCACCTATGACCGGTTTATGGAGCACTATGCTTATCTGGGGCAAGCTGTAAGGGAGCAGGAGCTGAATTTAAACGAGGAACAGGCCAATAAAATGGTGGAGTTTTTACACATCAACAATCAGCCAGACAATCGGTATTACCGTTATGATTTTTTCTATGACAATTGTGCTACGCGGATCAGGGATATGATGAAGACGGTGTTGGGTGAGCAGCTGGAGTGGAATGATCCGGTGTCTGAAGAACAAAAGACCTTTCGAGACCTTATCGATGAATATGTGTATCCACTGCCTTGGGGGGATTTAGGGATTGATCTGGCTTTGGGAAGTGTGATCGATATAGACGCCAGCGAACGGGAGAAGCAGTTCTTGCCCGATTATATGGAAGCTGCTTTTGGGAGGGCGGAGATTGTAGGTGATGGCCCTACACGGCCCTTGGTAAAGCACCAATCCACGCTTCTGGATGTGCCTCCCGTGGCGATTGCCCCGAATATTTTTAATCCGTATTTTCTGTTTTGGGGAATTGCCATCATGTTTATCGTCATTACGTACATGGGATATAGAAAAAAGCGACTCTTTATAGGATTTGATCAAGCCTTTTTTGGCGTGTTGGCAGTATTGGGAATCGTAGTGGTGTTGCTTTGGTTTTTTACCGAACATACGGCGACCAAGTACAATTGGAATATGTTATGGGCATTTCCGCTACATGGCTTATTGGTGTATGGTTTGGGGATGAGCAGTCCCGCTCCATGGGTAAAAAAGTATCTATTGTTTGCGTTGATCATGGCCGATGCGGCAGTGGTGTTTTGGATCCTGTCTTGGCAATCTTTTCATCCAAGCGTCCTTCCACTGATTTTGGTTGTGATCCTTCGGAGCAATTTTCTTTATTATAACCTCGATAAGTTCAAAGCCCACAAGCGAATGGTAAATAGCTAAAAAACTTTTGGCCTGCTCGAATACGTTAGTGTAAGGATAGAGAAGAAAAATTATGGATTTTAAGATCATTTCAGATTATAGCCCCACAGGCGATCAGCCCAATGCCATCAAGAATCTCTCTGAGGGAATTTCTTCGGGAGAGCCCTCACAAGTATTGTTGGGGGTGACTGGATCAGGAAAGACGTTTACCGTGGCCAATGTGATCCAAGAAGTACAGCGGCCGACCCTGGTGCTCTGTCATAACAAGACCTTGGCAGCACAGTTGTATGGAGAGTTTAAGCAGTTTTTTCCGGATAATGCGGTAGAATACTTTATTTCCTATTATGATTATTACCAGCCAGAGGCATTTATTCCCACGAGTGGGGTGTATATCGAAAAGGACCTGTCCATCAATGAGGAGATTGAGAAACTTCGCCTGAGCGCGACATCCGCTTTGCTGAGTGGTCGGCGGGATGTGATCGTGGTGGCTTCTGTTTCTTGTATCTACGGTATCGGTAACCCAGAGGAGTTTGGTAAGAATGTAGTGAACCTAGAGGAAGGGCAGCGAATACCACGAAATCAACTGCTGTTCCAGTTGGTCGATATCCTGTACAGCCGGGCCAATGTGGAATTTAAACATGGGACATTCCGCGTGAAGGGGGATACCGTGGATATTTTTGTGGCCTATGCAGATTTTGCCTATCGGATTTATTTCTGGGGAGACGAAATCGAGGGAATCCAACGGATCGATCCAGAAACGGGAAAGCGCATAAGTAGTGAAAAGCAGATCACCATATTTCCTGCCAACCTCTTTGTGACAGGCAAGGAAACGATTGATGTGGCGATCAAGGAGATTCAAGATGACTTGATGAGCCAGATTTCTTTTTTCGAAAAGGACATGAGGCTGGAAGAAGCCAGTAGGCTGCGAGAGCGGACAGAGTTTGATTTGGAGATGATCAGGGAGCTGGGCTACTGCTCGGGAGTGGAGAATTATTCTCGGTATTTTGATCGGAGGTCTGCCGGGGCACGTCCGTTCTGCTTGCTGGATTATTTTCCTGATGATTATATGTTGGTGATCGATGAAAGCCATGTGACGGTGCCGCAAATCAGGGCGATGTGGGGTGGAGACCGTTCCAGAAAGGTAAACTTGGTGGAGTATGGTTTTCGATTGCCGTCTGCCTTGGACAACCGGCCGTTAAAGTTTGATGAATTTGAATCCCTGACCAATCAGGTCATTTATGTGAGTGCCACGCCTGCGGATTATGAACTGAACCAGACAGATGGGGTGGTGGTAGAGCAGATTATCCGTCCTACAGGACTTTTGGATCCCCTGATAGAGGTGCGACCCAGTGGAGACCAGATCGATGACCTGCTGGAAGAAATCGACCAGACCATTAAGAAGGGCGACCGTGTCCTGGTGACTACCCTTACCAAGCGAATGGCAGAGGAACTCAACAAGTTCCTGGAGAGGGCTGGGATCAAGTCCCGGTACATCCACTCGGAAGTAAAATCCCTGGACCGTGTAGAAATCTTGCGTGAATTGCGGCTTGGGATTTTTGATGTGTTGGTGGGTGTTAACTTGTTGCGGGAAGGCCTTGATTTGCCAGAGGTGTCCTTGGTGGCCATTCTGGATGCAGACAAGGAAGGCTTTCTGCGGAATGAGCGGAGTTTGGTGCAGACCATTGGCCGGGCAGCCCGGAATGAAAACGGCCGGGTCATCATGTATGCCGATCGGGTGACGGCTTCCATGCAGCGGGCCATTGACGAGACCAAGAGGAGGAGAAGCATCCAAATGGCCTATAACGAGGAGCACGGCATTACGCCGAAGACCGTCATCAAGTCCAAGGATAAAATCATGGGGCAAACCAAAGTGGCAGACAGTAAGAAAAATGCCAAATTCTACGATGATCATTTTACGGAAGAAAATGCTTATGCGGCAGATCCCGTGGTACAATATTTGAGTAAAGAGAAGCTCGAAAAGCTGATTCCCCAGACCCAAAAGCAAATGGAAAAAGCCGCCAAGGAACTCAACTTTATGGAGGCGGCCCGGTTGCGGGACGAGTGGCAGGGACAGAAAAAGCGATTGGAAGAGCTCAAACGAATGGATTGATGAAGAAAATTTTAATGCTATTGGCATTCCCGTTAATTTTGTGGAGTAGCCAAGCGGTTTTGGCACAGCAGGCGGAGGGAAGCTATTTAGTTTCGGGAGCCTTGGATTTGGCCCGTACGGACGCCCCGGGAGTTATCAAGCGCTATCAAATGGGATTGGAGGCCAACTATTTTCACTGGTATAACATTTCTTTTTCCGGTGGTTATGAGTTTAATTATGACCGGCCAAACCAGGTAACCCTGGGCGGGCGGTATTATCCGCTGGAGCCGGCATTCCTGCGGGTCAGGGGCCTTATCGGAAAAGAGAGCGATGTGGCACTGGGTGCAGGATATACCCTAAACTTGTCCTACCGCGTCCGGCTAGAGGGAATGGTAGATTATTATGCCGTGACCAATGTTGCGGGCTTACGGGCTGCCATTGGGATATTGATCAATTAAAATACGTTAGACATGACACTTCAGGAGGTCACCAGGCTGGCGCGCCAAGGTGAAGGGCTACATATCGAATTTAAGAAGAAGGTTGCTCACCCTGAAAAGATCGTCCGTGAAGTGATCGCCTTGGCCAATACCGATGGCGGACATTTGCTGGTAGGTGTGGATGACGATGGAAGCGTAAGTGGCCAGCGATATGTGGAGGAAGATGTTTATGTGCTGAACAAGGCCATTAAGGAAATGATCCGCCCCATGATAGATTATGAACATTTTGTCATTCCCATTACGGAAAAGAAAGGAGTGGCCGTTTACCATTTCCACAAGAGCCCAAAAAGGCCCCATTATCTGTATGAAGAGGGAAGGAAGCGGTCTTTTGTCAGGGTAGCGGATAGGACAGTACAGGCGAGTAAAGAAGTGTGGGAAATATTAAGAAGGGGTAAAAAAGAGAAAGATATCATCTTCAATTACGGCGAGAAGGAAACCAAGTTGATGCATGCCCTTAGCGAGCGAGAGACCATTACGCTCAAGGAATATTCAAAGGTGGCCCGTTTGCCCCGGTTTATCGCTTCCAAGACGCTTGTACGGTTGGTCTTGGCCAATGTCCTACAGGTAATCCCTCAAGAGCAAGAAGATCTTTTTAAGCTAAAGGCAAATTAAAAGCAGTAAGAAAGCCTCCCGGATCACACCGCTGTCTACTGATTTTTGAAGGCTTAATCAGTGGTCATCTGCAGCATCTGTAACTTTTAAACTAATATCCAGGGCACTTGCCAGTCCGGCAGGGAGTAGAAGGATGGCGAAGGGCCTCGCCTCCCTGACCTCCGGAGGAGGGCGCTCGGCCTGACAGCTATTAATTAAATAAACATAATAGAATTGAGGGCTTCAAGCAGATAATTATCTCCAAACCCCATGCTGGAACCGAAGGCTGAAAGCCCAGCTCAGTCCTTCGGTAAACACCGTCTCGATGATGAAAGGGATCAAGCCACTTTTCCAAGGGATGAATGTTGACATGTTCTTATGGAGGAATGCTTCACACGGTTAAATGAAGGTTTCCGCCATGGGTGCTGAACGGCTTTTAGTGGAAATTTATGGGGAATAGGGAGGGCAATGTGGCTAAAACCGGCCATGTTAAATGGGTTGATCTACCATGGGTGAAACCCATGGCTATGGATGTGTTGCCCCTTCGGGGCGAGGCATCGGGTGTGTTACATATCATAACCCTTGTGTTCATTGAAGTTTCCCGAGCAGGGGAGCCATGAAGATAAATCGTAGTCCCATAGAAAAATTACTTGATTCCAAAAGGGGAGGACAGCAATCCTGGAAGTAAAGCCGAGATGGCTTCATGATGCTTCCAGGCAAGGACAAAAAAACCGTCATGACGAATGTAGCGGTGGGGGAATGAAACAGTCTCGTTTTCCAAAAGTGGGACTATCGTGTCGTTCCTTCCAGACTAAGAAACAAGATACCAGAGAGGTACTTGGGATTCTTAGTCTTCGCTCTTCGTCATGACGGTTTGATGAATTGCGTTTAGCATAAGCTAAATCAATAGGTTACCACTGAAACAACTCATCGTTAAGTCGCTGGAGGGCTTCATTTTTATATTTGGTATCCACGAGGATGGAAACATTGTTTCGGCTACCACCATATGAAACCATCCTGACCGGGAAGTCCTGCAGGGCGACGACTACCTCTTTGATCATGCCGGTATTTTCGGCGATCATGTTACCGGCTACACAGACGATGGTCTGTTTATAATCGATTTCTGTATTGCCAAATTTCTCCAGCTCCATGATGATTTCCTTTAGATGGGTGTCATCATCAATGGTCACCGATACCGCTACCTCTGAAGTGGTGATCATGTCGATCGGTGTTTTGTATTTCTCAAAGATTTCAAAAACCTTTCTCAAGAAACCATAAGCCAAAAGCATCCTGCTGGACTTGATCTTCACTGCGATGATCCCGTCTTTGGCCGCAATGGCCTTGACACCTTTACCTGTTTCCTCGGCCGTGATGGTGGTTCCAGGTGCTTCAGGTTGCATGGTGTTCAGCAGTTTTACTGGGATATTGTAGGTTTGAGCTGGCCAGATGGAAGCAGGGTGGAGGATTTTTGCCCCAAAATAGGCCAATTCGGCCGCCTCATCAAATGATAGCTGGGCGATGGGACGGGTTTTGTCCACGACCCTGGGGTCATTATTGTGCATGCCATCAATGTCAGTCCAGATCTCCACCACGCTGGCTTTGATGGCTGCACCGATTAGCGAAGCGGTGTAATCACTGCCACCACGCTTCAAATTGTCCACCTCATTGCGATGGTTTTTGCAAATATAGCCTTGGGTAATAAAGAGGGCATCTTTATCATAATTCTTCAGGATGGCTTTCAGACGGTCGCTGATTTTAGCTACCTCTGGTTCGGAGTTTTCATCGATGCTCATGTACTCCAGTGCTGGTAAGAAAATGGCGGGAATATCTTTTTCTTGCAGCAGCGTGTAGAAAAGCTTGGTAGAAAGCAGCTCACCTTGGGCCAATATGTCCCTGTTGATGGCTTCATTGAAAGAGATCTTCAGGATAATGTTCAGAAACTCAAAATGCTCCTTGATGATTTTTTCTGCCTTTTTACGGCCTGCTTCAGATTCGAGCAGTGCTTTATAGAATTCTTGATAATGGGCGTGCAAGGTGTCTATACGCTCTTTGGCAAGGTCTTTTTTGCCTTCGGCCAAAGCTTCTCCAATCCCGACAAGTGCATTCGTGGTACCGGATAGGGCAGAAAGAACGATGATTTTGCGCTCGTTATCTCTCGTGATCAGGTCTTTTACCTGATGCATTCTTTCGGGTTTACCTACAGAGGTTCCCCCAAATTTCATGATTTTCATGGGTAAGTGGAATGTATGTTAATGGTTTGTTTTGTTGCGGATTAGAATCCCAGCATTTTGATGGCCGTGATGGCGGCTTCATCGCCTTTGTTGCCGTGTTTGCCACCGGCACGGTCCAATGCCTGCTGTTGGTTGTCCGGGGTTAGCACGCCGAAAATCACCGGTTTATTGTACTTCAAGCCTACGTTGGTGATGCCGTGTGCTACAGCGTCACAGATAAAGTCAAAATGCTTGGTTTCCCCTTGTATGACACATCCGAGACAAATGACGGCATCGATTTCTTTGACCTCGGCCACCCATTGCGCTCCCAGTGAAAGCTCAAAAGAGCCGGGGACATTTTTACGGTAGATGTTTTCTTTTTTGGCTCCATGGGTTCTTAAGGTTTCCACGGCTCCTTCGTATAGGGATTCGGTGATCTCTTCGTTCCACTCTGAAACCACGATGCCAAACTTTTTATGGCTGATATCGGTGATGTTTGTGTCAGAGTGCTGGCTAAGGTTTTTCAATGATGTGGCCATTTTCTATGTGTTATATGGTATTTGCTAAATGGGTATAAATACAAAAAGAGTAAGACCGTTTGGCCTTACTCTTCAAATGCTGTTATTTTACTAAAGCATTACTTAGAAGCAAGGCCCTCCAAGCGTGCTTTATGCTTTCGTGCTAAAGTAAATTCGTAAGACTCTGGATAGTTCTTTTCGATCTTACCATAAGTACTGATTGCCTTGTCCACCTGTCCTGCTGCTTCGTAAGCAATGGCAAGCTTGTTTAGGTACATGGGCGTAAAGAACTTATTTTCCTTGAAATTGGCTGCTTTTTCGTACGCGCTAATGGCATCACTTGTTTGGCCAAGCTCCATGTGGGCATCGCCAAGAAGGCTATAGGCTTTTGCCTGAACGAAGAAGTCATCCGCAGAAAATTCCTCCAGATGATCCACCGCTTTTTGGAATTCACCTTGGGTCAGGTAAATCGAACCGGTATAGAAATGGGCAAGATTAGCAGAATTGGTTCCGCTGTAATCGTCCAATATGGTCAAGAAGCCGTCATTGACACCGTCTCCGTTTAGCGCGAGGCCCAAACTGTCCTGCTCGTAATAATATACGGCTTGGAACATATCTGCCTGAGCTTGCTTGTCTTTATTGGCTTTGTCAAACTGGAAGTAAAGAATGCCTGCGATGACCAGGATCCCTACGATGATAATTCCACCAACGACGCGTGAGTTTTTCTTCAAGAAAGCTTCACCTTTTCCCAACGAATCGGCAATAGCCTCTGGGTTTTCGAGCAAATCGTGATCATGCTCTTCCTGATGCTGCCCTTTTTTTATTTCTTTCTTAGCCATTCTTTTAAAATTTCAGTCGCAAATATAGATTATGTTTCATATAATCCCAAAACCTACTGTTTTTTATGCGGCTACAATTTCATAAGGCAGCATTTTTTTCAATAGCGGACGGTTTTTTTGGAAAATGAAGTTCACACCGCGTAAAGAAGAAGGCTAGCCTGTTTCAATGGCTATACTTATTCTTGCCACCTTTGGTTGCTATTTGGCCACAGATCAACACCGATATACACAGATGGAATGTTTAGGCCTTGGCACATCTGTGTTCATCCTTTTATCCGTGGCTTAAAATGCCTTGCTCGGTTAACCCCTCGTTGCAAACGAGGGGTTGTTGGTTAACTAAAAGTGCCACAAAGGCCCAAAAGCACTAAGTGGATGCTTGACCGTAGGCTTAAAGAAATATATAATGGCTTTGTACCTTAGTGGCGTTTGAGTGTCCCGCTAAACAAAGTAACCTATCGCCCACTAATATCGCTTGATCCTTGTTTTTTTCTCCTTTACGAAGCCTTGGTAAGGGGGCACAAAAAAAAGCCAGCTGATATTGGGTTTGTCCCGTGACCAGCTGGCTTTATGTGATTGTTTTGAAGGATTTTACTCCATTACAAAAGGATAATCTTCTTGCATGTAGACATCTTCAAATGCTTTTTGACCGTCAGGCCAAGGAGATTCCTCAGCAAATTTAACGGCATCGGCCACTTGCTTTTTCACTTTGGCGTCGATTTCTTTGATATCGTCTTCGCTCAGGATTTTATTGTCCAGAATGGTTTTCTTTACCTGCTCGATAGGATCTTTTGCCTTGTATTCCTCTACCTCTTCACGGGTTCTGTATTTCTGAGGATCGGACATGGAGTGTCCTTTGTAGCGGTAAGTTCTTACTTCCAGCAAGGTCGGTCCATCGCCTTTTCTTGCTCTCTCGGCAGCTTCAGCGACGGCTTCGTGAACTTCCTCCACGTTCATTCCATCCACTGCAAAAGAAGGCATGTCATATGATTCTCCAAGGGTAGAAAGATCGTCCACGTTAGAAGAACGCTTCACGGAAGTACCCATGGCATAGCCGTTGTTTTCGATGACAAAGATGACAGGCACTTTGTAGAGCATGGCCAAGTTGAAGGATTCGTGGACAGCACCTTGTCTGACAGCACCGTCACCCATATGGCAGATACAAAGGTTCTTGGTGCCTTTATATTTTTCGGCAAAACCGATTCCTAGGCCCATGGGTACCTGAGCACCTACGATGCCGTGGCCTCCCATGAAGTTACGCTCTTTGTCAAAGATGTGCATGGATCCACCTTTACCTTTGGTGGTGCCGGTAGCTTTGCCGAATAGCTCGGCCATGACAGCACCTGGGTCTGTTCCCAACCCTAGTGGGTGGGCGTGATCCCTATAGGCAGTGATCCATTTGTCGTCTTTTTCCAGTGCTGTGATCGCACCGGCGGCACAAGCTTCTTGACCTATATACAAGTGACAAAAACCTCTGATTTTTTGTTGACCGTAAAGTTGGCCTGCCTTTTCTTCAAACCTCCTCATGAGCAGCATGCTCTCATACCAAAAGGTATAGGTTTCTTTGGAGTATTTTACTTTGGATTTAGTGGTTGTCGAACTCTTTTTCGCCATATCGATAGTTATAAAATACGCATTTTTTGGGGCTCAAATATAAATAAGTATTCACTGATTAGCAAAGCCTTTTACGAATCTGGAAAAGGAATCCACAAATATCTGCCTTTGCATCGGTGAGGATCAGGCTGTCTGAAAAGGAAGAAAAACGGCTCCACCAGCGAACGAAGGTGGTTCAGCCCCTTTTCCCTAAAAGCAAGGATAAGGGGCGTTCCGCTATACTAATGGAAGGGAATGACCTAATGTTATGATCAGACTTGTTGCGGAATAGCCGGATTTTGCCTCAGATAGCCCTAGTATTTTTTTGAGCGTTGAGCCTTGGTATTGGCTTTTTCAGTCTCCTTCTTTCTGCCTAAAATCAGGAAAGCCACTTGGGGTCCACTTTATCACCCTTGCACGTGTGGCACGGTTTGGGTCGGATAGCTCAGGGCCTTCGATCTCCCGGTAATCGCGGGCATGGTAGATCATAATGGGCGTTTTGCCGTCTTCAGCTACTGTAAAGGAATTGTGGCCGGGACCGAAACGCTTTACATCAGCATTACTGTAAAAGACTGGACCTGGTGACTTGTTCCAATTTGCCTTTTCGAGGAGGTCTGCTGCTTCATCGATCCATAATAAACCGACGCAGTAATTATCATTGGTGGCACTGGCGGAGTAAGTGACGAAGATTTTTCCATCATGCTTGATCACCGCAGGGCCTTCATTGACATTGTATTTTATCCTTTCCCAATTGAATTCGGGTTCGGTCAGGACAATTTCAGGACCGGTAAGGGTGGTGGCATCTTTCATTTCTGACATGACCAAAGCTGTTCCGTGTTCGCCTCCCCGGACATTTTGGGCCCAGATCATGTATCGCTTACCTTTATGCTCGAAGGTCGTGGCGTCCAGTGAAAAGGACTCAATATCCGTTTTGATCTGGCCTTCTTCTTTCCATGTCCCTTCCATGGGATCTTCGGCATCAGTGGAAAGGGCCCACATTCGGATGTTCCAGATGTTTTCTGCCTCACCAGCCGCAAAGTAGATGTACCATTTGCCGTCCACTTTATGGAGCTCTGGTGCCCAGATATGGTGCCCCATGACGCCTTTTTCATGTTTGGTCCATAAGGTCTTTTCCTCGGCGGTCTTGAGGCCGTTGATGGTATTGGCCTTGCGGAGCACTATTCGATCATAGTCCGGTACTGTGGCAATGAGGTAATACGTGCCGTCGTCTGTTTTGTATACCCAAGGATCGGCACGTTGTTCAGCAATGGGATTGTCAAATTTCAGGTCTTGAGCCAAAAGGTGGCTGTGTAAACCAATGGCCAAGGCCACTGATAGGGCTATTTTATAAAGGTTCATTTTGTGTGTTTTGTTGATCAATTTGGGTAAAGATATCAATATTGATCCATTTCAAAAACATAAAGTGTCAAAAATACACGAAAAATAATTGTAGCTTTGTATAAGGAACGGTTAATAAAAAATATCCCATGGAATCCATTCATACACCCATCCGGCTCTTACCTGAATCATTAGAGAATGTGATCGCTTAGGTGAGGGATGTCCTTGGCACAGTTGGATTCCATGAGAAATCAGCTCTAGGACGACATTACCAGGCTCTGAAGGCAGGGGGGTCGATGCCGTTTAGCCGCAGGTAAACGATAAGGTTTCCCCTATGGTGGACGCCATGGGTGTCAATGAGGTTTTCCACTTGTCTTCTGGTGATCATATTGCCGCCAAACACTTCCACCTCTTCGGCCAGCTCACTTTCAGTCAGTGAGGCACAGGTTTCTGCCACAAAGTCAAACGATTTTTCTACAGCCTCTTTTAGTTCGGCCTTGGTCATATCTTTCTTTTCCATATCGACGCCAGCGTCGCCTTCTTTAAGGAAATTGTTGGTCATCATGATATTGGCACCGGCAATGTGCAGGATCATTTCACGGAAGGTCATGACATCGTCCACAGGCTTGAAATCCAGCTTATCTTCGGGCATGGCTTCTAGAATTTCCATGGTATAGGTTTTCATCGTGTTCCATTTGGAGGAAAATTCCTGTTGGTTGGTCTGGGCCTGGGCATAAATGCCACAAAGCATAAAGCAAAGTGTTAGGGCGATGGGTTTGAAAATGTTGTTCATAATATTTAGGTTTTGGTTAGCATGGTACCAGTCACCATCAATGGACCATTGGTGGTGCAGGGGATCGTATACATCCACTGGTAAGCCTAATTTAATCATTATTCATAAGAGAATGGACAATAACCATCCAGTAAAATGTAAGATTGGGATCATTTTCCTAACTTTGGTAGCATGATGAAACGCGTGATTTTCGGTTTGGGACTCATGGGCATGGTGGCCTGTGGAGAGAGCGAGTATTTGCCAAAGCCAAAAGGCTATAACCGCATTGATCTGCCTGAGCGCGAATTTGTCTCCCTTGATGAGGGGTATCCTTATCAGTTTGAGCGATCGGTTTACAGCGCGGTGGAAGCGGATACATTTAACCGTGCCGAGGAAAACTGGATCAACTTGGCCTACCATTCCATGGGAGCAAAAGTTCACTTGACCTATAAGGCTATCAATCGAAATGAGGCGCGGCTCAGGGACATTTTGGATGATGCGTTTAAACTGACCGCCAAGCACCAAATCAAAGCCTACAGCATTGACGAGGCGGTGACGAAGACCCCGAAAGGCTATGTCGGCGTGGTGGCCGAACTAAGTGGTGAGGTGCCTACACAGTTTCAGTTTTTTGTAACCGATTCTACCGAACATTTTTTACGTGGAGCATTGTATTTCAATACGGCCGTAAAGAACGATAGCCTGGCTCCGGTGATCGAATACATCAAAGAAGACATGGCCCATTTGATGAATACCTTGGAGTTTAAAAATTAAGGTCTGGTTTTTGATGCGTTTTAGTGCCCATTACAAAGTTTGACATAAATATTCATGAAAAGAACGATCCGGTTTTACGGTATCATCAGCTTGGTACTGATAATGGCCTCTTGTGCAGGTTCCAAAAAAGTAAGCCAAGCCCCTTCTCCCTCTCCTGTACCATCAGCGCCACCTGAAGCCAGGCCCGAAAAGCCAGTGGTTCCTGATGAGCGACCTAAAGGCGCTTCCCAGCCTGAGGTCCTGCCCATGTTTGCTGCTCCTGAGCGGGAAATGAGGGGTGTCTGGATCGCCACAGTGGCCAATATCGACTGGCCATCCTCCGGGACGGACAGTTTCGAACAGCAGCAGCGCGATTTTATACAGATATTGGATTTTTATAAGCAGCGGAATTTCAATGCTGTTTTTGTCCAAGTGAGGGCAGCAGGAGATGCCTTTTATCCCAGTAAGCTGGCGCCTTGGTCCCGGTACTTGACCGGAAAGGAAGGTAAGGCCCCAGCTACCCTGATGGATCCGCTTAAGTGGATGGTTCAGGTAGCCCATGAACGCGGCATGGAATTTCATGCTTGGCTCAATCCCTATCGGGCCTCCTTTAACCTCAATGTGGATGAGCTCAGCCCGGCTCATGATTATCATCGACATCCGGAATGGATGGTGAAATACGGTACCAAACTTTACTACAACCCGGGGCTACCAGCCGTACGAGAACACTTAGTGAAGGTGGTCGAAGAAGTGACCCGGCATTACGATGTCGATGGGATTCATTTTGACGATTATTTTTATCCGTACAAAATCAAAGGAGTGGATTTTGACGATAAAGCCGCTTATCGCCAGTACGGTCAAAACCAATCTTTGGCCGATTGGAGACGGGCCAATGTGGACAAGCTCATCCAAGCCGTTAGCAAGACGATTAAAGCCGCAAAGCCTTGGGTGCAGTTTGGCGTCAGTCCTTTTGGCGTTTGGCGAAACGCTTCCCAAGATCCCCGCGGCTCTGATACCAAAGCTGGCCATACCAATTATGACGATCTTTATGCCGACCCGTTGGTATGGATGAAAAACGGTTGGGTGGATTATATTGCCCCGCAGATTTATTGGAGCATGGACTTTCCGGCAGCTTCTTATAAAACCCTTATCAATTGGTGGTCTGAGAATGCGCATGGGACGAAAGTGTATGTGGGCAATGCTTCCTACAAAATCCGCAGCGATGCAGACGAAAGCTGGAACAGTAGCTTTGAGATTCCCAATCAGGTCGCCATGGGCAGGAATGTCCCTGGGATAGCTGGCAATGTCTTTTTCAGGGCCAAGTCCATGATGGGCAATAACCGTGATGTGGCCAACCTCCTGCTCCAGAATAATTATGCCGCTCCAGTACTGACTCCGGCACTGCAAGTGAGTTCTGGCGTCATGCAAAACTTGGTGCCAGCGGTTGACAGCACTCACCTGTCCGACAGAGGGCTGCAATTGAAAATTGCCAATGCTTACCTGTCTGAAGCAGTAGTGCTGTTTGGGTTCTCTCCAAACGGGAAATGGCAACTCATAGAAAGCCAGCGTACAAGTGCTTCCATTGATGGGGAAACCTTCGTTTTTGATAGCTTCATGATCCCCAATTTCCAATACCTAGCTGTGGGCTTTAAGGGGAATTATGGAGAGCTTTCCCAAATGAAAATCTGGAAGCCGTAAGTGCCTTTGGCTTGGTTGACGTTAAGGGATGGAGAAAGCCTGTAGTCTTCCAGGCAAAGCCTACATTGAGCTTAGCCAAACACGTGATGCCATTAGCCATACAGGTGGCCAGCTGCCAGGGCTTCCACCCCTTAACCTCCTCCTAAGCCTCGCATTGACGGCTTTATAATTGAACTGAAGTTTATAGGATTAAAATAGAAAAAGCTGCCCATGTCGATAGGCAGCTTTTCGATTGCATAATTTAGGATTAACTAGAACAGTTTTATTTTATTCCAACTCTTGAAGAGTATGAAGAAACCGATGGCACTGATGACCGTCGCAATGCTTGCGGAAAGGACATTGTCATACAGCCAAAATCCGATGGCAAATAAGGCAGAATAAATGGCCACCGAACCGGTAACCATCAGTCCAATCTCAAATGGAAGCTGCCCTTGTTCGGCCTCTACCTCTGGGTATTTGTTCAGGACTTTTTTCCACCCATAGGCAGCAGGCTTCACTTTTTTGTAAAAAGAGAGCAGCACTTCGTCTTTTTCCGGTTTGGTCACCAAGGTTACCGTCAGCCAAGTGGCCGTGGTGATGCTTACGCCATACAGCAACTTGAGGTATTCCATACCTTCTGGAATATTGATAATATTAAATTTAGGGTTAATAGTCTCAAAGAAAAGGGCGACGATAAAGGAAATGATCATCGCAGAGATTTCCGTATAGGAATTGATTCTCCACCAGAACCATCTCAGGATAAAGATCAGGCCGGTACCGGCACCGATTTGGAGGAGGATGTTAAAGGCTTCCAAGGCATTGGAAAGGGCTAGCGCCAATAGCGCAGCAAGTCCCATAAGCACTACCGTGGAAATCCTTCCGACATTTACCAATTCTTTATCGGAGGCATCAGGTTTTACAAAGCGTAAATAGAAATCGTTCACGACATAGGATGATCCCCAGTTCAGATGGGTAGAGAGGGTAGACATCACTGCAGCGATCAAGGAGGCCAATACAATCCCGATCAGCCCTGTAGGCAGGTAAGTCAACATCGCAGAATAGGCCAGGTCATTGCCGAGCTTGTCAGCAGGCATATGCGGAAATGCTTTTTGCAAGTCCCCTATTTCCGGGAAGATGATCAACGAAGACAAGGCAATGATAATCCACGGCCAAGGACGGAGGGCATAATGGGCGACATTGAAGAACAGGGTCGCGCCGATCGCATTTTTTTCATTCTTGGCAGAAAGCATCCTCTGGGCGATGTATCCTCCCCCTCCTGGCTCTGCTCCAGGATACCAAGTGGCCCACCACTGGATCGCAATGGGCACCAACAGCATGGGGATTACCTCGTTCATATTGCTGAAATCAGGGAAGAACGAAAGTTTATCGGAAACATTCGGGTGGGTGAGCAAGTTTTCCAAAGAACCGATCTGTGGCAGGTCCAAGATATAGATCGCTGCTCCGATCGCACCGGCCATGGCGATAAAGAACTGGAAGAAATCCGTGAGCAACACCCCTTTCAGTCCACCCAATGAACTGTAGATCACCGTTACGATGGAAGCGATCAATAAGGTTTGCACAGGAGTCAATCCAAGCATAACGCCGCCGATTTTAATGGCTGCCAGCGAAACAGTGGCCATGATCATGATATTGAAAAACACACCCAAATAAATCGCTCTAAACCCGCGCAGGAAAGCTGCAGGTTTACCGCCATAGCGAAGTTCGTAAAATTCCAAGTCTGTGGTGATCTCAGATCTTCTCCAGAGCTTGGCGTAGACAAAAACCGTCAGCATACCGGTAAGGAGGAAGCACCACCATCCCCAGTTCCCAGATACACCATTTACCCGGACGATGTCCGTCACCAGGTTGGGGGTGTCCGCCGAAAATGTCGTAGCGACCATGGATACCCCCAGTAACCACCAAGGCATGTTTCTTCCGGAGAGAAAGAAATCCTTTGAACTTTTACCGGCAGATTTGGAGGTAAATAGGCCTATCAGCAGTGAGATGATAAAGAAGGCAGCAATGATGCCCCAGTCGATAGGAGAGATGTTCATAGTCTATAAATGTCTTTTGATAATTTTAAACGGTACTTGCTTACCAGTTAGTGATGACCATTTTCTTTGTAGAAATCAGTTTTATAAAATTTTATACTTAACAAAACCTACTTAACAAAGAAATTTTACTAATGTATTCATTTATTCACGAAATACAAAAAAAGTATTTCGGTGTTCCCAGTTTTCTTTTGCCCAAAGAAAAGAAATATTCACGAAAACATACATTACAACATATATTTTTTATTTTTACATTCGTTTTAATATATAAAATGTTTCAAAATCTTATGAATTTAAGATGTAGGAACTATTTTAAATAAAACAGCTTTAACATAGCTGGCCTGATGAGATAAAGACAATTATGATTTCCAATAATGCGATAGAGAAGGATATGCACGAGAGAATCGGTCAGCTTATGGAGCAGTATGGCCATGACATGCCGAATGTTCAGGTGAGCCGTTATGGCTCGGGTCATATTCACAAAACGTTTTTAGTGGACAGCCAAAAGGAGCAATTTATCCTTCAGAGCTTTAACCAAAAAGTGTTTCCCTATCCCGACCGTATCTCTGGAAACCTGCAGTTGGTAAAAGATCATCTGAAGGAAGAAATGCTGGATTTTCAATTGCCGCTGCCCATGAAGGATGTTTCTGGGGAGCTTTTTTCGGGGGATAAGGAAGGTTTTTACCGCTTGTTTCCCTTTGTACCGGGCGCATGCATTGACAAAGTGGAAAATCCCCAGCAGGCCTATATGGCAGCCCGTGCTTTTGGGGGATTTATCAAGGCTTGTGCCGCTATCAAAGCAGCAGGGATGCAAGAAGTGATCGAAGGCTTCCACGACCTGTCACTTCGCTATCGTCAGTTTGAAAATGCCTTAAAAGATACCCAAGTGACCTTGGCCGGAGAGGTGAAGGAGTGGGTGGATTTTTATAAGAAGCAAGTGCTATTGGTTCGGAAATTTAGGCGTTTTGTGGAGGTGCTTCCGCTACGAGTCACCCATAACGATACCAAAATCAACAATGTCATTTACGCGCATGACTTTAGTAAAATCAACGCCGTGATCGACTTGGATACGGTTATGGCAGGCTATGTGTTTTATGATTTTGGGGACCTGGTCCGTACAGTGGCCTGTACCGAAGAAGAAGGTTCCACTGACTGGGACAAGATCGATGTGGACCTGAGCAAATATGAAGCCCTGCTTCAAGGCTTTGTGGCGGCTTTGGGAGAAGAATTGACCACAGCGGAGAAGGCATCGCTTCCTTTTGGAGGGGAAATGATGGCTTGCATAATGGGGCTTCGGTTTCTTACCGATTACCTCAATGGCAATATTTATTACCCGATCAGCTATCCAGAACAAAACCTTCACCGCGCCAAGAACCAAGGCCTTTTGCTGCAAGCACTGCAAGCCAAGCGGGAAGAAATACAAGTATTGGCCACCAAGGAGCTGGGTGGATAAAAGGGATCAAGCAGAAAAGATAGGGCGTAGCCTATTATCGATGAGTAAATATGTTCATTGTCACTTTTGGTTTCTATTTGGCCACGGAAGAACACTGATACAGGCAGATAGGATGCTTAGGCATTTTAAATCCGTGTTCATCTCCCCAGAAATATGACTTGATCCAAATTAACAGGAATTAAGCCTATATCGATGGCAAAACCCAGGCTAAATAAAAATGTACCCAAGACACGAAGTAGATGCTGTAATCTACACGTAAAGTCATTAATAATTGCTTTGTGCCTTTGAGCCTTCGTGGCGAATCATTATCCTCCTAAATAACAAAATCTCTGGCCCCCAGAAATATTGCTTGATCCTAAATCAATTGGATCAAAGTCCGTTATAAAGTACTAAAAAAGGCTACCCCGTACCCCGGAGTAGCCTTTTTTGATTTTAGACTTGTCCATATGCTGAAGACAAAGTCTGATGTGGGTTATAATCCTTTATTTAGCCCACCACAGTTTGGTTCCTTGCATATCAGGCCCTTGGATGCTGTTGGCATCACCGTAATTTTCAGGGTTAGATGCCTGAAGGCTACTACCATAGCGTAGTCGCTGAGGATAGCCACCAGCGGTAATGGTACCTGGTCCGTAGAGCTCATAATCACTCACTCCAGCTGCCAAAGAAGCGGGGTAACCGGTGTCCCTGACAATGGCCCATGCTTCATAGCCATCGGTATAGTGGGCAATCCATCGTTGGATGGCCAGTTTTTCCAAGTTTTCTTCCATTGTCCCGTTTAATTGGGCCATTGGTTCTTCTGCCAAGTAGGTATCGATGGCCGCATCATCTACGCTCCATACCCGCATGGCTTCTTTGATGCCCATTTGGTAGAGCTCTTGCGCATCACCTGAACCTATGCCCCTAAGTGCTGCTTCAGCTTGTAGGAAATAGGATTCAGCCGAAAGTAATACGGTTTCTGGCGTCGCTGATCCACCTTGATTCTTCTGTTGGATGACCATGTCACTTGGCTTACAGAAGAAGCCAAAAGGCAGCAATTGGGACATTTCGCCACTTAGCCTTACGGGCTGACCAATATAGTTGGTGTTTTCTGGCATGTTGATCACAATGGCATCGCCTTGATCGTCCCAAGTGTAGGTTGCTCCAGCTTCATCAAAAACTTCTTTAAGGAAGTTGGTCCTTTTAGGGAACAGGGTGTATCCTTCTTCATCTTCCGCTTGGTCCGGACGGGTAAGGGTGAATTCACCACCTTCTGAAGGCTTTACGTATTGATCAAGCCTCGGATCGTTGTTGTCTCGAAGGAAGGATACCAATTCTTCACCCACGGTCCAGTCAGAGCCCGCACCGAAGTTGTGCCAGATATCTCCATAAGTGGAGTAATCCCACTGGGAAATTTCCAGGTCCTTAGGAATCAAGGCACTTTCGCCTTCCTCCAGAAGGGGAGCTGCCAGTGCTTCATTGATGGCTGCTTGGCTAAAGTCATCTCCTTCGGCACCTTGGGCCCTCATGGCCATTTTTAGTTTCAAGGTATTGGCAAATCGCTTCCATTTCTGCAGGTCACCGCCATAGATGACGTCATTGTCGCCGAGGTTTTCCAAGGCATCACCTGTGGTGGTGTTATCGCCTATGGCCGCCATGGCTGCGTCAAGGTCAGCAATAATACCCATATATATTTCCTTCTGGGTGTCAAACTTCGGCAAGGAAATATCTTCGTCAGAAAACACATCGCTGTAAGGGATCATACCAAAGGTATCCGTGTAAAGCTGGAAGTAATGGCTCTTTAGGATCAACACAACGGCATGCGTCAGTTCATTTTCAAAAGCGCCACCCGGTTGGGTGAAATCCAAGAGCTGCTTTACCGTGCCCAAGAGGCCGTTATAATGGTCCCAGGCAGCATCGGTATAGGCGACATTATATGAGTACCCTAATTCATCGCTCCACCAGTTGCCGTTTTGACCGAAGGTAAAGTGACCGGCATAGCGGTCCGTATGGATAATGTTTGCTCTCCAGTAGGCGTATCGGGCCGGAATATACGGCCTGATCATCAATTCGGTGAGGAAGTACTTTGCACTGGCATCGTCCTCGCCGATCAAGTTAGGATTGGTGTTCATTTCCTCGAAGTTGGAGGTACAAGCTCCCAAGGTCAATGAGGTCATCAGTCCCACTAATGTAGTTTTATGTAAAATATTCATAATTGGCTCGTTAAGGGAAATTAAAATTTCACGTTCAGGTTAAATCCAAGGGATCTGGCCGTTGGCATGGCATAGTAAAGGTAGCCTTGCCCAGCATTGCTGGTGCCCAGGGTAGATTCCGGATCAAATCCACCGTCAAAAGCTTTGTAGAAGAAGAATAGGTTTCTTCCGATAAAGCTGATGGAAGCTGATCTTACCACGCTATTGCCCAAGAATGAAGTAGGGATGCGGTAAGTGAGGGAAAGTTCTCTCAAGCGAACATTGGTCTGGTCCATGATGTAGTTGGATCCGATGCCGCTCATGGCTCCCCAATACTGCTGGGCAGTAATGGATTGGCTATTGTCAGAGAAAGTACCGTCTTCGTTTTCGATTATTCCGTCCACGATGATCCCTTCTTCCCTATATTCCAAGGTTTTTTTGGATATACCAGCACCGTCCATGGCTGCTTGTGTGGCGGCATACATTTCTCCGCCAAAACGTCCATCAATCAGGAACTTCAGCGTGAAATCCTTATAGCTGAAGGAGTTGTTAAATCCTAGCAGGTAATCTGGCTGGAAGTCGCCGACCTTCACACGTTGGGCCGTTGCCTGAGGCATGCCGTTAGCGGTTAGGATCCACTCACCGGTTTCCGGATCTGTCATGATGTCCGTGGCCCAAATTTCACCGTATCCAGCACCTACTGTGGCGCGGGTTTCGGCAGAACCGGAGTTGTTTACGTTCCACTGACGGTTAAATGCATCCGGCAAGAATTCCTTCAGTTCGTTCCGGTTGTGGGAGAAGTTAACATTGGTATTCCACGTGAAGCGCTCATTCTTGATAGGCGTGCCTCCCAGCATTACTTCCACCCCTTTGTTAGTGATTTCACCTACATTGGTATGCACTTCTGCACGACCTAGTGGATTGACGGCTAAATTGTCTGTTTCCACGATGTCGATCAGATCAGTAGAGCTGATGTCATAGTAAGCAAAGTCAAAGTACAAACGGTTACGCAAGAAGCTACCGTCCAAGCCTATCTCATAGGTTTTGGTAAACTCAGGGCTGAGGTTTTGATCATACCATACCGATGGAATGGTCAAAGTCGTAATGCCCAAGTAGCTGTTGTTTTTGTTCTTAAGGTTGTAGCTGTTTTGCAGTCTCCAAGCAGAAGCATCCTTTCCTACACTCGCCCAGCTACCTCTCAATTTCAAGTAATCCATCAGGGTTTGGTCTGGATCGATAAATTCACTTACCATCAAGGCCAAGTTTACCGATGGATAGAAATATGACCAGCTATTAGAGGGAAGGGTAGAAGTCCAATCGTTTCTTCCCGTTACATCCAAGAATACAATGCCGGCATAATCAAATGATGCTGAAGCATACAAGGAGTTGGTCACCCGCTCTGTAGGGACACCAGCACTGTAATTTACTTGGTCAGCACTACCGATGGTGGTTTTGGTAGGGATCCTCAGGTTTTGGCCGTTTAGGCTCATACCTTGGGAAAGCTGCTGTAAGTGGTTTCCACCGATATTGGCCGTTACCCTTAGCTTCTCGGTGATGTTTTTATCGATCATGAACAAGAAATCCGCATTGGTTTCTTGGTAGCGGTTGTTAGAAAATCCTACTCGGCCGTCAGGGTAAAACCAGTGACCTGGCTGGGTGGCACTTTCAAAACGAATATCGGTCCAGTCTGTACCGATCCTTGCATGGGCAGATAACCAATCTGTAAACTGGTACTGTACTTTGGCAAAGCCGATGAACCTGTTCCGGGTGTCTTCTGCCTTATCATAGTTAAGTGTCCAATAAGGGTTGCTGGCACTTTCGGCATAGTTTCTCACCAAGCCGGTCTCTTCATCACGATAGTCTCTGAAGTCATCCATAATGGCATTTCTTGGGATGCTGTATACCCCGGCCAAAAGACCTTCAGAGCCTTGGTTTACCCGGTTTCGTGTAAATTGGCTGGTATAGGTGGCCTTTGCATCCAGGGATAATTTGCTGGAAAGTTTGGCCGTGGCCCGCAAGTTAAAGTTGTTTCTTTTAAGGAACGAGTTTTCTACCATGGCCTCGTTATACGTGTTGGTATAAGAGAAACGGGCAGAAACTTTTTCATTACCACCGGTTAGGGCCACTGTATTGACGAAGTTACCTCCTGTGTTGAAGAAGTTTTCCACGTTATTCGGTTGGGCGGAATAAGGTTTGGTGGTGCCGTCCCAGTAAAGCTGCTCGCTTCCATCCAATGGTCCACCCCAAGAGCCACCATTGGTACGCAATTCTTCCATTGTCGCTGGCGTTCTGCCTTGGGTACCTTGACCGTATTCGTTTTGGAATTCCGGAAGGAGCATTGGGTTGGAAAATACCGAACTGCTGGAGAAGTCCACGCCGATTCCTTTTCTGTTTTTACCTTTTTTGGTCGTAATCATGATGACCCCATTGGCTGCCCGTGAACCGTACAATGCCGCAGCATTTGGTCCTTTTAGGACGGTCATGGATTCGATATCGTCGGGGTTAAGATCAGAGATACCTGATCCTGTATTGGTACTGGTGTACATGTCGCCACCTTCGCTAGTACTGGAGTTATCCATGGGGATACCGTCCACTACATAAAGCGGTTGGTTACTTTGGGTTAGGGAGTTGTTACCACGGATGATTACCCGTACGCCGGAACCTGGACCTGAGCCTGATTCTGTAATGTTCACCCCGGCCACGCGACCTTTAAGGTTGGACACTGCGCTTGGAGACGCTTTTACGGTTGTGATATCTTCACCGTCTACTTTTTGTACCGCGTAACCAAGGGACTTTTTATCTTTCTCGATACCAAAGGCCGTTACCACTACTTCGCTGAGTTCTTCGGTGTCCTGCTCCAGAACTACATCTATCGTCGTCTGGCTTCCCACAGTTATGGTTTGAGGCGTGTAACCTAAGTATGAATACTTCAAGGTCTGCCCTTCTTCTGTGTTGATGGAATAGTTGCCATCAAAATCTGTGATGGTGCCTTTTGAGGTTCCTACGATAGTAACACTTACTCCCGGAATAGGAGCACCGTCCTCACTGCTGGTAACGGTACCAGTGACTGTTACTTCAGCCATGTTAACTGCGCTTGGGGGTAACTTCCCCGTCATCTCTCCAGCATAAGTGTGCTCAGCCGCAATCGGTTGCAGGAAACTACCGACCAAAGCCAGCATCGCTACTGGTTTGAATAATGGTAAAGATTCGAAGTTCATAAAGTTTTGTTAAGGGTATATAATTAAACATGTCTTTTAATGTATCACCAAGCTTGCTTGATGAACCGTTAGGCTAAGATGACAATGTTTGATATTTACCATTGAAACTATCAAATATTGCCAAATAATAATAGTCGTTCTTACCTGATTAAGAAAAAATTAATCTAAGTTTTCTTTTAACTATTCGTAATGTATGGATTTTTTAAATTATATAGAAATACATTTTATATAAATTTTATTAACATGTTTTGTTTTTGTTAACTTTAAAAACTGAAAACAGTTAGTATTGTCTTAGCGAATAACAATACTTAGCCTATTGACATTTCAAAATATAAATTTGAGTTGTAATAGTGATATTGACTTTTTAAGGAAAATATGTTCTTGGATTTTTCGGCTCGTGTGGATTTACTGAAAATGTGTAAATTAAATCATTGGTGCAGCATTTAAATGTATGTATTAGGTAATTGCTGCCTAGCCACATCATCGATTGTAAAGAGGGATTGGAAAGAACGTCCAGTTTAGGTGGCTGGAAAAAGTGATAATGTTAATTAAATCTACGTTGTTGGATATTTTTGAGGCTAAAATTGAACTGGTAAAAAATCACTTGTTTCGCCATAAGCTGAGTAAGCCAAACAACGGGCCAATGGCCAGGCAGCACATAATGGCCGATAGGGCGAAGGATTCTCGAAGGCTGTTGACCAGTTGAATGCTGACGATGGTAAGGCTATACCCTAGGCAGTTGACGATGGTCAAGGCAGTGCCCTTGTTGTGGTCAGGAGCATTTTTGGCCACCAGGGTCGAAAATAAAGGAGAATCAGCCACCACAGTCAAGCCCCATACGAGCAGAAATACCAAAAATAAGGAGGAGCTGTCTACTAAAAACATTAACGGCGCTATCAAACAACAGATTCCCGAGAAAAAGAGTGCAAGCGAGGCAATTCGTTTTGTCCCCCATCGCTCGGCCACCAATCCAGCCATAATGCACCCCAGACTTCCAATGCCAATGATCAAAAATGACCAAAGGGAAATATGGATTATCTGGTCCGGGTGAAGGGCTTTATACGCTTGTAGCATTACTGGAACGAATGCCCAAAAAGCATAGAGTTCCCACATATGGCCAAAATAACCAAAGGCTGCCGCTCGAAAGGCCGGCTTATGGAAAACGGTAAATGCAGCAGTGGGATTCAGGCGAGGGGCGCGTTTGTGGTAGGGACCATCAGGAACCAGCAGCCAGAGCGATCCCCCTCCCACAACGGCCAAGCTGGAAGTGATGATGATGACGGCCTGCCATGATAATGTCCCCGTAAATGCCTGTAGGAAATGGGGGAATGCAGTCCCCAATACAAGTGCTCCCACCAGAAATCCTAATGACTTCCCCAATCCTTTATCGAAGTAGTCCGCTGCTATTTTCATTCCTACAGGATATATTCCAGCCAAAAAGAAGCCGGTCAGGCCTCTAAGGATAATGAGACTGGTGAGGGTGTTATGATCGAATAGGGTTCCTAAATTGGCGAGGCTTCCGAGCAAAGCACATACGCAAAAGACCTTGGAGGGGGAGAAGCAGTCTGCGAGGGCCAAAAGGGCAAATAAAAATGTACCCCCAATAAAGCCAAGTTGTACCGCAGCCGTAAGGTGGCCCAATGCGCTGCTTTCCAAGCTGAAATTTTTCAGTAAATCAGCCATCACAGCATTGCTGGCAAACCACAAGGAGGTGCAGCAAAACTGGGCGACAACTATCGTAGGAAGGATGGATGTTCGCAGGTTCATGGCTTAAAAGTAGCCAAAAAATTCACTTCTTTTTTCTTTTGCTTGATTTGGCGAGTGGATTAAAGTGGAGGCATTTGTCTACCCAATAGGCAAGTTGCGGTTCGGTATCCACCACTTTTCCATCTACAAAAACGTAACCTTTCATGCTTTTGCCGGTGAAATTCATTTCCATAGATCCGGCCTGTTGCAGGGCTTCTTCATACTGATCTGTGCCAACACGGGCCATGATCCTGTTTTCATGGACACCCATACACATTTTGTCATTGACCATAAAGCATATGCCTCCCATCATCTTTTTGGCTTCAAAAGGTGGCGCTGATCGTGACAGCAAGTTCTCAATACGCTTAGCTAAAAGGGAGTTATAGGCCATTTTTATGGATCTGGTGAAATGTAATTTAACCAAAATCATTTGCTTTTTCAATGGTGAACTCCATTGCAGGTCAAGTATTTTCGGGGCTTTGGGGTTAGGTTAAGCTTTTCAGGATATCCAAGACCTTTTCTCTTTTAAGAATATGCATGCCCAGCCGTTCTTGAGAGATGCCCTCACGAAGGCGATAAGTGTAATGGAGCTGCTGGTCTTTTAAGCTGGCTTCAAAGTACCTGAAAGCGATGTTTTTGCTCTTTTGGAGGTGTTCAGCTACTTCCAAGATGTGAGAGGAGATGAAAAAGGTGCTTCCCGATATGGTCGAAAAGGCCTTAACAATGGACAATGATCCTTCATATGCATCTCTGACATTGGTGCCGCGGAAGAGTTCATCGAAAATGACGAAGACCTGCTGCTTCTGCTGGATTTTTAGGGCCACGTCTTTAATTCTGTTTACTTCTGAATAAAAGTGGCTATGTCCCAGTCCCATGTCATCCGGTAAATTGATCGTGGTGGTGAGCCCTTTGTAGATGGGGGTCTTCATGGATGAAGCAGGAACGGGAAAGCCCAAGTGAGCCAAGTAGACGGCCAAGCCAAGGGATTTTAAAAAAGTGGACTTGCCTGCCATATTGGGGCCGGTTAGAAAACAAATGTTTTGATGCGCTTCTATGCTGATGGAATTTTTTATAGGCTTTTCCAGCAAAGGATGAAATAATTGGGTGACATGTAAGCTTGAGTGTGTAGTTTCGGAGTAGTTTGGCAAGGAAAACTGATGTCGGTTGGCCGTTTTGGCTACCGCCTTAAACGCATCCAAAAGGTATACCGTGTGGATCAGCTCTTGGGTTTCCTGTCGGTATTTTTCCCTAAAAAGATGATCATAACGGTAATGCTTGATATTTCGAGGGCTTGGGCCTAGGGATGTAAGCATGGCTTGGATCGGAGGGTTCTCTAAATAATTGCGGAAAAGGGTGAAGTATGGGCGAAGGCCTAGGGGAACTTTTACGGTTGGTGTTTGTGCCAGTGTTTCCTGTAAGGCCACCAATAAAAAAATTAGTTTTTCAATGCCCGTTTCGATTAGGTATTGATCATTTTTGTTTTTTTGACTTACAAATTTTTTTTGAAAATAACCATCTATGGCGTTGGGCTTCAGTACGGTTTTGTTAAGTCGAAAATAGTGGTCGATGAAGTCCATTTGGCTGGCATTGATGGTCAGTGGCTGTTCATTTTCCATAAAAAAAGCAATGATCCGTTTTCTTGCCTCAAGCTCCTCCAGGTTGTCCAAGGGGGACTGCATCAGTCCTTTGAGTTGCAGTTTGCCTCCAAAAGTCTGGGTTTGGTTAAAAAAAGAAAAAATACTTTGAACGCCAGGCTTGTCACTAAAAAGTTCTAAGTCCTTGGCCGTTTGGGAATCGATCGCAAAAGCCATGAGCAAGAAGGTTTTAGTTGATTTACGTGAGATCCCGTATCAAATGTTTCGTTTTTTGGTATATGAAAAATTTTTGAAACACTGTAGGCATAGCAGGGCACCAAATACGATGCCCTGAATGGTAATAGGTTTATTTACTGTACGTTTCGTTAAAACTTATCATCCAATTGATGTCAAACTTGTCTGTGAGCATGCCAAAGTAGTCGCCCCAAAACGTGTCTTCCATGGGCATGGTGACTTTTCCGTCTTTAGAGAGTTCGCTAAAATAGCGGTCAGCATCCTCTTTGGTGTCTGCTGTGATGGAGATGGAGATGTTATTGCCGACAACGGTGGCCGGCGCCCAGTCTCCACCGGTATCGCTTCCCATCAAAATGGTTTCTAGACCGATGGGCAAGGATACGTGCATGATTTTGTTTTTTTCTTCTTCCGAAAGGGTAACGCCTTCTTGGGGAGGCATGTCGGCAAATTTGCCCATATAGGTGAATTCACCACCAAAAACGGACTTGTAAAAGGTAAAGGCTTCTTCACAGTTGCCTAAAAATGTGAGATAAGGATTGATTGCAGGCATGATGACAATTTGGTTTTGATTAGCGATCATGAATAGGAATACGGAAGTTAAGTTTTCTGTCGGCTAATAGCTAGTTATTTTTCAAGTAAAATAGGTTGTAATGTCTTGTTTGTCAGTAAATCTGGTAATTTTTAACACTTGATTTTACATGTGCGGTGCCCACAAAAACTTATCGCCCCGTAATTTTGTTGTTCCAAAAAATAAAATTACATAAAAAACAAAAAGCCGCATTAGCAATTTCATTTATGGAGAAACAGTTGTTTGATATCGAAGAAGTGAACAGTATTATCCGAAACCGACGCTCAATGTTCGTAGCGCAGTTCAAGGAGAATGATCCTGTAGACGACAGCATCATTGAAGAAATGCTGGAAAACGCCAATTGGGCACCGACGCACAAATTAACGGAGCCGTGGAGGTTTACCGTTTTCAGTGGCGAAGGACTAAAAGAGTTGGCCAGGTTCCAGTCAGCGCTTTATAAAGAAACAGCCGAAAAGAACGGGACTTTCAAGGACGCCGTGTACGAAAAGCTTCAGCAAAATCCCTTGAAGTGCAGTCATGTTATTGCTATCGGTATGAAGCGGCATCAGACTGTAGGTATTCCGGATATGGAAGAAATTGCAGCGGTATCCATGGCCGTCCAAAATATGTACCTCACTGCCAGTGCACATGGCCTGGCAGCATATTGGGGTACGGGAGGGGTTACTTTTTACCCTGAAACCAAAGCTTATTTTGACCTTGGCGAGGATGATTTGTTTATGGGATTTTTCTTCGTCGCCAAGCCAACAATGGAAACTTGGCCTGTCGGTAGAAGGAAGCCTATCGAGGAAAAAGTCACCTGGGTAAGGGAGTAGGTTAAAAGCTAAAAGAGGCTGTCAGTTTAAACTGGCAGCCTCTCTTTGTTAATTATCAATGGAGCCCATGACCCGTTTCATAAAGGTGTTCATGGCTTCTTTTTTGTCCATTCCGTCCTTGATCATTTTATGGACTTCAAGGGTTCCGTAAAGGTTGGAGAGGAGTTCGCCCATGACCTCTATTTCTTGGTCTTTTAAAGAGGAAATCTCCGTCATGTTTTCCAAAAGCTCAATGGTTTCGTTTACCCAATCCTCGTCGTTTTCCTCGATGAACGTCAAGACGTGTTTAATTATCGGCAATCTCATCTATTAGCGCTTTAAGGTTGTCTTCTTTATTTGTTTGTGTTTGATTGACCAATTCACCGCCTTTGAAAGACGCAAAGGTCGGTAGGTTGTTTACTTGGGCCAGTTTACGTGATTCTGGAAGCTTTTCTGCATCCACGTATAAAAACGTAATCCCTTCGTAATCACCTGACAACCGCTTCATTTTAGGTTTCATTATGCGGCAGTTTCCACACCAGGTAGCACCATACTGAACGATCACTTTATCGTTTTCAGCAATGATCTCTTTTAAGTTGTCTTGTTCTAATTCTTGTAACATATCGTTTTTTGATTTAGCTGATTTCTTAATTGCTAACACGAAGGTAATGGCTATAGTTTTTCAAAACCAATTGAAAATATCTATCATCGATTGGTTTTATGTATAGAGGTTGTCGCTGATAAAGGGTATCAAAGCCAATACTACTGCCTGTTCGTAATATTCTTTTCGGTCAATGGTGCCTTTGGTCAGCATGCCGACAGCCCCATTTCCTTGTTTGGAGTTTTCCCGGTCAAAGACTTTGTCATCAGCTTCCCCTAACTCCATGCCGCCTCGAATCAGCTTGCCAATGGCCTCTGGGAGGATAAAAGTAGCCGTTTTGGATTTGCCCACTACTCCGTTTCTGTCCATAATGGTTACCCAAGCAAATGCGGTCATTTCATCGTCCAGATCTTCCACTCCGCCTTCTATGCCCACCCAATAGTCCGCTTCGGGAAAAGTGTTCTTGGCATTTTTTGCCCTGTTGAAAGCGCCGAGGGAGGTTTCTGCATCCCCAAAAGGTTGGTCGCTGACTTCTGAGTTGATGTTTAATCCTTCCACTATGAAGTGATGTGCACTAAATGCCCGTTGAAAACCATTTTCCGTGCATTGGACCTTGACAGGGTTTTTACTGCCGACGACCACAAGGAGCTCTCTTTCCCGTTGTCTTTCAGGCCGGATGTTTTTTCTTTTTGGAAATGCCATGTTGATTATATAAAAATAAAAAAGCCTTTGGATAAGTTCCAAAGGCTTGGATTGGTAAAATTAAGCGATGTTATGATAGACGTTGTTGACGTCATCATCCTCTTCCATGCGTTCAATCATCTTGTTGACTTCTTCTTCTTGCTCTTCTGTAAGCTCCACGGTAGTGGTGGGAAATCGCTGGAAGTCCGCACTGGTAACTTCGATGTTTTTGTCCTCCAAGGCCTTTTGCATATTGCCAAAATCCTCAAATTCAGTGTAAATGAAGATTTCGCCTTCATTTTCATCGATGTCTTCCAGCCCAAAGTCGATCAGCTCCAGCTCCAATTCCTCCATGTCGTGCTCGCCTTTTGGAAAGCGGAAAACGGCTTTGTGGTCAAACATAAAGCTCACCGAACCGGAAGTTCCCAAAGAGCCTCCTCCTTTGGTGAAATAGTGCCTTACATTGGCCACCGTCCGGTTGATGTTATCCGTCGAAGCTTCGACCAGTATCGCAACGCCATGAGGGGCGTAGCCTTCATAAACCACTTCTTCGTAGTTGCTTTGGTCTTTGTTGCTGGCGCGCTTGATGGCGGCTTCGATGCGGTCTTTGGGCATGGCGGCACCCTTGGCGTTCTGCATGACCGTCCTGAGTTTGGGGTTACTGTCCGGGTCTGGCCCTCCCAATTTTACTGCTGTAACGATCTCTTTGCCCAGTCTGGTAAAGACCTTGGACATTTTGCTCCAACGCTTGAATTTCCTCTCTTTTCTAAATTCGAATGCTCTTCCCATATATTTATACTTTTCAGGTGCGTAAAAATAATAAATCTTTTGAATTGCCCCAGCATTACACGAATGCCAAATGGTAATTTGAGTATTAAACTAGGGAGAATAGAACAGGCATTGGGGTGTCCAAAGGGTTCATAATAGGGGCCATGCTCCTGCAGGATCCAGATCTGCTGGATGGTGAAAGTCTATTTTTAACTATTTGTGGTGAAAATCGTACAGTTTGTAGAGGCCTTTAAGAAATTAATTTACCTTTTGAGCGGAAAGCGTTTCTCAGCTGATGGGATGGTTCTGTAAAGTGGTATATGTTAATGGTTTGTGTTGTTCGTTGATGAAATTTCAATAAATAAGTTAGGTTGTTGTATTTTGATAAAAAAATAACGTCAAAAATTATATATTTGTAGTATACGAAAAGCCTTAACAGCCTGTTGTTTTTACAGATGAATAACCCCATATAAATGACCTTTTCTAATCTGATTTTGGGCCGATAAAAGATAAAAGCTATGGAACATGATATCGTAAATAAGCCTATTCCCAACCTACCGGTTTCCAACCGTCCAAAGTTGGTGATTCTTGGGGGAGGTTTTGCAGGACTTAAACTGGCCCGTAAGATGATAAAATCCGAGTACCAAGTGATTTTATTGGATAAGAACAATTACCATCAGTTTCAGCCTTTATTCTATCAGGTGGCCACAGCATCGCTAGAGCCCAGTGCGATTTCCTTTCCATTGCGGCGGGTTTTTCACCACACGCCCAATGTCTCCTTCCGGATGGCAGAGGCGCTTGAAATAGACCAAGAAGGAAAGCGGCTGTATACGAATGTGGGTTATGTGGATTTTGATCAGCTGGTGCTGGCCATGGGAGCAGATACCAATTATTTTGGGATGCAGAATATCATGGAATACGGGACACCGATGAAGACCGTTTCCGAAGCACTTTATGTCAGAAACCGAATCATTTCCAACTACGAAAAAGCGATCAATATCGAAGACGTGGAGCAGCGCAAAGCCCTGATGAACGTGGTGATTGTAGGTGGAGGGCCCACAGGAGTGGAATTGGCCGGTGCCATCGCCGAGTTACGGAACAACGTGTTTCCAAAAGATTATCCCGAGCTTAACTTTAAAAATATGCGCGTGGTGCTGGCTGAGGCAGGTCCTAAGCTTTTGGCAGGCATGTCGCAGCAGTCCAGTGAAAAGGCGGTCGTTTATCTTGACAAACTTGGGGTGGAGATCATGGTCAATGCCGCTGTGGAGGATTATGATGGATTGACCATCAAAATCAAAGACCATGAAAGCTTGGAGACCAAAACGCTTCTATGGGCAGCAGGGGTGAAGCCGAACCATATCAAAGGCCTTAGAGAAGATCAAATGATCCGAAATGGTCGGTTGATCGTGGATCAGTATAATAAGTTGAAAGACACTGAAGGCATTTACGTCATCGGTGACCTGTGCGTGCTCACGGATGATGACTATCCCAAAGGCCATCCGCAAGTGGCCCAAGTAGCCATCCAGCAAGCCGATAACCTGGCCCACAACCTAAAGGCTGTGGCCGATAACCGCTCCATGAAGAAATTCAAGTACAAGGACCTTGGTTCGATGGCTACCGTAGGTAGGAAATTGGCCGTGGTGGATTTGCCATTTATCAAGTTTCAGGGCTTTACGGCGTGGATTACATGGCTGTTTGTCCACCTGATGGCCATCGTGGGTGTGAAGAACAGGATTTTGATCTTTATGGATTGGGCATGGAATTACCTGTCGTTTGATCCGGCCTTGCGACTGCTTATCCGCCCCCGATATGTCAAGCCTAAAGAGCAGGAAGAGCTTGTGGAAGAAAAGCATGATTAGAGAGAAGTATCAAGTAGCAAGAATAGCCTTGCTCATCCGATTTGCAATCTGGATTTCAGGTATTGCGGATTTGTAATCCACCTAATCAAAAACCATGAGGCTGAGTGTGGTGCTGGGTATCTGTCGCTGCACAAAAAAGCGTTGAGCATCTGACGCAATGCACACATGGATTAAAGTAAAAAACATACTGTTCATACAATAAAACAATTCAGAAAATCGTTATTTCAAGTTGTTATAAACACAGTTCATCGTTTTTTTAAAACAATTCGTTTGGTAATCTGTTCATTATGCTGGTAAGGTAAGTGTTGGGTAGTTTCAGGGCTTTTCCACCACGGATGATGGTGTCATAATAGGCCTGATCGGGAAAGATATTGGATACGTTTTGGGATGAAATAAAGGTAAAAGCTCCGACTTCTCCATTTTTTGTTTGGACACTTACTGCTGTAAGATCATAGGTTTTTTCTGAATTCAAAAAATGCGTGACATCCGCCTCTTCAATTTCATAGATGGCACCATACACATTTTCATTTGGGCTGGGGACGATATTGGCACGTGCTGAGCCATCGGGGTTAGGGTGATTAAAGCGAAATCCGTAATGGGGAAGCACTCCGATTCCGATAAGCTTAGGAGGGTGTTGCAGCTTGCCGACAAGGGTGGACTGATCAAGATTGCTGGCATAGCCAAAGTACAGACGTGTGGACATATCAGAGAGCTGTTTTCAATGAAGCTAGTGAAAAAAATGGAGATGTCCATGGTGAGGCAGGTGATATCATTTTGGGTGGACTAAAGATCTAAACAGTTATTCTAGAAATGGGAATGAAGTAGATAAGTAAACTTATCTCCCAAATATGACGAGTCTCAAAGTTTCCACGCGTTAAGTTCCAAGCATACCTAAGACTACATCCAGCATCGTAACCGTATTTGCAATGCGGACTTTCCGGGAGAGGCATTTGTAATGCCACTAAACTTCCATAAATCACATCGGGATAATGAGCACAGCATTAAATACACCATGGTACAGCATAGACCATCTTCAGGTTGGGCGGAGATTTTTCATGAAGCATGATCAGGAGGCTCATGATAAAGCGCTGGCCATAATTCTTAGCCCCGAACAAATGGAAAAAATAGAAGGATTACCGTAAAACATCCATGGAGCGCATGCGTGACCGTAGGGGAAAGGATCAGAGGAGGCCAAAAGAGAGACCATGATTTTTGCCCATTTCTGTCAAACAATGATAGTATCTGTTAATTCTTGCAAAGAAGAACTGATTTGGTCTAGTTTTTTTTGATTTGGCAGCCATTTTGATAACCTAAATGTCAAAAAATCTGTTTAATATTGATTACCCGAATATAACAGTTATTACTATGAAAGAACATGCGATAATTATTTTTCAGGAAAACCCTGTGCCCGGCAAGGTAAAGACCAGGTTGGGCGAGGTTATTGGTAGTGAAAAGGCGGTGGAAGTGTATGAATATTTGCTTCATCATACCCACGAATTGGTGAAGGATTACCCAGCGGATGTGTTTGTGTACTTCCTTGACAAAGTAGATGACGATTATCTCTTGAATGATCAGTACCACCTTGGACTGCAAGGAAAGGGGCTGTTGGGAGAGCGGATGCAGCGGGCTTTTGCAGATGTCCTTGGCAAAGGATATGAAAAGGCGCTTTTTCTTCGCGTAGCGGGCACCATGGAGCTCTCCAATGATATCCTGGACGAGGCATTTGAGGCCTTAAGCTATCAGGATTTGGTAGTGGGACCTGCCCATGACGGTACCATTTACCTCTTAGGAATGAACAAGGTATGTGATAAGGTGTTCGATCACAATGATTGGAAGTCAGATAGTCTGATCCATGAGCTCAGCCAAGAAGCAAAGGAAATGGAACTGGAAATGCACAAACTTCCGGTACTCTATGAAGTAGAACAATATGAGGACCTCAAAAGCCTTAAGGGACTTTTGAACATTCAATAGACATTGCGGAATATTGCAATCAAGGTGCGGCCATCAACCGCACCTTTTTTATTTGTCCAGTTTTTTTGACGCTTCGCCAGCATCAATGATCTTCCCATTGACCAAGCTGATAGAAGGTTGTAATGCCTAGATAACATTAGCATTCCATGAGGCATCCCTTTACGCATCCTTTGACTCCCCGCTTGTTGGATAGGCAAGCGCTCAGGATGCATCCGCCATAATCTCTCCCTTTCAGGCTGAAAGCCTTGCTCAGCACCTCGGTAAATCCCGTCTTGATAATCACTGGGATCAAGCCACTTTTCCAGGGGATGAATGTTGACACGTTCTTATGAAGGAATATTTCTCCCCGTTAAAGGATGGTTTCCACCATGGGCATTGAATGGGTTTTAGTGAGAATTCATGGGGAATAGGGAGGGCAATGCGGCTAAAACCGGCCATGTTGAAGGGGAATTTACCATGGGTAAATCTTTTATTTCCTTTTTCATATCCCAATGCCCATAAAAGAAAAAAGCCTCCCACTTACGTGGGAAGCTTTTCATCGAATTAACAAACTTATGTTAAATAAACTAAACTACTGTTATTCACAGAATTCAGCGTCTTCTACGTTCTCAAAGAACGATTTATCTTTACGTGGCAGGTTGGATTTGCCCATAAGGAATTCATCCACTTTTACAGCTGCTTCACGACCTTCAGAAATGGCCCAAACCACTAGGGATTGGCCTCTTCTCATATCTCCGGCCAAGAACACCTTGTTGTTGGTGCTTTGATATTCCTTAGATTTTGGAAGGCTGTTTTCCATAGCTTCTACGCCAAAAGCTTCCAATAGGCCATTTTGCTTCGGCCCGGTATAGCCGATGGCCAGAAGGGCAAGGTCACAAGGAACAGTCCTTTCGGTGCCTTCCACTTCTACAAACTGCATTCTGCCGTTTTCTTCTTTCCATTCGATGTCTACCAAAACCAGGCCTTTTACATTGCCCTTGTCGTCTTTGGTAAACTCCTTGGTCAATACGGACCAAACCCTTTCGGCACCCTCTTCATGAGAAGTAGTGGTTTTTAGGGTCATGGGCCATTCCGGCCATGGGTTAAGCTGCGCACGTTGCTTTGGTGGCTTTGGCAATAGCTCCAGCTGTGTCACGGAAGCGGCACCGTGGCGGTTGGAAGTGCCGATACAGTCACTACCGGTGTCACCACCACCAATGACGATCACATGCTTACCTTTGGCACTGATCGGGTTGTCACCTTCTCTTTCGCCACTGACTACACGATTTTGCTCGCCCAAGAATTCCATGGCGAAGTGTACACCGTTGAATTCACGGCCTTTGATTTTCAGATCCCTTGGCTCTTGTGCACCCGTGGAGAGTACCACGGCGTCAAATTTGCCCAGGATTTCATCTGCGGTAATGGTTTTGCCGATTTCAGTTCCTGTGGCAAAGTTTACCCCTTCTTCTTCCATCAGCTTCACCCGGCGGTCGATCACCCATTTTTCCATTTTGAAATCCGGGATACCGTATCGCAGCAAACCACCGACCTTTTGGTCTTTTTCGAATAAGGTCACTTCGTGGCCCGCTTGGTTTAGCTGATCTGCAGCAGCCATTCCAGCAGGTCCCGCGCCGATGACAGCCACGGTTTTGCCTGTTCGGGTTTCGGGGATGTTTGGCTTGGCCAAATCATTTTCATAGGCCTTTTCGGCAATGTTCTTTTCGATCAATTCGATCGCCACGGGATCTTTGTTGATCCCCAATACACAGCTGGCCTCACATGGTGCAGGGCAGATCCTTCCGGTAAATTCCGGGAAGTTGTTGGTACTTCTGAGAATGTCCCATGCCTCACCCCATTCTTTGCGGTAGACGGCATCGTTAAATTCCGGGATGATATTGCCCAGTGGGCATCCTTGGTGACAAAAAGGAATGCCGCAATCCATGCACCTGGCTGCCTGGTTGTTCAGGGTTTCAGGCTTGATTGGAATGTGTATATCGTTATAGTCTTTGACCCTTTCGTTTCGGTCTCTATCTGATTCTAGTTCTCTTTTATATTTTAGAAATCCGTCTTTCGCACCCATCTTACACTAACGTTTTTGATTGTTCTTCTTGTTTTTCAGCTCTCTTTTGTAGCACGGCTTTGTAATCCCTCGGGAATACCTTGATGAATTTTTCTTTCTCAGTGTCCCAATTTTCAAGGAATTTGATCGCTGCACTACTGTTGGTAAACTTGTGGTGAAGTTCAAGTTCCTTCTTGATGATCGCAAAATCCTCTTCAGTAAGCGGATCCAGGTCTACCATCTCTTGGTTGATCAGTTTCACGTTTTCCTTGAACAGGTAAGCGACACCGCCGCTCATGCCTGCTGCGAAGTTTTTGCCGATTTCACCCAGGATGATCACTTGGCCACCGGTCATGTATTCACAACCATGGTCGCCGATTCCTTCCACCACGGTTTTCACACCAGAGTTTCGCACACAGAAGCGCTCACCGCCTTTACCGTTGATGTAGGCGTTTCCGGAAGTGGCACCATAGAACGCCACATTACCGATGATGATGTTATCTTCTGCCTTGAAGTTGGCATTGCGACTTGGATAGATCACCAGCTGCCCACCGGAAAGTCCCTTTCCAAAGTAGTCATTGGCTTCTCCTTCCAGCTCAAACGTTACGCCTTGGGCGAGGAACAAACCAAAACTCTGTCCGGCAGAACCGCTAAACTTGAAGTGGATGGTATCATCCGGCAAGCCTGGGCTACCGTAAATCTTAGAGATTTCATTGGATAGCATGGCGCCTACAGAACGGTCGATATTTTTGATCTGGAATTTCTCTTTTACCGAATTGGCTTGCTCTAGGGCCGGTAACGCTGCTTTGATCAGCTTTCTGTCCAGTACCTTCTTCAGTTTGAAATCCTGGTCGATCTGCTTGTAGATACCCACATGTTCAGGGACTTCCACCATGTGGAAAATCGGGCTAAGGTCAAGTTTATCCCACTTCCAGTGGTTCAGGTGACCGGTAGATTTCAGCACATTGGACTGGCCTACCATTTCGTTTACCGTTCTGAAGCCTAGTGATGCCATGATTTCCCGCAGGTCTTCTGCAAGGAACCTGAAGAAGTTCACCACATGGTCAGGATTACCGGTAAAGAGTTTTCTCAGTTCTGGATTCTGGGTGGCAATGCCTACTGGACAAGTGTTCAGGTGGCATTTTCTCATCATGATACAACCTTCTACCACAAGTGCTGCCGTGGAAATACCCCACTCTTCAGCACCCAGCATGGCTGCAATGGCAAGGTCACGTCCAGTTCTTACCTGACCATCTGTTTGCAGCGTTACGCGGCTTCTAAGGTTGTTTTTGACCAACGTCTGATGGGCTTCAGCAAGTCCCAGTTCCCAAGGAAGACCAGCATGCCTGATGGAGCTCAATGGAGATGCTCCAGTACCCCCGTCAGCACCTGAGATCAGGATGACGTCTGATTGGGCTTTGGCCACACCGGCGGCCACCGTACCCACGCCTGCTTGGGATACCAGTTTCACATTGATGCGGGCTTTTCTATTGGCATTTTTCAGGTCATAGATTAGCTGCGCCAAATCCTCAATGGAATAAATATCGTGGTGCGGTGGTGGCGAGATAAGGCCCACTCCTGGAGTGGAGTGCCTTACACGGCCGATCCAGTCGTCCACTTTATGGCCTGGTAGCTGCCCACCTTCACCAGGTTTGGCGCCTTGGGCCATTTTGATCTGTAGTTCCTCGGCATTGGTCAGGTAGTTACTGGTTACCCCAAATCTACCAGAAGCCACCTGCTTGATCGCAGAGCGTTCCCAATCGCCATTTTCTTTTACTTCAAAACGTACTTCATCTTCTCCACCTTCTCCGCTATTGGACTTCGCACCGATCCTGTTCATGGCAATGGCCAAAGTGGAATGGGCCTCATGCGAAATCGATCCAAAGGACATGGCACCTGTCGCAAAACGCTTCATGATGCTTTCTGCAGGTTCTACCTCTTCAATTGGGATGGAGATCCGCTTTTTAAACTCAAACAATCCCCTGATGGTCAGGGCATCTTTGGTTTGGTTATTTACCTTTTCGGCAAATTTCTTATACAGCCCATAGTCGTTATTGGCAGTGGATTTTTGCAGCAAGTGGATGGTTTCTGGATTGAAAAGGTGCTTTTCGCCTCTTCGTTTCCATTGGTAAATCCCACCTGTTTCCAGCCGTGGTCCTTCATAGCCATAAGCGGCATTATGACGCGTCAGCACTTCTTCGGCCAATTCGTCGAAAGAAACACCACTGATACGGCTGATGGTGCCTTTAAAGCATCTTTCAATCACTTCTGGGCCTAATCCGACCGCTTCGAAAATCTGCGCACTCTGGTAGGACTGAAGGGTACTGATTCCCATTTTGGAGAGTACTTTCAGCAGGCCTTTGCCAATGGCAGTTTGGTAATTTTCGAAAAGCTGCTCTTGTTCGTATACTTTGGAAAGTTGTTCGGTCTCGTTCAGGTGAACCAATGTTTCCAATGCCAAGTAAGGGTTGATGGCACTCGCACCATATCCGATTACCGTGGCAAAGTGATGGGTTTCCTTGATGTCTCCCGCTTCCACTACCAAACCTGCTTTGGTCCTCATCTTGGTGTTTACCAAGTGATGGTGCACGGCACCAATGGCCAATAGCGAAGGAATGGGAGCGATGCCCTCATACGTATTTCGGTCAGAGATGATCAAGATGTTATAGTCATCGTTGATCGCATCGACAGCATCTTGGCATAGCTTGTCCAAGGCTTCCAGCATTCTTCCTGGCTTATGATCTGCCACAAAGTGCGCATAGAGGGTCTTGGCCCTGTAGCCTTTGCTTTCCAAGTGTTTGATTTTTTCCAAATCCTCATTCAGCAAAAGGGGCTGTGAAATGTGGATCTGGCGGGTATGAAGAGAACTTTCTTCAAGGATATTATAACTCTCGCCCAGTCGGGTAAAGAGTGACATCACCAAACGCTCCCGAATAGGGTCGATCGGGGGGTTACTTACCTGTGCGAAGAGTTGCTTAAAGTAATTGGAAATGTGCTGACTCTGTTTGGAAAGCACTGCAGGAGGTGTATCAGCACCCATAGAGCCCAATGGCTCGTATGCGGTGTCCCCCATTGGGGCCAAGATGGTGTTTACATCCTCTGTGGTAAATCCAAATACAGACTGCCGTTGTTTGATGTTTTGTGTATTATAAGGCTGAGATAGCTTCTTGGGAGTAGGCATTAACCTCAGCTTCAGGCGTTCTTTTCTTACCCAAGCATCATAAGGCTTGTTTTCGCAAACTTCCGCCTTCACCTCTTCGTCAAACATCACCTTGCCTTTTTCAAGGTCTGCAAGGATCATTCTGCCGGGGCTGATACGTCCTTTTTCGGTGACAGTAGCTTCGCGGATGGGCAAGGCTCCTGCTTCGGAAGAAAGGATCAATCGGTCATCACTGGTGGTGAAGTATCGCAATGGTCGCAGTCCGTTTCGGTCAAGGGTAGCACCGAGAGACTTCCCATCTGTAAACAGCAAGGCTGCAGGACCATCCCACGGCTCCATTAGTGCAGCGTGGAACTTATAGAATGCCTTTTTGGCCTTGTTCATGGTTTTGTTGTCCTGCCAAGATTCTGGCACCAACATCATCATCACATGCGGTAATGATCGTCCACTAAGGGTCAACAGCTCTACCATCGCATCCAAGTTGGCTGAATCCGAATAGGTGGAGTTGGTTACGGGCATCAGTTTGTCCAGTTCCGCATCCGTGAACAAGGAAGATTTCATCAAGTACTCCTTGGAGCGCATTTTGTTCAGGTTACCACGGATGGTATTGATCTCTCCGTTATGGGAGAGGTACCTGAACGGTTGCGCCAACCTCCAGTTAGGGAAGGTATTGGTCGAGAACCTGGAGTGCACCAATGCCAAGGCAGAGGTGATTTTATTGTTTTGGAGATCCTTATAGAACGGTAATACTTGGTCAGTTCTCAACTGGCCTTTGTAAATAATCGTTCTGGAACTGAAACTGGCAAAGTAAAAGGACATGTTCACTCCTGGGATTGTGGAGTTGATTTCCTTGGTAGCATAGTTTCTCAGGACGTAGATTTTACGCTCTAGGGCGGCACCTACAAGTCCATCCTTATGTCTTACAAAAAGCTGCTCGATATTAGGCATTACTTCTAATGCACCAGATCCCGGAACGGTTTCATCCACAGGAACCGTTCGGTAACCGATAAGCTCAAAATCCATTTCTTCCAGGATTTTGTTGAGCAAAGCTTTTGATTTTTTATGTAGCTGTTTGTTCTTAGGGAAAAATGTCATGCCTACGCCATAGCTTCCTTCTTCAGGCAGCTCAAAGCCGGCACGATGGGTTACTATCTTTAGAAAATCGTGGGGTACTTGAATCAAAATGCCCGCTCCATCACCGGTCTTAGGATCACTGCCTCTTCCTCCTCTGTGCTCCATATTGCTCAGCATAAATAGCGCGTCGCTGATCGTCTCATGGCTTTTCACGCCCTTCACATTGATCACGGCGCCAATCCCACAGGCGTCATGCTCAAACTGTGAACGGTATAATCCTTCATTCATAGTTAGTGTTATTTAATATAGGTTTGTAAATTCGATTGAATAAATTACAAAGAATTTTTCTTTTTTTAAAATCTCGGCAACAAAAGAACGAAAAAAATGCATTAATAACCAAATTGCCCCTTGATTTTTAAAATTATTAAAATGAAAATTTGAGAGTGGTGGGAGGTGAGTAATGATAATTTTATGTAAAAATCATTGAAATAGGTTTTATTTTTAAGTGTTTTTATTAAAAAAAATGCAAAACAATTGAAATCAGGTTTAAAAAATCGAATTTCCAGTTTTTTTGTTCAAAATTGATTTTTTTGCAAAAAAATCCACCGTTAAGTCTCGACAAAGAAATTATTGTCAAAAATGTAAAAAAAACCTAATTGTATTGAAATGTGTCAGAATGCCGGAGAAAAGTCACCGACTTTTGTAGGTTTGGGCACGATTTGGGAATGGTCAAATTGGATTGCAAAATGGTTGAAAGGAACACCCGATGGGTTTACCTAATCCTCATTATGAGCAGCACCTTTGGCTTCTTCGCGTTCCAGGTGCACCTTTACTTTCTTGATCCTTCTGGCATCCACCGCCATGATGGTGAATGTGAAGTATTCGAACTGGATCTTGGTGCCGGTATTGGGGAATTTGGCGTTTAGCTCCAGCAGCAGACCTCCCAGCGATTCACTGTCCCCCTTGACTTCGTCAAATATCTGCGAGTCCAGTTCCAGTTTTTTACAAAAATCGTTCAGGGATACCTTTCCTTCAAAAACAAAGGTGCTGTCGTCGATTTGCTTGTAAAAAATATCGTCATCGTCGTCAAATTCGTCATTGATTTCCCCGATGATTTCTTCGATCAGGTCTTCCAAGGTTACCAGCCCTGAGGTGCCACCATATTCGTCTACTACAATGGCCATGTGGACACGTTTGTTTTGGAAGTCCTTGAGCAGTGCATCTACTTTTTTGTTTTCCGGCACAAAGAAACCTTTTCTGGTCAAGGTCTGCCATTGGAAATCCTCGTCCTTTTCGATATGCGTGAGGAGGTCCTTGATGTAGAGGATGCCTTCGATATTGTCAATGGTCTCACGGTAAACCGGAATCCTGGAATAGCCGCTTTTGTTGATCTTGTCCATAAGTTCATGGAAATCCATCTCTACATCCACGGCGGTAATGTCCATTCGGGAGCACATCACCTGTTTTACTGAAAGGGTACCGAAATTAACAATCCCCTTAAAGATGTCTTTTTCTCCTTCCGTGGTGTTTTCGGAAGTGATTTCCAAGGCTTGGTGAAGTTCGTTGACAGAAAGGGTATATCCTTTTCGCTCGATCCTTCTTTCGATGATATTGCTGATAGCCATTAAGAATGAAGAAAGTGGCGCCAAAATGATCGAGAAGAAATTCAGGGTCTTGGCCATCAACTTACTGAAGGTAACACGGGCGTTATTGGCGTACACTTTGGGCACAATTTCCCCGAAAAAAACGATGGCAAAGGTAATGCCCACGGTCTGGATCAGGACCACGACAATCCCTGTGGCATTGGAGCCAAAGAGGGTCAAGGTAAAGAAAGTCGTCAAGGTCACGATGCCTATATTGATCATATTATTGAGGATCAATATGGTGCTGAGCAGCCGCTGAGGAGCCTCTATCAGGCGGATGACCAAGGCCGATTTTTCATCCGATTCTGTATTGAGCAAATTGAGATCGTCGTGTGAAAGCGAAAAATAGGCCACTTCTGAACCGGAGACCAAGGCTGATCCCAATAACAGAAAAAGAAAAATAAGGCTGTTGGTAATGATATAGCCGGCCGAAACCTGGTTGATTTCAGCCAGCAATAAAATACTCGGGTATGGATCGTCCATTAAATGATTCAAATGTTGATTGGCAAAAATAATGATTTATCCATTACAAATCTCATACTGACGGTATTAGAATGGCAAATCATCCTCTCCGTCATCGATATTACCTCCAGATGATGGCATGGAGGCAGCAGGTTGGGCCTTATTGGGCGTGGATTGGTCAGCCTGTCCAGCATTGCTGGAATTGCCACCAGGAGCCCCTCCGTCCATATTTCTAGAGCCCAGCATGGTAAAGCTCAGCACCCGGATCCTGACTTTTTTACGGTTATTCCCTTGTTCGTCTTGCCAAGTGTCTGATTTGATTTTTCCTTCTACGAAAATCTGGCTGCCTTTTCTCAGGTACTGTTCCGCTACTTTGGCTTGGCCGTCCCACATTTCAAGGTCATGCCATTCGGTATTTTCTACGCGATTTCCGTTTCGGTCTTTATAGGCTTCTGTTGTTGCTAGTGTCACATTGGCCACCACACTGCCACTTTCCAAATGCCTCACTTCAGGGTCTCTTCCGAGGTTGCCAACTAAAATTACTTTGTTTACACCGGCCATAATTTACTGTTTGTATTCCGTTTAAAATGTTAGTTTCCTGATCACTCCGGGGATGCACATGGTTACATAAGGATCCAAGGAGCAAACATGTTTATCTAAATTAAGGATTATTTTTGATCGTTCAAATAGCGCACGATCAGTTGTGGTTTTCCCAAAGCCTCCAGTTGAGCTGCATCGCAGCAATGGTAACCTTTGCTGTCCGCCCATTTTTTCACTTCATCGAGCTTCTCGGCTGCTATGGTTAACGAGACAAAGTTTGAAAAAATTTTTTGATGGGACAGTATATGTTTGTAGGTCTTTTCATTTTTATAATCCACAATCGGTTTAAATGCCTGAAGCTCTTGAAACAATGTTGAATGTTCCAGCTCAATCTTCTCAGGGGCAGAAAATTCCACTAAGGGGAAATCCGTGAGGCCTTGCCAAATGTCCTTTGGGCCACGCGTTTTGACGATTTTATGCGGGCCACAGTTGATTTCATGGTACAAAAAGGCGCGGGTAGTTACTTTTGTCTTTTTGATTTTGACCGGAAGGGCTTCCACTTGGCCATGTGCATAGGCATAGCAGCTGTCCTGTAGCGGGCATTGGTCGCAATTGGCCTTTTTGGGGGTACATTGGAGGGCGCCAAATTCCATGATGGCCTGGTTGTATTCGTCCGGTTGCTGGGCTGGGATGAGTTCATCGGCGAGTTCTTGGAACTGTCTTTTCCCTTTAGGGCTGCTGATATCCGTGTCCAGGCCAAAATAGCGGCTAAGAACCCTGAAGACATTGCCGTCCAGTACGGCGACTTTTTCTTTGAAGGCAAAGGAAGCAATTGCTGCAGCGGTATACTGGCCGACGCCCTTAAGCTTCAGGAGGCTGCGGTAATTGTCTGGAAAGTTTCCGCCAAACTCTTCGACCACCTGCTGTGCGCAATGGTGCAGGTTTCTGGCCCGGCTGTAATAGCCCAGCCCTTGCCAGCGCCTAAGCACATCTTCTACTGGAGCATTGGCGAGGTCATGTACTGTGGGATAATGCTTAACAAATTCTTCAAAGTAGGGGAGACCTTGGGCGACCCTGGTCTGTTGTAGAATAATTTCTGATAGCCAAATGATGTATGGATTTTGGGTGTTTCTCCATGGCAGATCCCTTTTGTTTTGGGGGTACCAATGCAGTAGCTTTTTGGGAAAATGGCTGAAAGTCAAAACTTTTGGAATTTTATGGATTAAGTTTTCGTTGAACAAAAGACGCTAATTTTCGTCATTTTGTTTTTATATTGAAAACCATCATTTAAATTTGCAGTCCCAAAATTAGTTGGTTAATAGATTGTTAAGCAATTTAATCAAATTAAAATTTAAATACAGTGACTAAAGCAGAGGTAATTACCAAGATTTCGGACAAGACAGGAATTCAGAAGGACGATGTAACTCAAACCATTGAGGCATTCTTCAAAGTAGTAAAAGATTCCATGTCTGAGGGAGAGAATATTTATGTGAGGGGATTCGGTAGCTTCATCAACAAGAAGCGAGCTAAAAAGATCGCCAGAAACATCAGCAAAAACACTGCTATCGTAATCGATGAGCATTATGTGCCGGCCTTCAAGCCTTCCAAAGTGTTTATTGACAAAATCAAAAACAGTAAAAAAGTTAAAGAGGTAGCTTTTCAGGAATAATCCTGAGCTGAACGAGACTGTATGAAAAAGACGCAAATCATCCTGGTCGTTGTGGTCGTTGTTGTTGTAGGGATATTGTATTCCCTGCCACGAGTGGTGGTCGACAACGAAGAAAACAATGAAAACATCGGTCAGGAGGATGTTGCGGCATCCGATTCGGTGGTGCAGGCACACGATGTCCAGATTCCAGAAACGGAACGTGGGACCGTTAGTGGTCTGATAGCCAATTTGGAAAACGCAGAAAGTAAAGAAAATTTTACTATCTTTGCAGATTCATTAGCTGCTTTTTACCAAAAAGCCGGAATGTACGACAGTGCCGCCTATTATTTGGGCAAAGGAGCTGACAAGTTTTCGGATTTGGTGCTGAAAGAAAAAGCAGGTAATGCCTATTACGAAGCATATGGCTTCGCAATGAATCAGGAAAAGATGAACATGCTGGCCGAAAAGACCAGAAGTTACCTGAACCAAGTACTGGAAGCGCATCCCGACCGCCTCGACTTGAAGACCAAGGTGGCCATGACGTATGTTTCTTCTTCCAATCCCATGCAGGGAATCATGATGATTCGCGAAGTGCTGGAGGAGGATCCCGAAAACGAAGAGGCCCTTTACAATATGGGCGTACTTTCCATGCAGTCAGGGCAATACAAGCGGGCCGTGGAACGTTTTGAGACCTTGGTGGGTTATTATCCTGAAAACATTCAAGGGCAGTTTTACCTGGGTGTGAGCTACTTTGAATCGAAGCAAAAGAAAAAAGCAAAAAACCAGTTTCAGAAGGTTAAAGACATGACAGAAGATCCGATGATCTTATCGAGTGTGGATAATTATCTGGGACAACTATAAAAAATTGTTAAACTTAAATCCATAAGATTATGCCTTGCGGTAAAAAAAGAAAAAGACATAAGATCTCTACGCACAAGCGTAAGAAAAGACTGAGAAAAAACAGACATAAGAAGAAGTAATACACTTCTTCTTTTTGAGTTTTTACACGAAAACGTTCATTAACATAAGAAAGGAGACACGATTTGAGTACGGAATTAGTAATTGATTCTGCTCAAAACGGTAGTCGAATAGCCCTTTTAAAAAACAAAGGACTGGTTGAGCTTCATTCTGATGAAGAAAACAACCAGTTTAAGGTAGGGGACATGTACCTGGGAACGGTCCGTAAAATAGTCAATGGCCTAAATGCAGGCTTTATTGATGTCGGATACGAAAAAGATGCATTTTTGCATTACCAGGACTTGGGGCCGAAAGTGAAGAGCCTGATCAAATATACCAAGCAGATCAGGAACAATCATTCGGAGCACCCTACTCTTAAAGGGTTTAAGCTTGAACCTGAAATAGAAAAGCTGGGAAAGATTTCCCAAGTCCTTTCTAAAAATAATCAAATATTAGTTCAGGTTGTAAAAGAGCCGATCTCTACGAAAGGCCCACGACTATCCTGTGAGCTCTCCCTAGCCGGTCGCTATTTGGTGCTGGTACCCTTTTCGAATGCAGTCAACGTATCCAAGAAGATCCGTAAGGCTGAAGAGCGAAGAAGGTTGGCCAGGCTCATCACGTCTATCAAGCCCGAAAACTTCGGGGTCATTATCCGAACAGTAGCAGAAAGCCAGTCCGTCACAGAACTGGACAAGGACTTGCGAAATTTGGTAAATACCTGGGAGGATGGCATGAAGAAGCTGATGAAAGCCAAAAGTAAAGACAAGGTGATAGGAGAAATGAGCATGGCGAGTTCCATTGTTAGGGACTTGCTAAATGAATCATTCGATGCAATCACGGTAGAGGATGAATTAATCTATGATCAGATTCGATCTTATATTAGGTCGATCGCCCCTGAAAAGGAAAAAATTGTTAAGCTTTACAACGGAAAAGCTAAGCTCTTTGAAAGTTTTGGAATTGAAAAGCAGATAAAGAGTCTCTTTGGACAATCGGTAAGCCTACCGCACGGTGGCTACCTTATCATTGAACATACCGAAGCGCTTCACGTAATTGATGTGAACAGCGGAAACAAGTCCAATCAAGAAAGCGACCAGGAAACTACAGCTTTAAAAACCAACCTGGTGGCTGTCAAAGAAATTGCCAGACAGCTTCGCCTCCGTGATATGGGAGGGATTATCGTCATTGACTTCATCGACATGAAAAAAGCAGACAATAAAAGAGCTGTTTACGATGCGATGAAGACTGCAATGAAAGAAGATAGGTCTAAAAATACTGTGCTGCCCCTTACCAAGTTTGGGCTAATGCAGATTACACGGCAGCGTGTAAGACCCGAAGTAAATATCGTAACGAAAGAAACCTGTCCTTCATGTAACGGTACAGGAAAAATCCAAGCTTCAATCTTGGTAGCTGATAAGCTGGAAAGAGACCTTGAGTACACTGCTGTACACCAAAACTTACCAAATATAAAAATAGGTTTGCACCCTTATCTTCATGCTTACTTTACCCAAGGCATGATCTCGAAAAGGGTGAAATGGTTTTTTAAGTATTTCAAATGGGTAAAACTGATCAAAGATTCTTCATTACCAGTGACGGAGTATAAATTCCTGGATGAAACAGGAGAAGAAATAGAACTTACTGTAAAAGACGGAGCCGAATAAGCTCCGTTTTTTTTATGGTGAAAAATATAGCGGTGAAGGCAAAAGGCTTCTTTTGGATCAAGCGATATTTCTGGAGGATGATTTTCGATATGGTCTTATAAAAGAAAATTTTACCCCGTTAAAACGATGATTTTTCTCCATCTGCACGAATGGGTTTTAGCGGGAAGTTGTGGGGAATAGGAAGGGAAATGCGGCTAAAACGGAAAACGTTGATTGGGCAAATTTACCATGGGCTTCACCCATGGCTATGAACGTGTCACCCCTTTGGGGTTAGCTTTCTATTCTATAGCATTTATAATTTTAGGTGTAAAATATATTATATCTTGTTCTTCACTTCTTCCCATTTTACACTACGGAGTAAAATGTGATCAAGCGATATTAATGGAGTGCTTATATGAAGTCCACATTTCAAATGCGGACTAGCTGATTATCGGAACAATCATTTTTTTTCATCCGTGGTTTTACCATTTAGTAAAACTGGCAGCCACCAACTTTTCCGATTGCTTCAAAATATGCGCTGTACTACAGATTTTTTTCAGTGATGAGTTTTATGCCTTTGAGGGTAAGGTTTTTGTCTATTTTGTCAAACTCCCCCTCCAAATTGGTCAGGATCTTGGATAGTCCACCTGTGGCGATCACGTGGAAGTCTCTGGCAAGTTCATTTTTAATGGCTTCCAGCATCCCGCGGACCAATCCAGCATAACCATACAAGATGCCTGCCTGAATGGAATGGATGGTGTCTTTTCCAATGGCCGAAACAGGAAGTTCCAGTTGGACTTCTGGTAATTTAGATGTGTTGGTAAACAGGGATTTGATGGCAGTTTTCAGTCCAGGAACGATGTTTACGCCCAGAATCTCCCCATTTGAGTCTATTACCGTGAAGGTCAGTGCCGTACCGAAATCCACTACTATACAGTCTGCGCCGTACTGGTCGTATGCCGCGACAGCATTGGCCATTAGGTCTGCGCCCATTTCTGCAGGCTTTTTGGTGTTGACCTTTAGTGGAGAATAGCTTCGTTCGGTGATGAAATAAGCTTCTTGGTGCAGAAAGGTCCTTACCACTTTTTTGAGGTTTTCATTGATTTCGGGGACGACAGAACTGATGCCCACTATGGATATATCCGAGGGAGAAATGTGGGATTCCAAAAAGAACAGGTTCATGTTTTTTTGCAAGTAGCTAAATTCCAAGGAACGCTGTGTATCTACACGGAGCACTGGCTCCCAACGCTGCTGTTCATCGGAAAAGAAGCCGAAAACGATATTGGAATTACCTGCATCAATAGACAAAAACATAAGGTCATCATTTAGATAAGTACTTGGAAAATCACGTTCAGATTATTGGCCAAATAGCGTATAACCCCCGTGGTCAATGGTTTTTCTAGTTAAATCTAGCATCTGAATCACCCAAAAAGAAACTCCGGCTTAGTTCTTTTTCCAAAATTTTCTAATTTCGAACCATGTATACTATCAGAGAAGGAAAAAAAGAAGATTTGCCAAGAATCTTTGAGTTGATCGAGGAATTGGCCATTTATGAAAAGGCGCCAGAGGAAGTGACCAATACCCTGGCGATGATGGAAGAGGATGGTTTTGGTCCTAATCCGGTGTATGGTTTTTTTGTTTTGATTAAGGACAGTAGTCAAGAGATCATTGGCACGGCCATCTATTACTACCGATACAGTACCTGGAAAGGCAAGCGGCTGTATCTGGAGGATTATATCGTGACCGAAAAAGAGCGGGGAAAAGGAGCCGGAAAGCTGCTCTTCGAAAGGGTAATGAAGAAGTCCCTCGAAGAAGGTTGCACGGGAATGATGTGGCAGGTGCTCGATTGGAATGCCCCTGCGATCAATTTCTATAATAAGTATGATGCTGAAATAGAAGGAGGCTGGTACAACTGCCACTTACAGGCTGAGGAGATCCAAGAGCGGTTGAAAAAGTAAAAAACGTTTGAGCGCTGCAATCTGCACCAAACGATGATGGTGGTCCCGCTTAGCCTTCACTTAACAAGAGAAGGCTAAGCGGGAATTGGGCATGGAAAATGCTCCGTTATACTTGTTCTAGCAGGGACCTGAAAATAGCATAACGATCCTGGAACCGTTGCTTGAATTTTTCTTGAAGGTCCTTTGCGTGCTTGTCCTGATACTCTTTGATTTTTTCCATCGAATCTGTAAAGTATTGCACCGAATAGTTCACCCCGCCGTCTTCATTGTCATGCATGAGACGAAAGAATTTGTTTTCGCTGAATATCCCTGTTGCCATTACGGCTGGAATATGCTCATCCTTCATCCATTTGATCCATTCTTTTTCAACTTTTTGGTCGATATTGACAGTAACGTTGTATAAAATCATTGTTTTTTGTTTATCTTTATCAGTGTTTTTGTTAAACAAAACTTGTAACTTTGTTGTATTGAATGAGTTGCAAAAGTAGCTAATTCAGTTGGTTTGAACAGGGAAAAAGTTATAAAACAGCGCGATAGCCTGTTTTTTAATCGGCCACTAAACAATTGGTTCAGGAAAGAAGTTGATTACACATGATAGAGGCGATATTATTCATCATCATTGGCTTTGTGGCGATGGAGGTTTCCGGTTGGGCGATCCATAAATACCTGATGCACGGAGTCTTTTGGCAGATCCATAAAACCCATCATCATCCCAGAAAGGGTGCTTTTGAAAAGAATGATGCTTTTTCGGCCATTTTTGGAGGGATTGCCATCATATTAATGGTGATGGGATATGCGGCATTGGATTACAGGTTCTGGCTTGGAATGGGGATCAGCATCTATGGAATGAGTTATTTTTTCTTTCATGATGTCATTATTCATCGGCGGGTAAAATGGTTAAAGCGACCTGATGGGGGATTTTGGAGGGGCTTTGTACGGGCTCACCAAGCCCATCATGCCAATAATCAGAAGAAAGGTACGGAGGCTTATGGGTTGTTCTTTGTACCGTTTAAGTATTTCAAAGAAGGGAAGAAATGAGTAACTATTCCATAAAAGATCTGGAGCACCTTTCAGGTATTAAGGCCCATACACTACGCATTTGGGAGCAGCGGTACAATTTGGTGCAGCCAAAGCGGACAGAGACCAACATCCGGTATTACGACGATGCGGATTTAAAGCTCATTTTAAATGTGGCTTTACTCAACAACAATGGCTTTAAAATCTCCAAAATTGCCAAGATGTCACCAGTTGACATTCGGGATAAAGTGATTGCACTCACTGAAGGTACATTGGCTTATGAGGACCAAATACATGCCTTGACCGTTTCGATGATTGAGATCGATGAGGAGCGTTTTGATAGGGTTTTATCGATCAATCAGCGCAGTATAGGATTTGACGAGACCATGCTCCGGGTGATTTATCCATTTCTGGCCAAGATAGGGTTGCTATGGCAAATAGGAAGCATCAGTCCAGCCCAAGAGCATTTTATCAGTAATCTTATCCGTCAAAAACTCATTGTGGCCATCGACCAATACGTATACCAAGGTGGTGGAAAGAAATTCCTGCTCTTTCTCCCTGAAGGAGAACTGCATGAAATCTCATTGCTTTTTGCTTCCTACCTGATCAAACGTGAAGGGCATAAGGTGATCTATTTGGGCCAAAGTACCCCCAAAGATGATTTGATCGAAGTGTATAATTTCCATCAGCCGGACTTTTTGATCACGGTGATTACTACATCACCCGATGCCGATAGTCTACAGAATTATGTGGACGAATTGGCCAGCGTTTTTAGAAAAAGTGAATGGATTATTTCGGGCTATCAAGTGTTGAGAACACCTGTACAGCTTCCTAAAAATGTGAGGTTACTGGAGAAAATCGAGGATATCAAAGGGTTTGTAGAAATGTTATTGGGCGAAGAAAAAGTGCCAGGTTGAATGGGTGAAAATGGAAGATGAGCAGTTTTCTGAAATGCAAAAAGATGAATGCAATCAGATCATTTTTTAGGAGGTCTTCTGGCCATCATTTTATGCTCAATTTTAGAAAATTTGGATAAAATCTTATATCTAATAGTACAATTAGGTCTTTTGTGCTAAATATTTAAATTATGCATCGGTTTTTTATTTTTAAAATTGGCTTTATTTTAGGGGCTGATTAGTAAATCAACACCCCTAATAAAGAAATCACCTTATTTGGTTGCCTTTTGCTGCATCGTAAACCCAATTCCTTGATGCGATAAGCATTTTCTGATCTAAGGATTAAATAAATGTTTGTTTAACTAAAAGCAAAACCCACACCAAATTGCAGTTTAATTAATAGGTACTATTTGTCTAAAATTGGCTAAATGAATCATAAATTGTAATATTTAGCCAGGAGGACAACAAATGCACCATGCGTTAGTTTAAGAGTTATGGAAAGAAAGAAAAAAATCTCCACCAAACAACGGATTATCAACGAGGCCATTAGGCTTTACAATGAACAGGGAGCTCATAATATCACGAGTAGGCATATTGCGGCGGAATTAGGAATGAGTCATGGCAACCTGGATTATCATTATAAAAATCGCGAAGCCATTCTCCTAGCCATCTATAAGCAGATGAGGAAGGAAATGGGAGCTTCTTATGAGATAGCAACAGGGTCCACCTCTTCTTTTGCAGATTTCCATAAGCTTCTGCTTCATTTGGAAGCTTTTCAATTTAAGTACAGGTTCTTTAATCAGGATGTCTTGGAAATTTCACGGTCCTATCCCGAAGTAAGCCAATTGCTGAAGGAAACGATTGGATTGAGAAACAAGCAAATGGCGGATTTCTTTGAACGGTTTAAGAAAGAAGGACTCGTGGATAATGAAATAGACACTTATGCCGAGCGGCTTAAGAAAACTATACGTATCATCATTACCTTTTGGTTGGCCCAGCGAGAGGTATTGGGTAATCCAGCGGATAATCTAGAAGGAGAAATGGCCCACCATATTTGGGAACTGATTACGCCACATATGACATCAGAAGGAAAAACCGTGTTTAAAGCTGTGGTGGATCAATATGGGTATCGTTATGACGGCTGAGCCCTTGATTAGGGAATGATAGATTGATTTTTCCTTAAAACAATTTTAGGAATACATCCAGAGGTTTTGGGCTTAAGGATGCTTAAAATAGTTGCTGAATCTTTCTTTTAAAACAGCTAATTTGGGCTGAATATGACGTGTGCAAAAGGGGGCTTCAGGCCTTTTTAGGTAATAATTCCTAAAGTGTGCATCGTTGGCCCTAAATTTTCCGAACTTCAGCGTTTGGGCGATGATGGGACGTTCAAATTTAGATTGTAGCGCTTTGAGCAGGGCTTGAACGGCACTTTTTTGATCAATATCCATCACATACACCGCAGACCGATATTTGTCCCGCATTTTATGAAGAGAGGTACTGCTGTGCGTAAGTAAATGGGCTTCGACCAAGACCTGTAACGGCAGGAGAGCGGGGAGATAATGAACCAATACAGCCTCGGAGAAGCGGGAAGGCTCATCACTACTCGCAATCCAGCCTTGATCTACTTTTTGGACGCCCTCAAAATGCTGAAAGACCGCTTCAGTACACCAATGACATCCTCCTCCAAAGCCGATAGTTTGCATGATGCTATTGAGATGAAGAGGGGTTATGATACTTTTTTGAGTGAAACGGCATTGACGCAATAGCGAAGTCCGCTAGGTTCTGGGCCATCCGGAAAGACGTGGCCCAAGTGGGCATCACAGGTGTTGCAGGTGATTTCCACCCGCACCATGCCAAAGGTGACATCCTTGTGGTACGCGATGGCACTTTCTTCTACTGGTTGGGTGAAAGAGGGCCAGCCGGTGCCACTTTCAAACTTTTCCCCCGCATCAAAAAGCAAAGTGTCACAACAGACGCAGGCATATTTTCCCGGTTCGAAGAGGCTGCACATATCAGAACTGTGGGCCCTTTCTGTGCCTTTTTGGCGGGTGATTTTAAATTGCTCAGGGCTTAGTAATTCCTGCCATTCCTCTGGAGTCTTTTCTACTCGCTGGGGAGGCGTGGGATTTCCGTTGGTGGCAAAATGGATGACGTTTGACCAATTTAGCATGGAGGATTGAATTTACTTATCAAATTGAATATAAAACGGTTTTCAATAATTTCATCTAGATGAACAAAACTTTTTCATGATTAGCTCCATGGATACTAATTTTTTACCGTGCTTGTCTTTTACCGATTGGACTTTTCCGGTGCTAGTTCAGTCACCAGTTGATCAAATCCAAGAAAATTACTGTCATTGGAGGTGCTCATGAGGCCGCCATCAATCGTTCTTTCATCCATCAGTAACATTTTATAATAAATATCGATGATGATTGGAAGCTGTTCAAACCACAATGGCGCATTGCTCTGTTGCTTGTCCAGAAAGCTCTCTGCCGAAAAAAACGGATGCATTTCTGAGGATTTATATCGAAGCTTTATATAATTCATAAAGGCATCATCGTTTTGTTTGGCAGTAGCCAGCGCAAACATAAACAGTCCATCCTTGTTAAATGAAAGGGCCGTTTTTTTACTGGAGGAGGAGCTTAAAGAATTGGTTAGGAGAGCCAATGGCCCCTTGGTCTTGCCGTGATGACTGGCCAAGGAAAAATCAGGAAAGTTAACCGGCATCAGCCTTTTTACAGGGTAATCGGGATAATTGTCCATCTCATGTTCGTAAATATAAATGTCCTTTCGGAGGCCAGAAAGCTCCAAGGCCTCAAGGGTTTCGTTTATCCCTGGCATGTCCCTGATGGCCGCGATGGGGCGTTGACGAAAGATATCTTCCAAAAAATGCTTGGTCTTTTCTTTTTGGTTGGTAAACTCCCCATAGTGAACGGACAGAAATCGTCTGTAAGAATCAATGAGCATGGACAATGCCTGCATTTTCTCTGCCCCCAACTCTGCGGAAAAGGTTTCTTTTTCCAGCTGACGGGATGTACAGCTAGCCAAAAGCAGTAACAAGAAAAACCATATATATAGCTTGTTTTTCATGGCAAAGGAGGCTTGAGGGATTTGTAAGCTATTAAAAATCAGCAGTTTTATAGCATAATATACGGATTTTGTCGCTAAAAAACGATTATGTTATTTGATAATTTATGGAGCCATGGCGCCTGATTTCCCTATCCGATGCCTGAGCGAAAGGCCATGAGAGTTTATGAATTTTCCCGGAGGACTTTTAGCAGTTTTTCGATGGCAATTGAAGTGGAGAAGCGGCTTTCGGCCAAATGCCGGGAATGCTGTTTCATTTGCCTTAAGCGGTCGGGATTTTGCTCGATTTTTTCCAATTCCTCCAAGGCTTGTTGTGGGTTCCTATGATCGAAATACAGCCCGAGCCCGTGCTGATGGACCAGGTCCCAACCCCATCCTTTATGGTTGATCAGAATAGCATTGCCCATGGCGATGGCATCAAAAAACTTATTGGGACTATTGGTTCGCAGGACAGGAAGGTGTTCAAAGGAAATAAAGGAAAAGTCGGCATGGTCAAGCAACATACGCACGGCACCCTTGTTTCCGAAAGGGATAAACTGAAGATTCCCAAGGCGCAAGCGTTTGCTTTCCGCTTTTAAATTTGCCAGTTGCTTACCCTTGCCCATGATGGCAAATTGCCAATTTTTCCCCTTTTGCTGGGCCAAATCAGCCAGCTGGAGCAGCTCATGGACCGCATTGACATCTCCTATGGCACCCGTGTAAACGATGGTCAGGCGGTTTGGCTCCCAGCCCAGACGTTTAAGAAAATGGTTGTTACATTCAGCCTGGGGTGAAAAAAAATCCAAATCTGAAAAGTTTGGTATCAGGTGAACCCTTTTTTTCGGAAGGATGGCCTGAATATACTCACAAATTCCAGGAGAAAGCCCGACGATTTGCGAGGCCTCTTGATAGATGCTTTTTTCCAGTGTGTAGAGGCGTCGTTTCAGGAGAGAATTACGGATGACGCCCACCTGAACAGGGGCTTCCGGCCAAAGGTCCCGCACTTCAAAAATAAACGGTAATTGTAACTTGCGTTTGGCCCACAAGCCGATAAGACCAGTGGTCAGCGGTGTGGAAGTGATGTACAGGAGATCAGGAAGGGCCAGTTTTTTTATCAGCCTTTTGGCCTGGTGCACAAAGGCATAAAAAGCCCGTAACCTTCGCAAAAAGCCAAAATTATTATCATATGGAATAGGCAAGTAATGAACCTTTATGCCTTCGATTTCTTTTTGCAGGTATTGGGAATTAGGGTGCGTGGTGATGAGCTCTACATCCATGCCCGCGTCCACCATTCCTTTTGCCAAGTGATAGGAACGAACGGCCCCGCCTTCTTCAGGGGTGACAAAATATTGGTGGATGTAAATGATTCTCATAGTTGATGGTACGTACACCAAGCGGCCAGGATATACAAGTTCCAGATTTCTAGAAAATGCAGCTTTATTTTTTTGTCAGGTTCCTTGGCCAAGATATGAAATTCTTCGGGAATGCTGTGGTGATGCTGCTGTACAAAGCCGCTGATCGTTTCGACTACCAAGCTTCGGAGGGCTTGATCTTCCTCCAGCCATTCTTTCAGGGGGAGCCCAAAGCCAAATTTCTTCCGGACAGCCACTTTTTCCAGCCCGGTTTCACGGAGCAATTCCCTGATCCACTGCTTGGGCTTAAGGGAAAGGTGTTGTTCTTCTGTAAGCGACATGCTCAAGCTTACCAAGTTCTTGTCCAGGTACGGTGCCCGACCTTCTACCCCATGGGCCATGAGGGCATTGTCGTGGATTTTAAGGATGTCATTCACTAAATAGTAACTGCGGTCCCACTCCAAAGCAGCCTTGTAGGGGGGAACTCCTTTTGGATAATAAGCCAGGAATGCCTCCCGCTGATCTGCGGGGATGTTGCGGAGGGCACTGAAATTCAGGAAAGTGGTGGCTTCGTCTTTCCTTATGCCCTTGGCTATCTTTTGGAAATGTCTCCCTAAAAAGGACAGCTTCCCCATGACCTTGGAGGCTTTAAGGGCAATCGCTTTGTGCTGCAAGTATTGCTTGAATGCCTCGTGACGGTTATAGCCACCGAAAAGTTCATCTGCCCCTGCACCGCTGATGAGGATCTTGACGTGCTCTTTGGCCTCCCTGGCAATCATCCAACTCAGGAAACTGGCGCTATCTCCCACTGGCTGATCCAGCGAGGCAATATACTCGGGCAATTGCGCGCGCAAGAGGGCCGGGGTAATGAGCACTTCATGATGGACACAGCGATACTTTTCAGCCACTTGGCGTGCATGGATCGGGTCTTGATATTTTTTGAGGTACTTCTGTTCGAAACGTGCAGTAAACGTATGCAGGGGAAGATCGGTTTCCCGCATCCAAGTGTCCAGCAGTAAACTGCTATCTGCACCACCACTTAAGAGCACGCCCACGGGGATATCCGCCCGAAAATGCTTCAGTGTAGCATCGGTAAGCAAGGAACGAAAATGTTCTTTCCTAGGAAGTTCTAGGGTGGCTTGGGGAATTACAGTACGATGTTCTGCCCTAATATTTCCGCCAAAATCCAGTTGAAGGGCCTTGCCGGGCACTATTTGCTGGACTTGCTGAAAGAAGCTTTTATCGGGAAAGCTATGCCTCGTATAAAGGTAGGGTGTGAGTTGGGTCTTGTCCAGCTGGCGCTTGATTTGCCCCGCTGCAATGATTCCCCGGGCTTCTGATGAAAAGAGCCAAAGGTGGTTTTGGTGGAAGTAGTACAGGGGTTTTTTGCCATGGGGGTCCCGGGCAATGATGATTGATTTTTCCTCTCGCTCCACAAAGACGAGGGCGTACATTCCTTGAAGACGGTTTATTCCTGAAATTCCATGGCGCTTTAGCCACCTGAGTAGTACTTCACTGTCCGACCGGCTTTCGAAGCTTTCTCCATCTTCCAGCAGTTCATTTCGTAGCTCATCGGCATTATAAAGTGCCCCATTCCAAACAAGGGTATGGGCACCTTGGTTGATTTGCAGGGGTTGGTTGGACCAATCGCTTAAATCGACGGTTTTCAGTCGGTTGCCAGCGAGGAACAATTGCCCGGTAATCTTGCACCAATCCGAATGGTCTGGGCCGCGATGGGCCGTAGCTGCCATCATTTGCTGGATGGCATCCTCTCCACTACCGGGAAGATTCATGGCCAAATTGATCCCGCACATGATTATTTTCTTTTGGGAAGCAAGTCTCTTTCCGCAGCTATCTTGCTTTGGTTTTTTTCATAATAGCGGCAAAAATGGGTAATCTCGCAGGCGGTGCATTTTGGGCTTCTGGCCAGGCATACATAGCGGCCGTGCAGGATCAACCAGTGATGGGCCACATGGATGTGTTCCTTGGGAATGTGTTTGATCAGCTGTTTTTCTACTTCCAGAGGGGTTTTGGCATTTTGGGGAACGAGTCCGAGACGTTTTGAGACACGGAAGACATGGGTGTCCACGGCCATATTAGGTTGGTTCCAGACCACAGAAGTGATGACATTGGCCGTTTTCCTGCCCACGCCTGGAAGTTTGATCAGCTCTTTGACGGTATCGGGGATTTCACTGTCAAAATCTTCCACCAGCATCTTGGCCATGCCGAGCAGGTGCTTGGTTTTGTTATTGGGGTAGGAAACGGATTTGATATAGGGGAAGAGCTCGTCAAAGTTAGATGCTGCCAAATGCGCTGCCGTCGGAAAATCCCTAAAAAGGGCGGGCGTGACCATATTGATCCGCTTGTCCGTACACTGGGCACTTAGGATGACCGCAATGAGCAGCTGAAAGGGATTTTCATAGTGCAGCTCCGTTTCCGCAGCGGGCATATGCGTGGAAAAATGGTCAATAAATGCTTGGTAACGCTCTTTTTTTAACATGTCTCTTTTCCTGATTCTGCCCAAAGATAAGGGAATTCAAACCGAAATGGAAAGTCCCCACTGGTTTCAGTACGTTAAAGCGATAGTTGGATTTACAAGTTTCACATTCCTTTTTAGTTTCAAACCCCAATCGAGAACATCCAGAATAGCCAATTTGCCCGCATCAGTTTATTCTTAGCCTGTAGCAAGTTTAGAAGCGTACAAAGCGGGAAGGCCTGACACAGCAGCGAGACAGGCGTTAGGCTAGCGGGAGGAAGCATTGCTGGGTCTTGATTTTTCTTTGCTTCGTTTCTTTTCATCTAAGTAAAAGAAATGAAGAGTCAAGGCATGAGAGAAAAAATCACTGGTTATAAAAATGAATTTCACAGTATCGAATTTCAATGCTTCACAGCGGAAAATACTGACACAACTGGTTTCTATATGTTAACGCGATAGTTGCATTTACAAGCTTCACATTCCTTTTTAGTTTCAAACCCCAATCGAGAACATCCAGAATAACCAATTTGCTCACATCTGTTTATTCTTAGCCTGTAGCAAGTTTAGAAGCGTACAAAGCGGGAAGGCCTGACGCAGCAGCGAGGCAGGCGTTAGGCTGGCGGGAGGAAGCAT
>JGI2924J29684_1078599_pt1 | contig 76281 bp, 57 predicted proteins | sample BenlonsequencITS_FD_29684 | JGI IMG/M metagenome (IMG submission 29684)
TCGTCATACGTGCAATGAAAGCTCATCGAGATCACTTCACTCCGCTCGTGATGACGGATTATTTATTTATGAGACAGCCTCCTACAATTAAACCCCTAACAATTAATATCCGTCATTTTGTGTAATACTGTTTCCGGTTACATCCACTTCGCTTTGCGGGATAGGACGAAGGCTGTGAAAAGGCTTAATGGCATTGTTTAGCGCAGCATGCGGATTATGTGCCAGCACCCTTTCTTGCAATTTACCCGTCCGCTTTAGGTCCATCCATCGGCTGATTTCACCAGCCATTTCGATGGCACTTTCATCCAAAATCACATCAAGATCAATGTTTCCTGCGTCCACCATCCTATCCAGCCCGGCCCGTTGGCGAAGTGCATTGACATGTGCGGCTGCTTTGCCGGCATCTCCAGCCTGAAGGTAGGCTTCTGCAGCAATCAACCTGGTCTCTCCCGACCGGATCAGAACAGCGTCCCGCTCCCCATCAGGATTGATACCTGGGTTGGTATAAGCCACTCCGGGATCATCAAATTTCTTGAACATTGGAAAATGAACTTGGGTCAAACCGTCCGGGGTGAAATATTCGTCCGGATTGAAAACCACATAATCTTTACTGTTGATGACCGATGCTGCCCACGCCGTCTTCGGAAAATAGATACTGGTATCGCCTTGTTGAATGATACCATCTGGACCGTTCACCTCTGCAATCATCAGCCTGCGGATCGTCGCAGATTCCCTTTCATCTCCATCCTCGAACAAACCGAAGAAATAAGGTGTAGGAGCCCTTCCCAGCCCTCTGTGATAAAGGGTCGAACGGGTCTGCCCCGGATATACATCATACACAAACTTGAAAAGCAAATGGCGGAAGTTACCGACTCCCCTCGAAACAGGATTGTCACCATAAAGCAAGGAAAAGATAACCTCTTCATTCCGCTGGTTTTCGATGGATACCAAGGAAGCAAAGTCATCCACCAAAGGATGGTTCTCAATCACCGTTTCTGCCAAAGCCGCCGCTTCCGTAAAGTCGCTGTCGTTACCAAACGCTCTATAGCCCCTTGTCAACAACACCTTGGCCGTTAAATGGCGCACAGCGTCCTTGGACACTTTTCCATAGCGGGCTGGAGTTTCTGCTACCCCATCCAAGGCATCCTCCAAATCGCTTAAAATCTGATCGTAAACTTCAGCTTCGCTTGCCCGAGTAAAATCCGTTTGAGCGGTCTTTACTTCTTCAAGCACCAACGGTACCCCGCCAAAGTTTTCCACCAAGTGAAAATAGGCAAAAGCCCGCAAAAACTTAGCCTCGCCAACTCCTATGGCGCGATCCGCATCACTTAACCCCTGCACTTGGTCGGCCCTGCTGATGGCAATATTGGCTGCAGAAATTACATTGTAATAATTGGTCCAGTAGGTCTGCAGTGATCCGTTTACGGGTCGTAAATTCACGTAATCGTTCAGCTCACTGATTCCCGCTATGATATCCCTTCTCGTAAAAATATCCGTCCCTTGATGGTCTAGGTCGTAAAAGGTAGTGGCCAGTCGAAGTTTATCGTAGGCATTGGCCACCATTTGATCCAAAGCAGTAGGATCACTCAGTAGAATCTCATCGGACAGGTAATTCCTGTTTTCTTCTTCCAAAAAATCGGAGCAAGAAGCCAAGCCCATTATTCCAATGATACTTATGACTATTATGATATGATTTTTCATGATCCTTTCCATTTAAAATTTAACGTTGATTCCTCCCATAAATATCCGGGACATATAAGCCGATCCCCAGCTGTTTCTGGCAGCATTTTCAGGATCCCATCCTTCATAATTGGTGAAGGTAAATGGATTCTGAGCCGTAAAGTAGAGCCTCAAGTTTTGGATTTTGAGGGCATCCAGCACGGGTTGCTTAAAATTATACCCCAAGGTGATGTAGCCCACCTTTACGAAGGATACATCGTGATAAGTAAGCGGTTCCGAAAAAGGTCCATTATTGCTGGGCTGGAACCATTCATTTGACGGATTATCCGGTGTCCAATAGTTGGTTTGAAGGCTATTGAACCGGGCTGGCGTGGAATCAAATCCACCAGAATGTGATATATGGAAATAACTGGCCGATACCGCGCCTTGGTTGGTCCTGACAAAAAAGGTGAAATCCCAATTTTTGTAATTAAAGGTGTTGGCAATGCCCCCACTCCATTTTGGCATATTGGAGCCAATTACGGTACGATCATCTGCATCAATGGATCCATCATCGTTCAGGTCCCTTACCCGCACTTGTCCAGGCTGCTGACCGTAACTTTGGGCTTCATCCGCTTCATCCAACTGCCAAATACCATCAAAAACATAAGAATAGATGGATCCCACAGGCTCACCGACTTTGTGCACATAAGAACCAGCCTGCACCCCAAAAAGAATTTGGTCCAGGTCCCCATAAAGTTTGGTAATCTTATTATTGTTCTTGGCAAAATTTAGGGAAGTGGTCCATTTAAAATCCCCTGTATGGATATTCACGGAGTTTAAACCAAGTTCAATTCCCTTGTTTTCTGCTTCACCCACATTTTGGAACACGCCCGAGAAACCTGAAACGGTCGAGATCGGTCTAAAAAAAATAATACCCGTATTTTTACGATGATAGATATCCAAAGACCCGTACAAACGATTGTTAAAGAAACCAAAGTCCAATCCAAAATTAAATTCCTTGGTTTTTTCCCAAGTCAGGTCTTGGTTGGCCAAGTTGGTGACATAGGCCGTCTGGGTAACTTGATCCCCAATATTGGTGAAATTATTGCCAATCAGCGAGAGGGATCCCAATGGTACCAGGCCTCCTCCCGTGCCATTATTGCCCGTTTCGCCATAGCTCAGACGAAGCTTTAGATCAGCTATGAAGTTTTGGTCCTGCATAAACCCTTCATCAATGATCCGCCAAGCAAAAGCTGCCGAAGGGAAAAAGGCCCATTTATTTTGCTCCGCAAGGATGGATGAACCATCATAGCGGCCAGTAAGGGTCAACAGGTATTTATCCTTAAAAGCATAATTTACCCGTGCAGTATAGGATTCCAAGGTTTGCTTGGAAAAGCCACCATCTGCCGTTCGAAGATCGGAACCCGCATCGATATTGTAAAACAGGAATTCATCTGTGCCATAATTCCGACGTTGCATCAGATAGTTTTCATAGCGATCCATAAACAGGGAATACACAAAGGTGGTATTCAAGCGGTGATCACTACCAAACTCGAGGTTATAATTGACGATGTTATCCCAAGTGTAGGAAATCCGGTTGCGGTTGTTGACCTCAGCACGGGTATTTCCTTGCTGGCCACTGGTGGATTTGGCATACCTTCCACGGTACTCACCATACCTACTGAATTCAATGTTCGGAGAGAAATTGGAACTGATCTTTAGGTTTTCTACTGGCGTAAAAGACAGCGAAAGGTTACTCAAGTAATTGAGGGTCCTGGTCTCCCGGGTGATGTTGTCCGGCTCGAATAGCGGATTGGTAATGAAGGTTTCTCCTTGCAAAGGGAAAAACTGCGGATCACCATTTTCGTCAAAGGGAGTGCCCGTCGGCCTTAACCGGTAGGCACTTCGAAGACCTTCCCTACTGCCTTCATTTCTGATGGCAAAGGACGCGTAATTGTTAAATGCCACAGAAAACAGGTCGGAAAGTTTACTGCTCAAATTGCCCCTGATGGTGTAGCGCTCATAGTCTTCCCCTTCAAAGGTCCCCTCATCTTGGGTATAGGCCACGCCAATCCCATATACCGTCTTGTCATTTCCTCCATTAAGGCTCAGGGTATGGTTTTGTTGCATCCCATTATGCTGGATCAGGTCAATCCAATTGACATAATCTCCATTGGCCACATTTTCCAATTCATTTGGCCGCATGTAGTCGGAAAGATTGACATCACCGGCATTTACACTAAAGTCGCCTGAAGCATAAAAATTACCGACCACCGCATCTCTAAAATACTGGACAAACTCCTCTCCTTGGAGCATATCGGGTAAATTATAAGCCTCCTTTACCCCAATATAGTTGTCGTATTGAACGGTCATTTTACCTTCACTGCCCTTCTTCGTCTCGATGATCACCACACCGTTACTTCCTCTGGACCCATAAATGGCAGTAGCAGAAGCATCCTTGAGGACATCCATTCGCTCAATATCAGCCGGATTCAGAAATGAAATGTCATTGACAAAAATCCCGTCTACAACGAAAAGTGGGTTTTGGCCTGGATTAAATCCGCCTTGTTCCACGGTTTCATTGGCGTTGATGGTGTTTGATCCACGAATTCGGACATTGAATCCTCCTCCCGGTTTATTATCTGCCGCTTGGATATTGACACCGGCTACCTGCCCTTGGAGGGCTTGAAAGGCATTCACCTTATTGGCCTCCTGGATGTTTTTGGAATCCATGGAAACGACCGAACCGGTGAGGTCTTTCCGTTTGGTCTCGCCATATCCTACCACCACTACTTCATCAAGCTGGGACACATCCGGATCCAATTCGACCTGAATAGTGCTTTGATTATTAACGGAAATTTCTTGGGTAACGTAGCCTACAAATGAGATCGATAATACCGCCGTGGCCGGCTCGTTTACCTTGACCGTAAAATTACCGTCCAAATCGGTGACGGTTCCTGTGCCAGAGCCTTTGACGAGTACAGTGGCACCAGGAATTGGCTGCTGGTCTTCGCCAGAAATAACGGTTCCGCTAATTTCAGCAGTTTGTGCAAGTACTGCCTGAGGCACGTGAATGCTTAAAAGAATGATCACTGCATACATGATGGATAAAGGGACCTTCCATTGCATTTGGACCTTGTGGTCCAAAGTGGTCCATTTCCATGGCTTTTTGGGGAAAATGTGTTTCATAGGGTTATTATTTTGGTTTATTGAAAATGATGACTTTTAGTTATGTCACTAAGGTTTATATTACATTGGATACGGGTGAATTAACCATATAATATTTCAGATATGACATTCCTCAAAGTAAAAGTGTTGCTTCAACAGTTCCAAAACATAATATGCAAACGTTTGCACCAAATGGATGTAAAATTTTTATCGAATGAAAATTATAAAAATGCTAACGAATGACGCCAAACAGCTTGCTTATCAGTAGAATAATAGCATTAATAACAACTATAAAAATCAATAGTCAGCTCGTCCAGTATTTTTATTTGCATACCCGAATAGGCAAATGCAGAATGACTGCAAATGGATAGCCGACTTCATTTCTTTCTCAAAAGTCGCTTGCTTCTTGCAAGAGGAGCATTGCAAGAAGCAATACGCTCAGGTATTAATGTTCAATAGGGAAAAATCCTTTCCACAGCATCTGTCCGGTTGGCTCTATACAGTCTTCGAAAACTCAATGATCTTTGATTAAATATTACCCAGCAGCATGTAAATGACCACCGTAATGATCACTAGGATGATTGAAACCAGTGAAGCGTACTTCCATTTATCCGTGTTGATCTTTGCGCTTATCAGCGTTTTTTCAGTCGGCTTTGCCATTGGCCACGCCACGGAAACGACATACATGATCAGTACATTCAACACAAATTCAATGCCCCATATATGAACAAAATGGATCCCAATATCAAACACAAATGTCGTCAGCACATAAAACGTCAACCCAGTCACCAAGGCTACCTTGGCCGCCAATGGGCTCACCCATTTGGTAAAAAACCCGGCCAGCATGATAGAAGCGATCGGAATGAAGAAAATCCCGTTAAGCTGCTGCAAGAGCTGAAAAAGCCCCTCAGGGGCATTGGCCACCATGGGAGCTGCCACCATGGAGGTAATCGCCAAAATGGTAGCCGATAATTTTCCCGCTTTTACCAACTGCCCTGCACTGGCTCCAGGCCTTATCAATCGCTTGTAAATATCAATGCTAAATATGGTCGATGCACTGTTAAGGACGCTGTTGAAAGTACTCAGGACTGCTCCCATGATCACCGCCGCAAACACCCCGGTCAAGCCTACTGGCAGGACCTTTTTGACCAATTCAGGATATACCATATCTTGATTTTCGTACAAGCGATCGCCAAAAAAGTAAAACCCAATGACCCCAGGCAAAACAATGATAAAAGGAACCAACAGCTTCAGTGCTCCCGTATAAAGCAAGCCCTTTTGGGCTTCTTTCAGGTTTTTCGCCCCCAAAGCACGCTGGATAATGGTCTGGTTCATGCACCAAAAATAAAGTTGATTGATGATCAAGCCTGTAAAAAGAGTGCTGAAAGGCAAAACGGAATCTTTCCCTCCTACTACATTGAATTTTTCAGGGCTGTTTTCAAAGACCCTTTCCAATCCCAAAAGGGGATTGTTATCACCAATCATAAACAGCGCAATGACGGGCACCATCAAGCCTGCCAAAAGCAGCCCATAGCCATTGATGGTGTCTGAGACGGCCACTGCTTTCAATCCCCCGAATATGGCATAAATAGAGCCGATCCCTCCCACTGCCAAGACCGTATACCAAAGTCCTTGTTCCTGACTAATGTTCAAAGTATCAGAAATATTAAAAAGGCTTTCCAAATTGATTGCTCCGGTATACAGCACAATAGGCAATAAGGTGACGGCAAAGGAAATCAACAGAAAAAAGGCCACCAATGACCTAGTGCCGGCATCAAACCGATTTTCCAAATATTGGGGAACAGTGGTCAAGCCCATCTTCAGGTAACGCGGCACAAAATACACAGCTGCCACAATCAAAGCCAAGGCAGACGTCACCTCCCAAGCCACGATCACAAAACCATTTTTATAGGAAGAACCGTTCATGCCTACCAAATGCTCGGTGGAAATATTGGTCATGATCATGGAACCGGCAATGACTACACCTGTCAAACTTCTTCCCCCTAAAAAGTATCCATCTTCTGAATCCAAATTCTCCTTTCGTGTCTTCAACCAAGCATATACGGCCACTAAAAGTGTAAAGGCAATAAAAGTTAAAATCGTAATGTTCATAGGTGATTTTGGGTATGTGTGATGGTTAAAGTAAAAGGGGTATTTTGCTGTTGACGTGGCTATCTCACCAGTAGTACGAATGTTCAGCTTTGGGTCAACGCATACGTGAACGGTAAACCGAAGATCACCGCTAAACTGGCCACAGCCCTTGGTAAAATGGTTTTACAAAATGCCCTTTTGGTTGCTTATTCAATTATCCAATTATTTACAAGAATTAAAAAATTTAATCCCCTTTATTCCCATGCAAAGGTTTGCACAGTATCCTTATTTTATCACAAATGTCATGTAAAAATTAGTCAAAAAATCATTAAATTTACTCAACAAAATGTATGAAGCAGCTGCTTTTTAGATGCAGATGTATTTTGAAACCACTGATCCTACTATCCATCATTTATGCATTCTTTCTTATTTTGTAGAAAAGCTGCTTTTCATTCCTATATTTTTTTAACCATTTTAATGTTCGCCCCATTGTGGACGAATCAAGCCTTCGGCCAGAAAGCGGATCGCCATCAGGTAGCTTTTCTGGCCGATGTGCATTTACAAGTTGTATATGCAGACCTTCATGATTCGGATTTTAAAGGGATATGGAACCCAAAGACATCCCAATATGCTACCATCCGGACCATGAAAGCCCAAATCAATTCTACCCGGCTCTTTAATGAAAACTATTTTGCCTTTCACGAAGCCCTTCAAAAAGTAGTAGACCAAGGCATCAAAGTAGTCGTACTCCCAGGTGACTTTACGGATGATGGCCAGCCGATGAACCTTGAGGCCTTGCAGCGCATTTTAGCTCAATTTGCAGCGGCATATGACCTTCGATTTTACCTGACGACTGGAAATCATGATCCCGTCACTGTTACCAGAAGTCCTGGAGGGAAATTTGACTTTATGGGTCCTGAGGGAAGACCTCAGGCATTGGTGAGTGACAGCAGCTTCCTAAAGGCTGACCTCCCTGCGGACTTACCCATAGCCATCTCTGAACAAATCGCCTATGGAGGATATGAGGACATTTTGGAGCAGTTGGGAGATTTTGGGTTTTATCCTTCTGAAAAGGATCTTTTTTGGACACATCCATTTGAACCGCTGGATTATGAAGGATATCGTTTCCAAAAGGCACACGAAAACGCTGCTTTGGCCAAGCGGTATTTTAAAAGCTCCTCGACCGACTCCCTTCCAGATCTCAGCTATCTGGTCGAACCTGTTGAGGGCATTTGGCTCTTGGGAATCGATGCCAATGTCTATTTTCCCGTTAGCGGCACCAAAACCTTTAAAGGGTCCAGTGTAGGTTTCAACCTCGCAAAGGATTATAAAAGCCACCAATTGGAATGGATCAAGAAAATCGCCGAAGAGGCAGAAAGAAGGGGAAAAACCTTGGTATCCTTTAGCCATTATCCGCTAGTGGAATTTAATGCTGGGAGCGATGAACTCCTGAAGCGCACTTTTGGCCCTTCCAAGTTCCAACTTGCCCGCAGTCCCCGGCCGGAAATAGCTGCTGCTTATGCCAATGCAGGCATCAAAGTGCATGTGGCCGGACATATGCACCTGAACGATACGGGAATTTTTACGACGGAAAGTGGAAACACCCTGGTCAATATCCAAGTTCCTTCGCTGGCTGCTTACCCTCCTGCATTTAAGGTTTTGACTTTTGGTCAAGACAAGGCAATAGAAGTGGAAACGCAGCGCCTTAGAGAGGTTGAGCAAATGGGAGAATTCTTCCCGCTGTACTTACAGGAACACGAATATTTGGAAGGTCAGCAAGCCCAAAACATTTGGAAAAAGGGCATTTTGGATGCCTCCAATTACCTGGAATACACCAGTCACCACCTTAGCGAATTGGTACGGTTGAGGTTTATTCCAAGTGATTGGCCAGAGGACCATGCAAAGCAATTATTATCCCTCAATGGCTTGGAATTAGCCTATTGGGCATCCCTTGAGAACAGCAATGTACGCCAGGAGTTTTTGGTCCATAAAGCCATCCCCGTCCCGTTTCTTAAACAATTCAAGCGACAGCTAAAAGGCAAAAGCATCACCCCTGCCACTTTGGCCAATATGGATGGGCTTGACTTGATTACAACATTCTATTTTGTTAAAAATGGAGATCAATTGGCCCAAAAGGACATCGAAAAAGCACAATGGGAAGCCATGTATTTTTTGATGGAATCTGTAGCGAAATTAACGCCAGATCAACAAGAGGATTTTGGTCATTTCATGGTGAATTTTTCCGGTATATTTATGGCCATGACCAATGATATACCCTCTGACCATTTTAGGATTGATTTAAAACAAGGCACGGTCGAAGCCCTTTAACTCCTATCATTTAGCATTAAAAGAGTAGAAAAAAGGTGCACATTAACGGTGTGAAGGATTCTTTCATAGGAACATGTCAACATTCATCCCTTGGAAAAGGGGCTTGATCCTTGATTTATAACGGCCTGGAAGAATTTCGGACGATCAGTTCAGGCTTGAGCAGTTCATAGCGATACTGGTCTATCTCCTGATCAGCAGCCAAATGGTTCATCAATATCCTGGAAGAAAGCATTCCCAACTCATAAACCGGCTGCCATACGGAAGTCAAGGATGGATGGAAGTATTTACTGTAAGGCTCATCATCAAATCCTACCACTGAAATATCTTCGGGCATCCTCAAGCCCCTTTCCCTAATGATGGCCATTGCTCCGATCGCCACCGCATCGTTAATGGCAAATATAGCATCTGGCAGTGGGGATTGGTCCAATAACTTTCTGGTGGCTTCTTCTCCATCTTCCGAAGTAAAACCATCCACCCATTCGATCAAGCTATCTTCCATTGGAATATGGTGCTGCTGCAAGGCCTTGGTATATCCTTCCATCCGGTGTTGGCAGGTCGTAAGGTTTTTAGGGCCTGCAATGTGAGCAATACGTCGGCACCCCGTCTTGATCAAGTATTCTACCGCTTGGAAGGCCCCGTCAAAATCATCCACCAACACCCTGTCAGCATCAAACCCTGGACAATCCCTGTCAAAAACCACGATGGGAATACCCGAAGCCCTCAGCCGTTCAAGATGGGCAAATTTCATGGTTTTGGAAGCTGGAGAAATCAAAAAACCATCCACCCTGTTCAATGCAAGGGTCTCCATCAGCTTCTGCTCCTCTTCAAAGGATTCATTGGACTGACAGATTACCAGCTTATAGCCCGCCTCATTGACCATATCCTGCACGCCACTGATTACGGTCGAAAAAAAGTAACTGGTAATTTCAGGGACGATCACCCCGATGGTCTTGGTCCTTTTACTCAGCAAGCTAACCGCCAACATGTTAGGTTGGTAATCCATTTGCTTGGCCATTTTCATGACCGCTTGTTTGGTCCCTTTACTGATAGACGGACTGTCGTGCAAGGCACGGGATACGGTAGAAGCGGCAATATTTAAGGCTTTGGCAATGTCGGTTATCGTGCTGGGTCTTTTTTTCATATCAGGATCAAGATATCAAAATTGCCGCTGATTCATACCCTTTTCGTTACAAAAATGGTCATTCACAGCCCCAACATACATTTATTACCCACTCATCCCCCCAACACACTGATGAAAAAGCAGTTAACGCAAATCTTTACGATTATAACATAAATAAACATTAATTTAAGTATTTTATATACATTAAAAACCTCTTTAATGATTAAAGATTCTAAAATGAGTAACTTTAACCTAATTATTTTTCAAGAAACTCAAAACCTACTTTGTCATGAATAAAGCCACTTACTCCTACCTGCTGCTTATATATCTTTTCCTATCAGGCTGCGTGCAGGAAAGCATCGAAGAACCCAAAATGGGCACGGTGAGCTTTTCCAAAGTCACTTTTGAGCACTTTGGGAATATGTCCCCAAACGGCCGAACAGCCGCCGAATCAGAATGGAAGCATATCTTCGCCGAATCCGCCACGCTGCTCATTACCAACAAGGCCACCGGACAGGAATACACGCTGGAGTACGATCCCAACGATTTTTCGTATCCATACCAAATCGAATTGCCTTATGGTGATTATACCATTTTCAGTGAAGTGGAAGGCGGGGATTTTGAATATTTTCTTCCTTTCGTAATAGAGGGAGAATTCAGCCTGGATGCCAATAGGATCGACCATACATTGCATGGAACAACTGAATATGGGCTGGTCAGTGTAGAAAAGGAATTTGCGTCCTCCGCCAACCTAAACCAAGTCAATGAACTCATTCCCGGAAGCAATGGCAAGGTATTGTACATTTATGCGAAAAGCGGGCTGAGTCCGCTCCTTACCATCTATGAAGTCTTCAACGGCCAAGCGCTAAAAGCCCAGCTGGACATTGCAGAACATAGCCACTATCACTATCAGCTGAAGCTGACCGAAATTCAAGGCGTGGTAAGTTTTGTCGAACTTATCATTGGCCCATTTGAATATTACGAAAGGTACATTGAAATAGCGGACGGCGGGGACATCCCCAATGTCACTGATGCGGAAGGGAATGTCTATGAAGTAGTCAAAATCGGAGGTCAATATTGGATGGCCGAAAACTTAAGAAACTCCATTTATTGTAATGGTGACACACTGGAAACCTTCCCATATCCAAAAATCCTATCCGAAAATCCGGATGAAGGATATACCACCTTCCCCATGGCTGTCATAAAACAACGGCCGGAAACGGGAAAAGATATTTATTACTACAACTATGAAGCTGTTACATCGGACGAAAACATCTGTCCCTGTGATTGGCACGTCAGTACCGATGCGGATTGGATGACCTTGGAAAGACATCTTGGAATATCAGAAAGATCATTGCTATCGACATCAAGAGGTGCAGATGTATTGGCAGGCGAGCGACTGAAAGACGCCAACTTAAACGAGCACTTTCCCGAATTGGAATTACGGGAAATTTCTAGTCGGACCGGTTTTAATGCCAGCCCTTCCAGTTACATGGAGGTCGACAGTCCAACAGATGATATCCGAACCTTTTACCTTGATGACTTTTTTGCTTATTGGTGGGCCAATAGCCCTGAAAAACCACTGTTTAGAGCCGTAGATTTTAAGGGTTTAAATTATTACGGCTATGGCTATGGGAAATACAAAATTATTCGTTCAATGCATCGTCACACAATTTCCTACTTCCCCGTGCGCTGTGTCAAAAACCAATAACAAATCCCTCAACATAACCAACCTCATCATGAAAAACTACTTATCCCTTTTTACCCTCTGCATATTCCTCTCCACCAGCTGTGTGCAGGAAAGCATGGAAGAACCTAAAATGGGAACGGTGAGCTTCTCCAAGGTCACTTTTGAGCACTTTGGGAATGTCTCGCCATATGGCCGAACAGCCGCCGAATCAGAATGGAAGCATATCTTTGCCGAATCGGCCACGCTGCTCATCACCAACAAGGCCACTGGACAGGAATACACACTGGAATACAATCCCAATGACTTCACCGAAGCCTATCAGATTCAGCTACCCTTTGGGGAATACTCGGTGTTCTCCGAAGTGGAAGGCGGCGATTTTGAGACCTTCTTGCCCTTTACCATTTCGGGGGAATTTACCTTGGACGATACCAGTCTGGACATCAGCCTGCAAGGCAGTACAGAATATGGTCTGGTGACGGTGAAGAAGGAATTTGTCCAATCCGCCAACTTGGATGGAACACACGAGTTAGTTGTTTGTGAACATGACATGATCCTTTACCTGTACGTCAAAGCAGCCCAAGCTCCCACCCTGACCATCTATGAAAACTTCAACGGGCAAGCCCTGCAGAAGGAACTGGCCATATCGCCCTACAACCACTACCACCACTACCTCAAACTGACTGAAAGTCAAGGAACGGTTAACTTTATTGAACTGGCAATCGGGCCATTTGAGTACCATGAGGAATACTTTGAGATCGGTGGAGAAGAAGAAATCACTAGTGTGACCGATGCGGATGGCAATGTCTATGAAGTGGTAAAAATCGGCAATCAGTACTGGATGGCAGAAAATCTCCGTGCAGTTACCTATTGTGACGGCACGCCTTTGGAAACATTTATGCCCCCTGGCATTACCATGCCCTATGGCTTTAACGAACAGCCTGATTATGCTTTCATAAAAGCGGATAGATACACCTCAGAAAACAATTATTACTACAATCAAGAAGTAGCAAGGAATGAGAAGAATATTTGCCCCTGCAATTGGCATGTATCGACCGATGAAGACTGGATGGAACTTGAGCGCTACCTAGGTATACCCGAGTCTGACCTCTATAGCCGCAGAAGAGGCTATGACCAAGAAGCAGCCGACCAACTCATGGCACTGGATTGGCCTGACATCTATGGTGAAGTACCTCCTGAATTGAATATCACCAATTCCACGGGATTTACAGCTTACCCAAATGGCCGCTGGATCTATGACATTGACGAAACAGGCGAAGGACTTCGTTGGAATGCTTTTTCGTTCGCTGCCTGGTGGTGGTCTCCCAAAGAGGATTCTCTCAAAATGAGAAGTATACAATCTGAAGGCTTCTCAGTATCACCGGAAGAAATTTCCTCAATCTACCGAATGGGTAGCGCTGATGGAGCACGAGATGGCCATGTATTGAGTATCCGTTGTGTCAAGGATTAATTAAACCAAAAACACCAAGGTCAACACATAAGCGACCAAAAACGCAAAAACCGGAGCCACCGCCCATACCAGAAAAAACTTCCTGACCGTGGGTTTTTGAAAAGTCGTCTTTGCGCCATCCTTACTAATGCTCAGTGCAATAAACGCCGCACCATTCAGCTGTACGAGTGAAGTGGGAATGCCCTGCATGATGGAAGCATACATCAGCAAACTGGCCACAATCAAGGCAATCACTGTCGCATGGAATGGCGTCGGCTCCACAATGCCTTTTCCCGTGGCCTTGGTGACTTTGTGGCCCATTAATGAACTCCCAATGGCAAAACAAGGGGCCACGATCAACACGGACAGAATGATGATGGGCAAGAAATTTTCGATGGCCTCCTTCCCTATTTCATTGGCTGTCAGGGAAGCGATCGGTGCCGCAGCATTGGCCACGTTATTGGCTCCTATGGAAAAGGCCACATAAAGGGATGAAAAAATCAAAAGCCCTTTCAGTAGCGGATGGGTCGAAAGCTGCTTGTAATCGGACGTGAATATCTTCTTTTGCGCCATGGGCAACACCCACTTGCTCAGCACCAGCATCAGCCCAAAAGCCACCACCGGCAATATCAGCCAAGTGGGCAAAATCACATAAAAGAGTTTATGGCTGTCAAATACCTCCATTGCACTTGCCGCGCCTGCAATGGCCAGTACGGTAGATTGACTGGTAGACTGGGGAACGCCCAATAAATTGGCAATCAAAAGGGAAAGGCTGATCGACAACAATATTAAGGAGGTGGCCTCAGGAGTAAAAAAAGCAGCATCTAGCAACCCCTTTCCCAAAGTCAGGGAAACTTCCTTTCCCGCAAGCAAGGCGCCTGCAAGTACCATAATACCAAACAGCCCTGGAATCAAGCTTCGTCGGATGACACTCGCTCCATACGCTGCAGAAAAGGCCGGCGCAGTACCGCTTCCTCCCATATTGACCGCTAAAAACATGGCCAATAAGAAGGGAATGGTTAGGGAATTAAACAGTTCTGACATGATTTGAATAAGACAGCAGTAATAATGGATAAATTCCCCGCAAAAGTAACAAAAAACACATAAACCCTACTGACTTAGTAGGGTTTTATTTTAGTGCAAGAAACACGTCCCCATTATGCAGTAATCATTTTAGTAAAAAAGATGTTACACCTCGGCCCGCACGGATAGCTTTAGGGGCCAAACTTTGGAGAGTCCCTCTTGGGAAATCAAGGCCTTGTAAATGGTTTCTTTTGATGCTATAATCGGGTTTAGAAGTGCTATCTGTTCATTTTTGAAAACGGGTTAAATATTTAATCTAAAGTAAATCCATTTAATAAACCCACCGGCAATTCGATGGAAATTTTAACGGGACTTCCCAATAAATTATTCTACAAGCTAGCCTAGTTACGCAACAGCAAACAGGTGTTTGGAATGATACACTTCAATGGACCATTACCCCATCAAACTATTCTTCATCCTTTACTACTTTTCTGACGAGGTGATTGCCGTAATCCGCAAAAATTATCTCATCTCCATTTACTAATACATCAGTTGGACTATTCATTTTACTGGCAGTGGATGGACCATCAATATAACCCTCGCCATTGCTTCCTATGATAGTACTAACATAATCTCCATTGATTTCCCTAATTACATTATTGTCCAAATCTGCCACCAATACCTTTCCATTTTGCCCCACTGCAACCCCATAAGGATCATCAAATTTCGCCACAGCAATACCTCCATTTTGAATTCCCTCTCCATTTCCTCCAGCAACTGTGGATACATTATGATAGCTATCTATTTTCCTTATTGCATGGTTTTTTCTATCTGCGACAAATAGGTTACCGTTAGGATCTGTATCTATCCCTGAAGGATAGTAAAATTGCGCTTGAGAACCCGCTCCATCAACATACCCTCCATTTCCGGTACCCGCTATCGTAGAAACCTGTACTGAGGAATCAATCATCCGGATGCAATGATTTCTATTATCTGCTATCACAATATTTCCATTAGGTAATACCGCTACGTCTGTAGGCTGGTCGAATTTTGCCTGATTACCACTTCCATCTTGATATCCGTTCGTTGTTCCTGCCAAGGTACTTACCGTTCCATTAGGCGTTATTTTCCTAATGGAATGATTACCACGATCCGCAACTATTACATTTCCTTGGTTGTCTACAGCTACTTTCCAAGGACTGTTAAATTTTGCAACTCCAGCTACCCCGTCGGTAAAACCAGCTATCCCTGTCCCAGCAAATGTTGAGACATCCCCTGAGGAGCTTATTTTTCTTATCACATTATTGTCGCGATCGGCTACGAAAATATTCCCTTGTTGATCTATAGCTATACCTTCAGGATTATCAAACTTTGCAGTGCTACTGGAGCCGTTTTGAAACCCCGCTATTCCGGTACCTGCAATGGTTTCTGTCTCATAAAGACACCTATACACTAACCAAGAATTGACCAATTCTCGGTGGGAATTATTGGGGTTCCCAGGTAAATTTCTTACTAATAATTCATTGATTCCGTAAGTTTGCGTCACAAAGGTGGAAGAACCTCCTCCATCTAAATTAATGGCATTTTCTGCACCCAAGGCATAAAACACACTGGCCATTTCAGTATATTTCATCCCTGTGGATCCTGTATTATATTTGGAATCGCGTCCATCCACTACAAACATAATCACTGTTCCGTCAGTTCTATATCCTATCCCCGTCCTAGGATGAATGGAGTGTATGGTTTGACTTTGTATCTGGCCATTCTTTACCAAAAACACTCCCCCACCTGTCGCATTGAAAAGCTCACCAGATGCTGCTTGATAATCATCTCTACCTCCTATTATTGGCTCTTTGTTTCTGTCCAATCCAAAAAAGGTAAGTCCTTGTTGTGGCTTTTCAGCGGTATGGGTATAAACATCCTTGATGACTACTCCATTTTTATGGACAATCCCATGCGGAGGTCTCGGTAGTGTTTCATATTGGTTATCAATAAAGTCGCCGTTAATAGCAGCGATGACTTGATGATGTGTCGCATTCACCTCTTCTGCTTGGTTTTTAATGGTTTGAAGGCCGTATCCATGTTGATTAAATGGTGTACCCACTTCCATGTTCAGCCCTGGTATGTTGAGATCAACCTCTAAGAAAAATACACGCATAGGATCTCCTGAAGGATCGACATACCTGATGATAGTTTCCACTACACCTGTAGCTACCATTCTCTGTGACTCATCAACTACAGAATCGATTAGATTCGTGTTTTCCTTGAGTATTTGTGTAATGTTATATTGACAAGTACTTTGAGTTGATAATGAAGGAACTTCTTTTTCAGCGATCAAGCCCTCGGGGTCATCAAATGTGCTACATGATAACATGGATACCAATGGGATCCCAATAAGAAAAATGAGTTTAATGGTACTGTATATTCTTCTCATGATTTAGTATATCTAGATGGATGTTAGTGTTTTCGTGGGGGTAACCCGCAATATGCTTTAGTCTATAAGTTCCTTCCTGAAATGGCATTAAAGCCTGCTACTAAGCTTTGAGGTTGCTTCTTTGTAGCAGCTGGACAGGTCCGTAGCCATGCTACGCCAACACCTCTAAACTCATTGATTTTCTTGCACTTTCAGCCTTCACTACAAAAACATAAAACGAGGTTTTAAAAATATTTAATAAAAAGAAACCGTCATTGCTCATGTAATGAAATCGAAGTGAAACAATCCTGTTATACGGGAAACAAGGTTACCCTATGACTCAACTAGCAATGACGGTTTACCACCAATTTTTATTTTAAAATCGGTTTTTTAGCTTATTCCGATTCAATCTTACGTACCCTGTGGTTCCCCAGATCAGCGACGTAAATCACGCCATCATGATAGGTTACATCAGTCGGATTATAAAATTGGGACGTTACGCCCACACCGTCCAGAAAACCAGCAACAGAACCTGCAATGGTGATCACATTCTCTCCTTGGATCAGGCGGATTTTGTGGTTGGATAGATCGGCTACGACCAACTGGCCATTGTCAGCCACCGAAATCCCATAAGGATTATTGAATTGTGCGGTCATCACTTGTCCGTCTCTGGTCCCTTGGGAACCGTCTCCAGCGACAGTGCTTACTTGACCGGCATTCAAATCAATTTTACGGATCAGGTGATTGATGCGATCGGCTACGTAGATATTGCCCATATCGTCAACGTCCAAGCCAGAAGGATACCTAAACGTCGCTTCCTCCAAAGCACCATCTTGGTTGCCTTGTTCACTTCCGGCTACGGTGCTCACCGTACCATCCACCTCTATTTTACGGATGCGGTGGTTTCGGTTGTCCGTTACGTAAAGCACGCCTTCAGCGGTAACCGCTATATCCAACGGTTGATCAAACTGCGCTTCTTCAGCAGGACCATCTGCAAAACCTGCCTCTCCCGTTCCAGCGACCGTACTGACCATTCCTTGGGGATCAATTTTACGGATCATATGATTGTCTCGGTCAGCCACGTAAATGTTGCCTTCCATATCCACGCAGGATTTCCATGGATAATCCAGCAAAGCACTGGCTACTGGCCCGTTCTGAAAACCGCTGTTTCCCGTGCCCAAAACGGTGCTTACGGCACCATCCGTGGTCACTTTTCGAATACTATTATTCGCTCTGTCAGTGACTATCAGGTAACCATCCGGATGCATTGTAACCCCTTCTGGATTTCGGAAAGCCGCTTGAATTCCGCTACCATCGATCAAGCCATAATCACTACTGCCAGCAAGGGTAGAAACCACATAATTGGACGGTCGCTCCACATGAAGAAACGTTAAGGCAGCGCCATTTGCCGCTTCCCCGTTGACGCTTACTTCCACCTGCTGGACACCTTCACCTTCAGGAACCACCACTTGGATCCTACTTTTGCTGGCTTCCAGTACGGTCCCTTCCACGCCATCAAACGTCACTTGGTTCTGGCTTCTGTCCGTGCTGAAATTATTTCCTTGGATGGTCACCACATCTTTCACATTTCCTTCCATAGGAACCATGGTATATACAAATGGACCTGAATTGCCACTGGGGGTCGTATCATCATTGTCACAGCCAAAGAATGCTATGGCCATCATCATTATTGCTAATAATGGGAATTTATACATGCTTCGTGTTACTAATTTCATGGAAAATCAATTTTCATTTACCAATACAGCCCAACCATTCGCCACGGGACGTGGAGATCCATCGGAAGGCCGATTACGAATGTGAAAAACGTCCTCTAAACTGTGCAGGCTCACGAAAGTAGAGGAACCCCCGCCATCCAAATTGGTCGCATCTCGAACGCCCAGAGCCTGGAAGAACGTAGCCACTTCAGGCAACGTCATGCCATTGGAGTAGTCAAATTGACGCCCATCAATGACCATAAAGTAAACCTCCTCCGCATCTGTGATCCCTACGGCTGTTCTGGGATGAATATCCTCAGTATTTGCTAGAGGGGCCAAGGTATAATCCTTGATTAGCAGGTCCCCTGCTCCCAAAGCATCGTAAAGGTCATCTTTTACGTCAGGATAATCATCGGAATGCTCGATCACCAACCGACCGTTTTTATCCACACCAAAGAATGACCTGCCGACCATCGGCGTGGTCTTGACCTGTTCCCCATGCAGGTGTACTACCCCGCGCGGCTCTCCCGTGTCCATGTTAAAGAAATCAGCATTTACACCGGCCACTACTTTCTTTCCAGGTACATCTACCCAGCCCATCATATCAGGAATAGGCTGCATGCCAAATCCACTGGTGCCAAAAGGGGTCAACGGATGGAGTGATACACCATCTGCTTTAAGGTCAATTTTAAAGACAAACATTCGCATCGAAAGTCCTTTCATGGACAGGTAATGAATGTCGGTTTCTTCCACGCCTGGGGCGACCATAAAGGTCGTATCCCAAAACACTTCACTGACCAACTCGGTACTGTCCACCATGCGTTGGGTGATCGGTGCCAAGTCTTTATCCAGCACGGCTGGTTGGGCATCTTCATTTTTGCAGCTGGCAGCCATTAGCATCAAGGAACCAGCCATCAAGATGGAATAGTAATAATTGATATATTTTTTCATTGTTGTTTTCTCTTTTAGGGGATCAATACCCTGGGTTTTGTTCCAATTTTTCGTTTAAAAGCAACTCGGTCTCTGGGATGGGCATAAGGGTTTCCCGTTGCTGAATACCCAGCTCTTCTATTGCCTTACCTGTACGTACCAGGTCTACCCAGCGAAAACCTTCCGCAAAGAGCTCTCTCCTTCGTTCCTCTAGTACCAAATTAAGGTACGTCGCTTCATTCGATGCCGATACCGGCCCTAGCCCTCTTGCTTCCCGCAATTCATTTAAACGATCTATTCCAGCAAGCCCTTGCGCTTCGGCACTGATAAGGTACATCTCTGCTAACCTGCTCACATTAAGCTGATCGGTGCCTGTTTGGCCGCTGGGATACTTGTTCACTACATCCAGCCCATCGTAAGTGTCCACGGAGACATCTGCTCGCAAATCTGATCCTGTGAACATATCCATGGCCCAAGGGTTTGGTTTGAACACATAGGAGCCACTTTGTGGGTGGGCATAGGTGTAAAACAGGGTGGAAAGATTGATGCTGGATTCAATCGTCAAGTTCACAAAAGCAAAAATCATTTCACTATTGTCTTGTCTTCGGAAGATTTTATCAAAGCTGTCCAAATCAAAATACGGTAAGTTGATCAGCTCCTCTGCCAAGGCTGCTGCCTCGTCCATTTTTCCCTGGCCCAACTTCACGCGGGCCATCAGCGCTTTGGCCGCTTGGCTGGAAACGAAATTAAAATCCCCGCCGAGGCCAGCATTAAAATCAGGCGCATGTTCAATGGCTACCGTCAAGTCCTCTTCGATAAATTGCCAAACTTCCTCAGCTGAATTCCTTGGCAGCTTTTCTTGGGTGTTCTCCCTGATGATGGGCACACCGCCAAATTTGATCAGCAAATTGTAATAAATGTAAGCACGAAAGTAATGTACTGTCCCCATCACTTCGTTGATCCGGTCTGATGGGGTCATCCCTTTTACATTGGAAATAAGGGTATTTACTTGATAAAGGGCTTCATAATACCCCTTCCATGAACTGTTTACATAACCATGTTCCGGACGAAGGATATTGCTGATAAAAGCATTGGTGCCGCCACCATTGGTGGATCCGGCTGAGTTAAGGTCACCACCTACCAAATCCGGTAAAATGTACGACTCCCTTCCTGGATCATTCTGTACAGATTGGTAAACTCCTATCAGAAAGGATTCTACATCATCCTCGGTAAGTTCAGACTCAGATGATACCGCCGACCTTGGGTACAGGTCCAGCTGGTTGCTACAGGCACTGGACAGCATCAGCGTTATCAGGCCTATGGACAATATTTTCAGGTTCATAATTCTCTTCTTTGATTGGTTTTAAAATGAAGCATTCAAGCCCAGTCTGATTGTTCTTGGCTGTGGCAGGTTCATGTTGTCATCTGACATATACCGCGCATCATAGTTCTTGGAAACCTCCGGATCCAGCCCTGTATAATTGCTGAACAGGTAAAGGTTCTCCCCTTGTACAAAAATCCTAAGCTTGCTCATTTGCAATTTTTCCAATAGGGATTGCGGCAAGGAATAGCCCAAGCTCAAGGTCCTCAAGCGTAAGAAGGAGGCATCCTCCAGAAAACGGGAAGAATTATAAGTATTGTACCCCGTGCCGTGGATCGCTCTGGGCACCTCATTGCTGGTACCGGGCCCTGTCCATCGCTCTAGGGCGGGCTCCTCTCTGAATCCTTGTCTTCCACTGCCCAGCCTTTCGGTGGTGATCCTCCAGTTTGCATAGATTTCTGAGCCCTGCGAAAAGGTCAAGAAAGCACTTAGGTCAAAATTCTTGTATTGAAAGGTATTGGACCAGCCACCGTAAAAATCAGGATTGGAAGTACCGATGATCTGACGGTCGTCCACATTGATGATGCCGTCACCGTTCACATCCTCATAATGGACATCCCCTGCACGAACACCTTGTTCGTATAGCGGTTCTGGAACTTCCTCATCGGTCTGGAAGATTCCCAACATTTTGTACATGTAGAAACTTCCCACTTCTTCGCCCACTTGCAGGGTTCTATTGGCTCCGATCAGCAAGGGATCATCTCCCAACAAGGAAGTAAGTTCATTTTGGATAAAGGAAATATTGAAGCTGGACTGCCACTGTAGCTCACCAAAGCGGTGGTTGTAGTCCAACAAAAACTCCAATCCAGTATTTCTCATCGAACCGATATTACTGGTCACACTGCTAAATCCGCTGGTCGCATGAATGGGCATGTTATAAAGCAGATTTTCAGTGTTTTTGATAAAGTAATCCGCTGAAAAGTTTGCTTTACCGCTCCATAAGCCCAAGTCAATGCCTACGTCAAACTGGTTGGCCGTCTCCCAGGTCAGGTTGGGATTACCAAAAGTAGAGATAGACAACCCACTGTTGCCGGCATAATTTGCTCCACCGCTCATCAAGGCCTGATATGCATAACTGCCGATACCGTCTTGGTTACCCGTGGCGCCATAACTGGCACGGAGTTTAAGGTCCGTCTGGGAAAACTTCCAGAAATTCTCGTCAGACAAGTTCCATCCTGCAGAAATGGATGGAAAAGATCCATATCGTTTCTCAGGAGAAAACTTGGATGAACCATCCGCACGAATGGATAGGGATAGCAAATATTTGTCTTCCCAGCTCAAATTGGCCCGGCTATAGTAAGATTCCAGTGCATTTTCTCCAAAACCAGAAGAAGCATTGGCGATCTCACTGGCCACGGAAAGCACGTCAAATGAAGGAGATGGGAATCCTCTTCCATCGATGTAATTGGTGCTGGTCGTCACTTTTTGGTATGAGTGCCCCACCAAAGCATTCACGCTAAGCTTCCCAAAAGTGTGGTCAAAATATAAAGTGTTCTCGATCAGTCCATTGGTCATCATCCTTCGCTCATCAAGCAAACGCCCCTGGCCAGCACCATAAGGATGCTCATCTGTATAATACAGGTAATCTTCTGTATAAATGGCGTCCATGCCAAAGCTGTTCTTCAAGTGAAAAGAGGGGCTAAACTTGATGTCTGCATAAACGTTTCCCAGCATCCGGTAATTATCCAGTTTCGTATTCTGCTCATTGAGGATTTGAAGGTTGTTGTGGTAAACCAACTCCTCTGTGCCACCGACATAATAATCACCATTGGGCTTATAAGGTCGATCAAAGGGACGTTGGCCCATACTTCTCAAAAATATGGACGAACCATACGTGCCGTTTGGAATCCGATGGTTTCGGGAAAAACTCAAGTTGGTATTCGTACCGATTTCCAACCAATTTACCGCTTGGTGGGTAACATTGATCTTCGCATTGTATTTCTTGTAATCATTGGTCTTGATGACACCTTCTTGGTTCAGATAACCACCTGATATGTAAAGTTTGGTTTTGTCGGTTCCTGTAGAAAATGAAACATTGACGTTAGAAACCAGCGCATCCCTTAGCACGAGGTCCAGCCAATTGGTATCTGGCAAACCGGGATAAGGATCTTCCATATAATCCACAAAATTGCCGTCTCCGGGAGAATAACCGTTTTGCTGGTTGTAGTTGTAACGGGCTTCGTTAAGCACTTCCAAATATAGATCAGAATCGGCCATTTTAAGCTTGTCCAGATTTGGCAGGTACTGGATTCCGAAGTTGGTTTCAATATTTAAGCTGGATTGTCCTGCCTTACCGGATTTGGTCGTGATGATCACCACCCCATTGGTGGCCCTAGAGCCATAAATGGCGGCAGACGCTGCGTCTTTCAGCACCTCTATGGATTCGATGTCATTGGGATTCAGTTCTGAAAGTGGATTCATGCCCTCTCCCAAGTTAAATAATGCTGCATTGTGGTTGACCAATGGAATACCATCTACGACATAAAGGGGTTCGTTTTGGCCACTAAGTGAGCCTATTCCCCTAATACTTACGCGGACATTACTTCCGGGAGTCCCTGCTCCTGCACCGACGTGTACCCCGGGCATTCTGCCCTGCATCAGCTGGTCAGGTCCCAATACCTGCCGAAAATTTTTCTCATCTGGGCGAAAGTTGGAAATGGCACTGGTAACTTCCTTTCTGTCCTGCTGCCCATATCCAATCACCACAATCTCTGATAAGTCGTTTTGGGATGGCTTAAGAATCACTTCAATTTTGCTGCGGCTGTTTACGGGAATTTCTTGGGGATCATACCCGATAAAAGAAACGACCAGCACAGCATCCTCTTCCAAACCACTGAAGGCAAATGTTCCATCCAGGTCGGTGACGGTCCCTCTCGAACTGCCTTTCACACGTACCGTAGCCCCGGGGAGCGGTTCTCCGTCTTCACCCAGCACGGTACCGGTGATTTCAATAATAGCTGCCGGTATCCCTGCTTTTGGTTTGATTACAATGTATGTGTCTACCAATTCATAGGTGAACGGTTGATTGGAAAACACTTCAGAAAGGGTCGATTTCAATGATCCGCTCTCTACATCTACAAAAACCGGCTTCGATTGGCTTACCGTTTCGTCGTTAAACACAAACCGATACTTGGATTGCGACTCTATCATTTCCATCACCTCTTTCAAGGGAAGTCCCTTGGCCTTCAAGGTCAACTCCTGCGAGTGGACTTTGGCCGTTACCTGAAATACGAGTGACAAACATAAAATTAAGGTCCATTTCATAACCAAAAGGTAATTGGGCGGGGCAAAAGATACCCCTTGTCCACCTTGTTCTAAGTGGGTTAATTTCATAACTTTACAAATTAGATGTTGATCGATAAAATTTTAATGTGAGGTTAAGTGGCATTGATCAGCCTTGCCGGTGGTTTTGCGAGAACCATCGGCTTTTCATTTGGTGGTGTTTTTTACATAGACAGTTCCGTTTTTTATTTCAAATTCGATTGCTCCTGACAATTCCAACATACCCAAGACTTTGGATAAATGGGTATCCATGGATATGGTGCCGCTAAAATGCTTGTCCGGTATTTCACCATCCTTAGCGACCTTGATGGCGTACCAGCGTTCCAGTTGTCTTAAAATATCATCAAGCCCAGTACTCTTAAACATAAAAAGCCCCTCCTTCCAAGCCACCACCTGACGCGTATCTATTGTCTTGACAGGCAATCCATCAGCTGAAAGCAATTGCTCTCCGGGCGAAATAATCTTTTGTTGTCCTATATATGCTACCTGCACACTTCCTTCCAGTAAGGTGGTTTTGCCTACCGGCTCATTGTCATAAGTGTTGATATTAAAATGGGTCCCCAGCACTTTTACTTCCGTGTCTTCGGCCTGTACGATAAAAGGGTTGTCAGGATTATGCGCCACTTCGAAGTACCCTTCGCCCTTAAGGCTGACCCTTCTGGATGTGCCTGTAAAGTTTGATGGGAATTCGAGAGATGAAGCACTGTTTAGCCAAACCTTGGTTCCATCTGCCAATACCACTTGATACTTCCCTCCTTTGGGCACAAAAACCCTGTTCATTTTAGCGCCTCCTGTGGCTGCAAAATCCTTTTGCACGTTAAATATCACTTGATTGACTTTCTTGGCCACGGTGACACCATCGTCTTCTTTCAAGGTTCCCTCATGCGCTGCGTCCAAAACGATCTGCTCCCCGTCGGGAAGAACCAGTATGGCTTTATCCGTACCCGGCGCAATATCTTCACTCAGCAATGGCTTATGGACAGGATTTTCTGAAATGGACAGCAAGTTCCCAAACATCCCCCAACTCAATAGTAAAATGGCTAATATTGCCGCTGCCGCAACATAAGGCTTCCACCAAACCCTTTGGACTTTATCCTCTTCCTCAGATGGATGCAACTGCTGTTTTAGCCGATCAAAAGCTCGATCGGAATCTATAGAGGAAAAAAACTCCATCTCTGCTTCCAGGTGTTCCTCCTGCTGGAGCTGCTCATAATACACCCTGTTCTCTTCACTTTGGGCCAACCACTCTTCCAATTGCTCATGTTCCGCAATCGTAAGGCCCTCCTTAAGGCTTTTGAGAATAAGCTGAGTATAATATTGTATGTATTGATGATCGTTCATTCATGTGTATTTGCCCTTATTACACACAAACCATCCTATCGGGTGAAAGAAAATGTGGATTTTTATAAAAAAAATTACAATTAATATTGTGATAACACTCCTTAACAATTCATTAATAAAACCAGGGTATAAATTACCTCAGGGTTAAGCCTTGACCGAAGAAGCTTTAGACCTCGCTGTTTTTGGGTTTTGACGGTATTGATGGACACGCCAAGTTGATCAGCAATTTCCTGATTGGATTTTCCCTCTAAAAAACCAAGTGCTGACACTTTCCTACAGCCTTCGGGCAGCGCCTCCATGGCCGCATACAGCTCATCCATCACTTCTGCCTGAATCATCCGCTGGATTATCGTCTGATCCTCATTTGAAATCGACAACACCTCATCAGCAATTCCTAACTTTTGCTTTTGATCACGCAGAGAATTGAGGCTTTTGTTTTTGACCGCTTTGTAAAGATAATTTTGGATATAAGCTTCCCCCTGCTGAAGTGCCTCCTCCTTTTGTGCAAACTGTATGAACACCTCCTGAACAAGGTCTTCTGCCTGACTCTTGTCTTTGACAAATTGAAACGAAAAATAGACTAGCTTTTTATGAAAACGATAAAAGACCTGCTCCAGTGTAAACTGGTTGCTTGATGACGACATGTTGCTTTGGTCTTTCTTGTTTTTCATTAAAACGACTTAATGCGAAAGTATCAGTAAGATGATCGAATAAATCAAAATTAGTAAATAACCAGTCGAAGTTATTTTGATTATGTGTTATCAATTTATTAAAATCCCTCCAGAGGTTCACTATCATTAACAAAAAAGCCCCAGTTTTAGGGGCTTTTTTTTAATAATTCTGACAATAAGCATCAGGATGCTGCTATAAAGGTCCCATATTCCAAATGTATAGGATACTCCTGCCCATCAATCGAGCGGATGAACAAATAGGCATTTCCTGCAGCATCTTCCTTAAATGTATACGGATTACCGGTTTCAGCCAGCCAATAATAGTGTCGTTCGCCCTTCTTTAGTTTTCTCCGCGGAATACCAAGAGACTTTCCCGTAATTGGGAAAGGTATCAGCTGTCCATTTTTATAGATTTGGATAAAAGATTGGTCTTGGTAAAACCAATTTTCAACATAAGTGAAGTACTGACCATCATTGGACAAGGCTCCCATTGGTTTACCAGCATAGCGGTAAGGTGCCTCCCACAGCAACGTTTCTTGGCCATTGGTCTGTTCAAAAACCCGGATCTTCCAGTCTGACCGATGGTTGGCTTTTCCATTCTCCGCATCGTCCGCCTCTACTTTTGCCTTATAGCGTCCATTTTCAGATAAAACCGTAAAGTCACACCAACAAACTTCCTGAGCAGACAGCTGGTGATAACAGCAAACCAAAAGTATAAAAGCAAGGAAGTGTTTCATAAAAATATAGCTTAGATGAGCACTTGATTTTCATGACCCAATGTACCTGTTTTGCGCTTTACACATGCCCAATTTAGGTTATCAAACCATTAAATCGGTGAAAAACAAGCCTCATTTATGAAAGCCATTGCCTACCTAAACCGAAACTTCAAATATTTGATTTTTTCTCCCTTGGCACTGAACATCGCCTCATAACGGGTCTTGATGCCGTGGTGGTCGTCTCTGAATGTAGATGCATAAAAATCGTGAGTGAAAGCCAAGTCCTTGATATCCTCCCTCTCCTGAAGCAATGCTAACGTATACGCAAACAGTCCGGTGTTATCCGTCTTAAAATGAATCCAGCCATCTTCCTGAATCAACGGCTTGTACATTTCCAGAAACCTAGGAGAAGTCAACCGCTTTTTCTCATCCCCATCCCTGGGACGAGGATCTGGAAAAGTAATCCAAAGTTCGCTGATCTCTTTTTCTTCAAAAAAACGTTCCAGCTGTTCGATCTGAGTGCGCAAAAACGCCACATTCTCCAAGCCCTCTTCAATGGCTATGGTGCTGCCCTTCCAGATCCGGGAACCCTTGATGTCCACCCCGATAAAGTTTTGATCAGGATACTCTCTCGCCAGCCCCACAGTAAATTCGCCCCTACCACACGCCAACTCCACTACGATGGAGCGCTCATTCTTAAACTGTTCTTTCCTCCAATTCCCTTTGATGCGTTCGAAGATTTCCTTTCCTTCCTGAACCACATTTCGATTCTCCTCGTTGGCTTTAAATCTCGCCAGCTTATTTCTGCCCATTTTATAAGTTTTCGATTTCAGCGACCACAAAGGTACTGCCTCCGATAAAAATTAGGTCGTTTTTTGATGCTTTTTTTAAGGTTTGTGACAACGCTTCATTCACATCCCTGATAACTACGCCCGCCAAACCATGATCAGTGGCTTTTTGCTGCAGCTCATCCGCCGGAAGTGCCCTTGGAATATTGGCCTGACAAAACACATATTTTGCCGATTTCGGTAAAAGGTCCAGTACCTTGCCAAGGTCTTTGTCGTTGACCATTCCTAAAATGATATGGAAATCATCATAAGGCATGGCTTGGAGCTGCTCCATGAGCTGACCCATACCGTCTTCATTATGACCAGTATCACAGTAGACCAAGGGGGCATCGCCCAGTTTCTGAAACCTGCCTTTCAAACCGGAAATTTCGGCGGCATGGGCTAGTCCTGCCTGAACGATGGATGGTGCTAACTGAAGTCCCTGCTCTTTTAACACTTCTAACACCATCAATACTCCTGGAAGGTTTTTTTCCTGATATTTACCAAAAAGGTCTAAGGAATAGACAGTATCTGTATTATTTTTAATTATCTGATAATCACACTTTTGAGTGCTCGTGTTTAAACCTTTCTGAACAGCTCTATAATAGCGGTCTGCAAAGAAAACAGGGGCTTTGTGCTCCAACGCTTTTGCCTTGAACACTTCCACTGTTTCGGACTGGTACTGGCTAATGACCACGGGAACTTTTGGTTTGATAATCCCTGCCTTTTCTCCTGCTATCTCTGCTAAAGTTGTGCCCAAAAACTGGGTATGGTCCAATCCGATATTGGTAATCAGGCATACCTCAGGCGTAATGACATTGGTACTGTCCAGCCTTCCGCCCATGCCTACTTCCACTACCGCATAATCCACTTTCTCCTCCGCGAAATGGGCAAAGGCCAACCCCACGGTCATCTCAAAAAAGCTCGGCTTTAAGCTATCGAGAAATGTTCGGTTTTGCTCCACAAAAGCCACCACTTTATCTGGTGGAATTTCCTTACCGTTGATCTTGATCCGCTCAGTAAACGATTTTAGGTGTGGGGAAGTATAAAGCCCCACTTTGTAGCCAGCCTCTTGGAGGACCGCAGCAATCATATGGGAAGAACTTCCTTTTCCATTGGTACCGGCCACATGGATGGATTTAAACTGCTGCTGGGGATTTCCCAATTCTTCACACAGTTTAACGGTGTTGCTGAGGTCCTTCTTGAACGCTGCTGCCCCGATCCGCTGAAACATCGGCAATGCATTGAACAGGTAGTCCAACGTCTCCTGATACGTCATCTGTTGATTAATCTACTTTGATGATAAAGGTGATTTTTCCTTCGGAATATTCGGCGGCCGGATTGCCCCCTTTTCGCTTGAAAGTAAGTCCATTCACTATTCCCCGATAATAGGAAAGCACTTCATTGGTCACATTATATTCCAATGGAATTGCCCTGGCCACACGCCCATTGTCATCCACGGTGATCTTAAAAACAATCCGTCCATTTCGGTTGGAAACCCGATCTTGGATGTTGGGCTTACTCGCAAAATCCCATCCGGCCAGATCCAAATTATATCCGGCGCCATTCCCGGCATTTCCCTGTCCGGACTGCATCAACGACCTTCCATCAATGGTGCCTTCAGGGTTGCCCTGATCACCCTTTTGCGTGGAATTGCCTTGGTTGCTTCCTGCTGATGACTGGGAACTCTTGCCCTTATTTCCTCCCGCACCAAAAATAGCACGTTGGTCGATAGTGGGTTTCTCTTCCACTTTTTCTTCCACTTTCTTTTCTTCTTTTTTAGCAGGTTTGGTCACCGGCTTCGCCTCTTCTTTTGGCTGCTCCGGCTCTTTGACAGCTTCTTTACTTTTTTCACTGCCCTTCAAGGGGCTTGCGGTATTGGAACGGGTTTCGTAACTGCTTTTAGATTCAGTAGGCTTTGGCTGTGATTCTGGCTGAGCCACCGGTTGTGCTTCTGGCTGCACGGGATCTGGTGATTCCACTGGCGTTCCAGGTGCTGGAGATTCCGTATTGATTTGTTCACTTTCAGAAGGAGGTGTCTCGGTCTGTTCATTGCCACTACCAGCATCCGTAAAGCCCAGATTAAGCTCAAGGCCAAATTGTGCCATGGGCGGCACAGGCGGTCGCCATACCACAATAAAATAAATGCCCACCAATACCAACACGTTCACAATGATGGTAATGATCGTTGCTTTCTTTTTGCTGTCCAGCTCTGTGTTATGTGCTGTTCCTTCCACGCTTAACTCCTGCTTTATAATTTCTCAAGACTCAATCCTCAAGATGCTTCTTAATTCTGGCTACTTATATGGTTTGGTCGCGATGGAAACATTGGCTTCCAGTTTCGCTGCTATGCCACCAATTTCAACCAAATATTCCACGGGCACTTCCTTATCGATATGAAGCACCACTTGACCATCCTTACCTTTTAGTAACGCAGTCAGCTCCTCTTTGATTCCTTCCCGCTCCACGATCTTATCGTTTACGGAGTATTTCAGGTCTTTGGTCACCGTTACCGTTACCTCTTGCATTACAATATCGGACGTCTCACTACTGGGAAGATTGACGGGTAATCCGGATGGAGTAATGAAGGAAGAAGTCAGCATGAAAAAGATCAACAACAAGAAAATAATATCTGTCATCGATGACATGCTAAACGCTGCTTCTACTTTATGTTTTGATTGAAGCGCCATACATTTTTTATTTGATTATCAGAAATATACGCATACTACTGATTTTCACTTCTTATTTTTTATCCTGTAACAGGTCCATGAACTCCACCGTGGTATACTCCATGTTATGGATGAGCTTAGAAACCCGCGCGACCAAATAATTATACCCAAGGTAAGCAATGATCCCTACCACAAGTCCCGAAGCGGTCGTAATCATCGCCTCATAAATACCGGTGGAAAGCAATTTGGGAGAAACCATTCCTTCTTCCTGGGCCACCCCGATAAAAGCGCGAATCATCCCCGCGACAGTTCCTAAAAAGCCGATCATGGGGGCTGCACCGGAAACGGTAGCCAGTAAGCTCAGGTTCTTCTCCAACTTATAAATTTCTATTTTGCCCACATTTTCAATGGCCACCTCTATGTTCTTCAAGGGACTACCGATTCGCTCCAGCCCTTTTGAAATCATATTGGCCACGGGGGTATCTTCTTCTTGGCAAATCATTTTGGCACCGCCTATATCCCCCGTCTGAACCATCATTTTTACTTGGTCCATCATGCCTTTTGGCGTTTGGGCGGCTTTCTTTAAGGTGATTATCCGCTCCACGAAAATATAAATGGCCAAAATAAACAGCGCATAAAGCGGGATCATCATGTATCCGCCTTTGATCAATAGATCCAAAAGCCCGATGCTCTCGGCGGTATTTTCCATGGTAGATAGTGAATCGGCAACCGCCTGACTGTCGGTTGATAAAGTCTGTAGTAAGATCATATTAGTATTTAAAAACCCATAAAGTTTCTTCGAAATTTTCTTGCTCCCGCTCAATCATGGCCAAAGCATCATCGACATTGTCAAAATCTTCAATGGCCAGTTTATAGAACGAAGAACCATAGCCTGGAAGTACAATGTAGGTGTTATATCCTTGCTTGTTTAATCGGTCTGAAAAGTCCTTTGCCAAGTCCCCGTCGATAAAAGCCCCTACTGTCACAAAATAATGTGGAGCATCCCCTTTCTCACTGATTTCAGTCAGGGAAGGAGTTTGGGAAGTCTCATCTGCTGGAGGAGTAGTCGGTGTTTCCGGGATTTCCGGCTCAGGTTCGACCACTTCTGGCTGTACCGCTACGGGTTCAGGTACTTCAGGCTGCTCGGGGCCCTTTATCACAAAATGGTAGACACCGAAACCAAGTAGCCCTAGCAACAGTAACAATAGAATTATCCAACCAGCTTTATTACTTTTTTCATCCTTTTCCTCATTATCAGGAAATGTTGAACTTGGGGTGGGTTCAGGAATTACTGGCGCCTCCTGCTTTTCTGAAGGGGCATCCTTTTCAGGTTCTTTTTCGGACTTGGTATCCGCACTTTCACCCGTTGGCACAGGAATCACAGAAGGGCGTGATTCAGATTTGGCTTCCTCACTGGAAATGGGCGTAATCTCGATTTCTGGCAAGCCAAAATCTTTATCCTCGTCTTTTCTTTTCGCTTTTTTTCCCTGGTCCTTGTCTGTCATTCTTCTGCTTTCTTGGTGGTTTAAATTGCTAAACTAAGATAAAACCCTCAATTACTCAATATGGCGCCAACGAATAATTCCCCAAAATCATTTCTTCTCACCAAAACTAAAATTTAAAGGTCACCCCACCAATCCCTTGAATTCCACGGGATTGATAATTCCAATAGCGTTCATTTTTTTGATTCAATAAATTATTGCCTTTTGCAAACACCGACAAACGGTCAGTGATCTTATAATCGATTTTAGCATTCAAATCCAGGATAGGATCTAAGGTATCGGTTACACCTGACTCCAGGTTTTGGGCATAGATCCCTCCCATCATGTCCAAACCAGCCTGAATGAGCCATTTTTCATCTGGAGTAAAGGTATTGTGAACATTGATCTCCCATTCTGGACGCTGCCAAGGACTGGCGGCTGCAGATGGCTTGCTGGCATCCACATCATCCAAGGTATAATGATAGTAATTTGCCTCAGCTGTAAGATGGTACCGATCGCTCAAGCTGTACCCCAATGACCCTGTATAATTCAATACAGCGCCGTCATTATACAACAATTCAAACCGTGTGCTGTCGCTGCTCCCATTGGCATAGAAATGCATATTGTCATAATCACCATAGGCTACGCCCAATTTGTAAGTAAAGGCATCGTTTACACTGCCTTTAATTCCTCCTTCTGCTTTAAACTTCTGAACAGTGTTCAACAAGCGGTCACTCGGACCCAAATAAGGGTTTTCCATCGCAAAGCCATAGTAAGTATTTCGCTTTACATCACCGATATACTGCCCATACACCGCAAAAGCTTCATGGATGTAATAGGTTGCATCTACCTTGGGAAATACATGAAAGTCTCCATTTTTGTTATCGTAGACATCATTTTCATTGACCAGGTTTACTCCGGCGTTCACCTCAAACATCGTCGTTTTATACCGTACAAAAGGCGTAAGCTTGGCATAATTTCTATTTATGTCATTATACCCCACATCCGAAGGGGAAGTCACATAAGCTGAAACATCAAGCCCGGCACGAAAGTCATCGTTAACATTATAATAGCCCAATCCTTCAAAACTGAACTGATGCTCCCGGGCATTATAATCATCATTGAACAACCTCAGCCCTATTTTTGCCTCATAATTAAATGGATCATCCTTTGCTATATTTCGAACACCACCCTTTCCATAAATGGTGCTAAACAACTGCTGGATATCCTCCGCCATAACCTCAGTGCCCGGTGTATAACCGTAAAAATGATACCGATCCCGATCATACCCTACCTCTCCAAATACTTCGACAAATTCTGTAAAATAATTGGCATTTAACCGAATATTCGTGTGATCTTCAGCAGAATTCTTTTTGTCTACCGGTCCTTCATAAAACCCTTGATGCCGTAACATAACACCATAATTGAGGTAATCACTCTGCAGGTTATTGACATAGAGTTCAGCCAGCGGTGACTGATAGTTTCCGTACCCAATCCTGGCCAAACTATGGTACAGGGATTCGGTGCCAGTTGGAAATTGCTTTTGGTACGGTTTGATTTCAGATTGACTTGGGGGAAGGGTAAAAAAGAAGTCTCTTGCCCCATAACTAAAGCTGCTTTTACGCTCCGGCTGCGGAAGGGCAGGCACGGTTTCGAAGTTCCTCGTCCGTTTCGGCAAACTCAACACCCGATCCTTACGGATGATAAACTCTGCGTCTGTTACTTCACCCCGTTCATTTCCCTTTTGGTCTTGGGCATAAACGGAAGCCAATGGTAAAAATAACGACAAATATATGATTTTAAGTACTTTATTCATCTTTTCTTTAATCAATACGTCAACAAAAGTTTATGGTAAAGTAGATAGTTCAGCCTTGGCTTCTTTGATGACTTGGTCATTTGCTGAATTTTCGATTACTGATTCAAGCGTTGCCTTCGCCTGGAAATTTTCGTTGAGGGATTTGTAGTTTTTCGCCAGCAACACAAAGCATTTTCCGTACCAATAATCATAAACTGCATACTTCTCGGAGAAACTAAAGATCGTCTCATTCGACTGAGAGAAGTTTTCCGCTTTTCTAAAGGATTCCGCAAGCAAGAAAAGTGCTTCGGCCCCTTGGATACTGCCACTTTCATTTACCAAGGCCATCAACTCATCCTGTGCGTCGGCATTCTTACCGGTCTTCAGTAGTGACTTGGCCTTGATGAGTTGGGCGTTCGACTTGGCATCTGCCGTAACATCCCCGAGTTCGATCACCTTATTGGCATAGAAGTCTGCAGAATCATATTTGCCCGTTTCATAATAGGCCATCATCAATCCTTTATTGGCCTCATATTGCTCTATCCTATCCCTAGCCACCTTGGTACTGGTGATAAAATAAGGAATGGCTTGCTGATAATTCTTGCGGTTAAACTCAATTTCCGCTATCCGCTGGATCGCTTTGGCCCTTTGGCTGGAAGCACCCATTTTCTCAAGTTGGTAGAAGGTCTCCAAGGCTTTTTCCTCTTGCTCAAGGCGCAAATAGGCATCACCGATAAAGTAAGTGGCCTCTTGCTTTTGAGCAGAATTTGGATAATTGCTCAGGTAAGTTTGGAAAGCACGGATGGCTTGCTGATAGGACTGTCCAAAAAACAGGTTCTTGGCCGCTTCATACTCCACTCCCTGCACACTTTCATTGCCCGGATTGGAGTTTTTATAATCGGACAGGTAATTGGAAAATTCACCTGACCTACCTTGTAGTGTCAACGCCTCTTGAAGCCCCACCAATGCTGCATTGGCATTGTCTGCATTCGGATACCGATCCAGTATTTTCTTGTAGTCATTAATGGTCTGATCGTAGTTTTTCAGAGAATAACTAGCGATGGCCCTTCCCTCCAATGCATAGGGAACAAAAGGACTGTTTGGACTCTTATTGATCAGGTTGCTATAGCCTTCCCGGGCTGCAGCATAATTGGACTCTTCCATATTGATTTGGGCTTTTTGGAAGATGATATCATCCCGAAAACGACTGTTAGGATATTGGCTGATAGCCCTGTCCAATTCAGCCACTGCTTCACGGTTTCTGTTTTGGAAATTCAGGACGACCCCGGCCATGTAATGGGCGTAATCCGACGAGGGATTGCGCTCACTGATCGCCAGGTGGAAAGTGCTCAAGGCCGGATCAAATTTTTTCTGGATGTAATAGCAGTCTCCCAAGCGAATCAACGCATCATCGTAATAACTTTGGACATTGGATACTTTCTTGATCTTATCCGTATACGACTTGAATTGACGTTCCGCTTTGGCGTATTCCTGCGTATTAAAATAGGCATAGCCCAAGCCATAATGGCTCTTGATCAATGCCGGATCCAAAGAGGTCAAGCGCATATTCATGACCTGCTCGTAAGCCGTAATGGCACCTTTCAGATCCTCTTTGGCCGCAAAGGCCTCACCTTTTCGGTAAAAGGCTTCATGGACAATCTCCTTATCCACCGGGTAAGTGATGGACTTATCAAAATAGGTAATTGCTTGATTGTATTGCTTGTTTCGATAGTAAGTCAATCCCTGATAATAAGTCACTTTTTGATAAGCCGCCCGGATGGCCGGCGATCTGTTGCTCATTCCTTCGATATGCTGGATTGCACGGAGGTAATTATTGGTGTTGATAAGCGCATCACTCAACAACGTCTCCACCTCGCCCACATGCGGCCCATTGGGATAATTGGCCAGGTAACTGTCAAGCGCATTGATGGCCTCTTGGAAGCCTCCCCTCTCCAAACTCAATTTGGCATAGTTGAACAATGCCTCCTCTTTGATGGCGGGATCATAGTCACTCTTGTATGCGGTACTGAAACTGGTCACGGCATACTGTGGATTGTTCAGCTGCAGGTAAGCATGCCCAAGATAATAACTGGAAACTTGCCCCAGTTTATCTTTCTCCAAGGCCACCTGCTTGAAATAGTCTGTGGCCTTTTCATATTGGTTTACCTTAAATTGGGCCACGCCAGCCTTGTACATTTGCTCACGCGTCATATCTCCCTTCCCTGCTTTGGTGGCGGCATCATAGTAGGTGGCCGCATTGGTAAAGTCACGCTTTTCAAAATAGGCTTCCGCCAATAGCAGGTAAATGCCTTCCTTTCGATCCAAATTTCCCCTGGACTGGGTAATTGGCGTAGCATAAGCAATTAACTCATCGTACTGCTCTTGGCGATAATAAAGCTCAGAAAGCATATAGGGGACTTTGGACTGGTATTCCGGGTAGCGGTCGGCTTGTTTAAAATCGGCAATGGCTTGATCATATTTGTTTTGCTCCAAGGCCACATATCCGCCATAATAATAACCGTCTCCAGTGTAGGAAGTCTGCATCTTTTTGACGGGATCAAAGTAGCGCGCCGCATTGGCATAATCCTTTAGCTGGAAATAGGCATAACCGGTTTTAAAGTAAACTTTTGACCGCTGTTCAAATGTCACCACATCCACATTGACCAGGTTATAGGCTTCGATGGATTTCTTGTAATGCCGCTTATCGAAGTAATAATCCCCCATGAGGAATGCTGCTTCGTTTGCTTTGGGATCGTTGGGATAATCCATGATGATCTTGGCAACCAAGCTAGGGCCATCTGGATTGTCCAACCGCAAAGCCGAAACCGCATGGTAAAAGTCCACATCGATTTGCTGTGAAGGGCTAAGTGAAGCCTCCTTTAGCTTTTCAAATTCCAATTTTGAAGCGCTGTATTGATGCTTGTCAAAAAGCTCATAGGCATCATCTATCTGCCTTTCCAAGCCCGTCTGGTATAAACTGGACTGGCCCTGTGCTTGACAAAAAATGCCTGTTGCTACAAACAGTAATAATAGTTTTCTCATGGTAAAGTTTTGCACCTTAATGCATCAATTTAAATACGAGTTCCTTTAGGATTTCGGCTTCGTTCATGCCATTGGCATCGATACCTTTTGAACGAAGATCAGCTTCCTTTAAGTATCCGATATTATCAATAACCTTGCCTAAAGGATAGTTTTTGGAAGCAATCATATATTCTTTCATAAAATAAGGGTTCACCTTTAATTTTCCGGCCAGTTCCCGCTCCCCAAGACTTTTATTGGCATGCACCATCAGCAATCGCGAAAAATGCAAATAAAGCAATGCAATGATCGGTATCAGCGGATTGGATTTAGGATTTTGGCTGAAATAATGTATGATCTTGTTGGCTTTCAATACATCTCTAAAACTCAATGCCTTGGTGAGCTCGAAGTTATTATAATCCTTGTTGATGCCTATAAATTGCTGGATATGATTGCTGTCGATCTGAACCGGTTCACTGAAGTTGATCAGCATTTTATCGATCTCGTTAGTCAGTACTTCGAGGTTATTCCCGATGGATTCGGCAATGATCTGACAAGCTTTCGGCTCTATGCTAAAGCCTTTTCCCTTTAGATAAGCCTCTATCCAAGGACTTAACTTATATTCTGGAACCTTGGCAGATTTGACGAGCACAGCCTTCTTGTCCAGCTCTTTTGCCAAGGCCTTTCTTCCATCCAATACCTTGTACTTGTGCGCAAAAACCAATATGGTACTGGGAAGAGGATTGGAAAGATAGTTGATGAGCAAATTGTCACCAGCTTCTTTGCCAAGGTCAGGAAGATTCTGGGCCTCTTTGACGATGACCACTTGCCGCTCTGCCATCATGGGAAAGCGGCGGGCATTCGTCAACACCGTGTTCATGGTGGCGTCCTTACCATACATCATGATCTGATTAAAGCCTTTTTCATGCTCGGGAATGGCATGCTCTTCTATATAATCCGTAATCTGATCAATGAAATAAGGCTCCTCTCCCTGCAAAAAATAAACGGGAGCATATTTCCCGCTTTTCAACTCTTTTATAACTGCTTCAGGTTGGTTTGGCATATCTAATTAATTCTATTCAAATATAGAAATAATTGACATCTTGGGAATAATGAAACGAGATATTCCTTTGATAAAAAAACAAGCAGCCCATGTACTATCCATGGCCAAACGGTGTATTCTCCTTGGTTCCTTGCTTTCCGCTTAAACCCTCTTTCCATTATATCCGTAAATCAATTATCCAATTTTTGAAAACCATATTTTTGGGACTGCCTATGCTAATGACCAGGATACTTTCCTCTCTCCAAAAGTTGACACCATTGATACTGATAGTGCTTTTGTCCCTGTTGACTGGATGCGCTTGGTTTATCAAAAACCCTATGGTGGTGGAACATGACGAGGTAAAGGACCAGTCTCGGGTGAGAAGGAATTTCATTTATAAAGATGCAGAGGAAAAAGCATCTCCGTTTTACCATGCCAAACAAACCATTTTAAAGGAAACCCATTCGGCAGGATCCCCGGTTTATTCTTCCTATGATGTGATCAGCATGAGTGCCAATTCCTACCCGATGGAAAAAGAAATTTACCTCTTGATTGATCAAACCATTTATCCCATATCCGTCGAATCGATCACCGCAGAAAACAAAACCCACATCCAGGAGGACACGGATGATATCATGGCCATAGATTCCACAGAAGTAACCATCGTAACGGGATACAACCAATACAATAGCATAAAATACAAACTTCACTATTCCCTCTCCTCAGAGATCATCCATCACATCAGCACTGCAGAGAAGGTACGGTTTAGGTACTATGCAGGACCTGAAATGATCACATTGAAAATGACCAATGGCAATATCCGCAAGCTAAAAAAGCTCATCAACACCTAAAGAACATCCCTTTATATTATCCTTGGCTGGATTAGATATCCCTGCACCAAAAAAGGTAGAATACGGTCCGCGAGGATGAATCAAGGCAGGTAACCACACCCTTTTTCTATGTCACCTCCATTCCAGCAAGGCTATTTGTAGCGATTATGTTATCGTTAATGGGTTTCATTTGGCCAAGAGGTAGCCTTGGCACTGACCATGAATGGTGCTCGTTCCCCTACTTTTTAAACAACTCCTTTTAAACTTATTCGATCGATGGGCTGTTATGAATATTGTTATTAGTTTTGCACAAATTTTAAAACGAATAAAAGGGTGAGTGATATCAATCAAGGCATTTCGCTGTATAAAGAAGGTAAATTCGAAGAGGCATTGGAGGTTTTCAACCAGTTGTTAGCCAACACTCCAAACCAACCCATCATTTTGCTACATCGGGGACGTGTGCTTTCCAGAATGGGAAAACTGGAACTGGCCTTGGAGGATTTTGACCTCTTGCTGAAAACGGATCAGTACAATGCTGACTTTATCAGTGATCGTGCCGTGGTGCTCCACCTGTTGAAGCGGAATGAGGAAGCCTTGTCAGAGCTGGACCGTGCCCTAAACCTCGATCCAAACAATCCCTATCGCTATTCAAGCCGGGCTTTTTTAAAGGATCGCATTGGAGATTTGGAGGGTGCTATCGCCGATTATGAAAAGGCCATCGAAATGGATCCGGAAGATGCAGTTTCCTATAACAACAAGGGAATTGTCGAAGAAAAATTAGGCTATAAAGAGCGGTCAAAAAAGAGTTTTGACAAAGCAGACAAATTGGTAGGCTATCAGCCCAAAGAATATAAAAGCACCAATGCCCCCAAAGAGAATCCTGTCAAAAAAACACCTGACCAAATTCCAGAGCAACTCAAAAACCAACCTACTCCACAAACAAAAAGTTTGTCTTTTACCAATTATTGGAAAACGGTCGGAAAAGTTCTCAGCGATAAAAATACACGGGCAGAATTCTTCTCCTTCATCCAATCCAAACTGGGGAAAAAGAAATAAAGCAGCTATGCGGCATTGGCAGGTAACCACCTGCCAAAACACAAATCACTTCCTTACAAAATATCAAACGGGTTTGTCCAGCTTCGTAACTTGGTCATATACCCATAAGTCCATTACACCCTCTTGATCACCCAGAGCGGTTTATTGATAAAATAGGACATTTTCTTTGATAGGTTTTTGGTAAAAAGCTGATCAAACCAAGTCTTCTTTTTACTAAGGGTAACCAAAATATCTCCTTTGGCGGTCAACAGGTAGTTTTCCAAGCCCAATCCTACTTCATCCCGAAAGGTCTTTAGCACATAGCTGGTTTTTTCATAGCGGATAAAAGGTTTTATCTCCTCGACCATGGTCTGGTGCAAGGCTTTATCGATGGCTTTCATCCGCGTGCCCACATGCACAATGTCAATTTCACTGTCATAGAAACCTGCCATTTCCACTACTTTTTGGACAGCTAGTTTATCTTCTTCCAGATAGTCCGAAGCATAGACAAATTTGCGGGGTGGTTTGAAAAACACCTTTCGAGGCACCATGAGCACATCAGTTTCCGCAAGTTCGATTACATTGCTGGATTTGGTTCCTATGAAGTTGGTTTTGATGTCATTGACGCCTTCCGTGCCCATGACGATGAGGTCCACCTTATGGTTTTTGGCATAGTCCACGATCGTCTTCACCGTCTCCCCTTCTTCCAGCACCGCTACACACTTGCGTAGCCCCTTGTCTTTACTTTCAAACAGTACTTCGTCCACCAAGTTGTTCATTTTTTGCTGGACAAAATCTAACGCACCACTTTTGGGCTGCTGAAACAACTTCTTATAATCCTCCATGCTTGGGACATGAAAAAGGATCAATTCTGCTTTATATTTTTCGCCCAGCTTAGCGGCATATTCCAAGGCGTTCAGTGAACATTCCGAAAAATCGGTTGGGCATAGAATCTTAAAAGTACTCATGACTATTTATTATTTAATTAATATCCTTTCTTTCTATCAATCTGGTTTATAAACGCCAATCCATTCTCCAGATTCCTATAATTTTCAATGATCTGCGGTGCAGCGGCCTCAGGATTGGTAATACTGGCAATATGAGGCGTAATGGAAATCTTCTCTTGCTCCCAAAAAGGATGGTTTTTGGGCAAAGGTTCTTGCTGAAAAACATCCAATAGCGCACCGCTCAAATGGCCTTCTTCCAATGCGGTGATCAAATCCTCTTCCACCAAATGTTTGCCCCGGGCCACATTAATCAAATATGTTCCTTTTGTACATTTTCTGAACAATTCAATATTTAAAATCCCATCAGTTTGTGCTGTCAAAGGCAATAGGCATACCAACACATTGCATTTTGACAAGAACGTTTCAAGCTGCTCCCCATAATAATACGGATGGTCAAAATCAGGCTTAGGACTGTTTCCGTATCCATACACGTTGATTCCTAAAAGAGATAACTTGTCCAAAACATCACCGCCCAGCTCTCCGACGCCCATTACCCCTACATTTACGGGGATTTCAGGATTGCTCATGTCCCACTTTCGGGCCTGTTTATCCGCCTGATACCGTAAAATCTGCCGGTGATGATTCAATACCCCCATCACCACATAATTGGTCATGGAAAAGGTCAACCGGGAATCCACGATCCTGGTGATCGGAATATCCGCTGGAATGGTATCATCGCCAAGGATATGGTCTACCCCCGCTCCCATTGAGCATATAAGCTTTAAGTTGGGAAAAGGCTGTAGGGATCCCTTGGGATGCTGCCATAACATAACGGCCGATACTTCCGCCGGATTTTTGATATTCGGATAAATCTCCAGTGGAATGTCTCCTGCTGTTTTCTTAAAGATCTCCAACCATGGAGTAATGTCCCTGTTAGGTGATATAATGGCTAAACTCATTTATTGCTTGCTTACGTTTGGATTATTCTTTATGTAAAACCTCCAAGGGAGTTTGGCATCTTCCCCTGCATAATCTACACCAATCCTTGTACTAACATTAATTTCAAATTTAAGGTTATTCATTTCACATCCAATGTAGATCATACCATTTTTTTGATATAAGATCACATCATTGTGCAAAGTACTGATTCCCAATGCTTGTGCAGCCTTCCCTGGGCCATTGGTCAATTGGCGATCATGATGGCAATTTCTTCGTCTTTTCATGATTTCCTTTCCTGCAAGGGGTTCTACCGCTCGGATCAGGACGGCTTTGGGAATACCCTCTTCCTGAGTTACGATGTTAAACAGGTGATGGATGCCATAACAAAGATAAACATAACTTCTGCCCCCTTCACTGAACATTACGGCTGTTCTTCTCGTTATCTTGTTCGGAAATGCATGACAAGCCTTGTCAACAGTACCATCATAGGCTTCTGTTTCGACGATCCGGGCAGAGGTGTATTCCCCGTTTATGTATGTTACGATAATTTTTCCCAGAAGATGTCGCGCGATCTCGGTCACGTCCTTATTTAGAAAGAATGCTTTTGGAAGAATTTCTACATCATTTTCAATCATTTTATCACTATTTGGAATAAATCATCATTTCATTACTATTTAAAAATAACGTATTAATCCTATGAAGCTTACCGCAACGCCCATTCTTTTATTGCTAGCGCTATTTTCCTTTGGCATCACCAAGGCACAGCAGATCCAGATGCCTCAAGCGAGCCCTGCAGCTACCATCAGTCAAAAAATAGGCCTGACTGATGTAAAATTGGAATACAGTAGGCCCAGTGTCAAAGACCGGAAAATCTTCGGCACCTTGGTTCCCTATGGAGAAGTATGGAGAACAGGAGCCAATGCAAGCACCAAAATCACCTTCAGCACACCGGTAAAGGTAGAAGGCCATGAGGTATCAGCTGGCACCTATGCCCTGTACGCCATTCCAAACAAAAAGGAATGGACCTTTATCCTTTCAGATAACCTGGAGCTTTGGGGCGCCATAGGTTATACAGATGAAAACGATGTGCTCAGGTTTACGGTTCCTTCCAAAAAAAGCAAGGAAATGTATGAAACCATGGAGCTGAGCTTTAACGACATGACCGATACCGGTGCCACGCTGAACCTCCATTGGGAAAAAACGGCTGCTGGCTTCCGCATTGAAACCGAAGTGGACCCCGTAGTAATGGCACAAATCCAAGAAATGGTCATTGATGCCAAATCGGACAATCCAGGGCTGTTATATCAAGCCGCATCCTACTATTATACCAATGATAAGGACATGGAGCAAGCCCATGAATGGATACAAAAGTCGGTCGCTGCGGATCCGAAATATTGGACCGTTCACCTGAAAGCTAAGATTGAAGACAAGTTAGGCCTGACAGAAGAAGCGATCCAAAGTGCTGAAATGTCCAAACAACTCGCTGATGAAGCCAAAAACATGGATTATGTTAATCTCAATGACCGCTTGATCAAAGCTCTGCAGTAGTGGTCACCTGTTTTATTAAGCCGGCGCTATACAACCCCTTGATTTAAAGGATAAAAAAAACCGTCATCATTCCAGAAATGATGACGGTTTTTTAATTTACCTGGCTGGCTTGCCTTTCACCGTTTGAAATACTGCTGAAAGCCCCATTACCAGCAGACAGCCGATGGCATTGTACCAGAGATAGCCGATGTCAATGGGAATGCCCAATAGCTCACTACCATTCTTCCAGTGGACCAGCAAGATCACCGCCTCGGCCACCAAAGCCGCCAAGAACACTGCATTTCCCTTCACCCATTTCACGTAAAACCCAACCAAAAAAATACCCAAAATGGTCCCATAGAACAGTGACCCTAGTAAGTTTACTGCTTGGATCAAATTTTCAAATAACGTGGCATAGGTAGCAAATAGAATCGCAAAAATCCCCCACAAGGCGGTCAACAGCTTAGAAGAAAGGGTATAATGGCGCTCAGATTTTCCTTTGTTGATGGAGCGTTTGTAGATATCGACAGAGGAAGTTGCGCCAAGTGCATTTAGCTCTGAAGCCGTGCTGGACATGGCCGCACTAAATATCACGGCGAATAAAAGCCCTACCACCCCTTTGGGAAGATAATCCATCACAAACCGCATAAACACGTAGTCGGTATCCCTCGTTTCGGCGTTTGGATCATTTTTGGTGATCAACTCCTTTACTCCTGTGCGGATTTCTTCTTGTTGCTGCTGCTTGGATGAAATTTCCTGTTGTAAGGATGCCACTTCACCAGCATGCCCTTCCTTTTGGGCGGCTATTAAGGACTTGATGGCCACATTCTTCTCCTCAAACACCTCATCATATTGCCCCTGCAGCTGCTGAAATTCCTCGTTATAATCACTCTCGGCCAGTCGCTCGGTTTGTACTTTATTGAAGAAAATGGGTGGTTGGTAAAACTGATAAAACACAAACACCAAAACTCCAATAAAAAGGATCACAAACTGCATGGGCACTTTCAAGAAGCCATTCATAATCAATCCCATGCGGCTTTCGCGCAAGGATCGCCCGTTAAGGTAGCGCTGGACTTGAGACTGATCAGTACCAAAATAAGACAAAAACAAAAACAAGGCCCCAGTAATCCCAGACCAAAAATTATACCGGTCGCCAAGGTCAAAGTCAAAACTGACGATATTGAGCTTCCCCATTTTGCCGGCCACATGCATGGCATCATTTAGGGAAACCGGAAGCATGTTATACACCAAAATCCCTGCGAGGATCATCCCTCCCATCATCACGGTCATTTGCTGCTTTTGGGTGATGGATACGGCCTTGGTTCCCCCTGTCACGGTATACACAATCACAATGAGCCCTATGAAGATATTGGTAAAGGTGAGGTTCCAGTTAAGCAATGTGCTCAAGATGATGGCGGGACCATAAATGGTAATCCCTGCGGCCAAACCACGCTGGATCAAAAATAAGAAAGCGGCCAATGTCCTGGTTTTTAAATCAAATCGCGACTCCAGAAATTCATAAGCCGTATAAACCTTTAATTTATAGTAAATCGGTATAAACGTTACGGACAAAATGATCATGGCAATGGGCAAACCAAAATAAAACTGGATAAAGCGCATCCCATCTTGATAAGCTTGTCCCGGGGTGCTCAAAAAGGTAATTGCTGAAGCTTGGGTGGCCATGATGGACAGCCCAATGGTCCACCATCCCATCTCACTACCTCCTCTGAGGTAGCTGTTCATATCCTTGCTGCCGTAGGTCTTATAAATCCCGAAGCCGATGATCGCCAATAGCGTCCCAAAAAGGACTATCCAATCAAGATAACTCATGAATAATAACGGGTAATGCCATAAAATAAAACGATCAATCCAGCCAATACCAGGATAAGCAAAAGATAAAGTCTATTCCAATTGACGGAAGGTTCACTCATGGTCTTGTTCGATTAGGTTCACAAATAATTTAATGGCTCCGGGAACTCCAGCTGGCAACAACCTGAACCAGGAAATCCCTGAATACGTGTAAGTCCCTTTACCATAGTTCGCCAATAACAAACTTCCCTCACTGGCGGACTCTCCCGGATCATGCATGGACAGTGGGGTCACATAGTGCTCATCCCAATTATCGGTAAAATAAAGTCCCCTTTCTTGGATCCACCCCTCAAAATCCTTCTTGGTAATGGCATTGGGTCCCCTAAGGGCTGGGTGCGCCTCATAATCCACCTCCACAGGAGCATCCTCTACTGCTACCCGCTTACGGGTGATCTCAAAAGGATATGGTCCCAGCTCATCGGTCTTAAGCGAAGCGGTAGTGTTGTATTGGACAATTAGGTTTCCACCATCTTCTACATATTGCATCAATTGATCAAATTGATCGACTACTTGCTGATTGACGTTAAATGCCCTGATGCCAATAATCACCGTGGAATACTGCTTTAACCGCGCAACATCCAGGCTGCCATTCTCCAGCATCGTCACCGCATACCCCAAATTTCTCAGCACCTCCGGCACATCATCACCGGCCCCTGGTATATAACCGATGTTTTGGACAGTGGTCTTCAGATCCAGTTTGATCAAGTCAAAATTAGCCTTCGGAAAATAAGTTAATGCAGGAATATGCTTGTAATTGATATGTTTCACGCCTTCCTCATAAATACTTCCTTCATCGGTAACGTACTGTGCCGTAACCACCGTTTTGCCCACTTCGGTGTCTCCATTGACACTTACAAGGTACGTTTTTTCTTTTTGAGCCTCATGGACGGTGGCTTCCATTACCTTATAGGCCGTTTGAGGGATGCCTTCTAACCTTAAATCACCCGGTAAAATCTGTGTTCCAAAGGACACCTTTACGGTAAACTCAGAGGGGTTGTCCGACAGGACATATACCTGATCATGATCGACCGATACCTGCACGGGTGGCAACAACACGAACGGCTGGACCACCTCCCCGTCCACAGGATCATTATACTTATATACCAAAGGAACCTTAACCGAAAACTCCTCTCCTTCAAGTTGGAATCTAAGGGAGCCACTGACAGTCGGATCATTAAACGGCTTACCGATTTTTTCTTGTTCCTTAACGTCGTAAAGATTGTTTTGGGGAGGATGCTCAATCCAATAAGGCTGAGAAACAGGCATATGGGTATGGAAAGCCAATGGCACACTGTTCCTGAGCACTGCATTTTCCTTCAAGTGCTTTTGGAAAGCATAATCTTTTCCCAAAACGGTAAAATCCAGCACTTGGATGTCAACGGTCGAGGGATTGTTTACCACCAAGGTTCCTTCGACCTTTTCGCCAAGATAGGCTTCCTCTTGCGCAGCTGTAAACGCTATTTTCAGTCCCAGCAATTCTTGGATTAACTGGTCTATACTTTCCTGCTTTTCCTTTATCCATTTGGCAGAGGGATCCAATTCATCAATTAGTTGCTTAACGGCCAAAAACTGGGGTATATTATTGGTTAAATCGACAAAATCAAATTGATTAACCGCCTGATCCAGTGCACTTTTGATGGCCTGCCCGTTAGCTACCTCATTCCATCGGCTGGGAACCCCTTCAAAAGGCGAATCTTCAAACGCCTCTCCGTCGACCAATTCAATAAAATCCACGGCTCCACCATATGGGGCGGTGGAACCAAAGCCTTGTGATTTGTGCATGGTTCTACTGTCTGCTGCGATTTGAGCATAGGTAACTCCCAACAAATCATCATATTCTCCCGTCTCATAAGCATGGTAAAGCTTGCCTTCCTCAGGTTGATAAGGGGCTCTCCAATTGTATGCATTCCAGAAAACACGCTTTGTTTGCCAAGGTTTCACTTTGTCCAGCTGTTCTGGAAACATCTGAGGATCCGCAGCGTCCCTAAAAGCCTCCAATGAAAGAATGGCAGATGTCGTATGATGACCATGTGTGACGCCTGGTGTCGTATTGAAGCGGTTGATGATGATGTCGGGCTGGAATTTTCTAATGACCCAAACCACATCCGCCAATAGCTTATCCTTATCCCAATTGTTAAGGGTTTCATCAGGGTTTTTACTATAGCCAAAATCAATGGCCCTGGAAAAAAACTGTTGTCCTCCATCTATCTCCCGGGCTTTTAACAATTCCTGTGTGCGAATCATACCCAATTCAACCCCAAGTTCCTTTCCGATCAGGTTTTGCCCGCCGTCCCCACGGGTTAGGGACAGGTACCCGACTTCTGCATGGGTGTGATTTCCCAAATAGGCAATCAATCGCGTATTCTCATCATCAGGATGGGCCGCGATATACAGGACGCGCTGCGTTTCCCGAAGCTTCAGTAATTCATGGTAAATGGCAGAAGATGGATTTCGATGCTGGCTTCCACTCCACGAAGGGAACTTAATTATCAAAAAAAACAGGATAAAAAGAGACAGGTATTTAAGCTTCATAAATATGCGTTTAATTATTGAAAACTACAGGAAACATATCAAAGTACAAATCATTTTTATACCAATGGTAGGTCAACGGATTTATTTCATATGGGGTTTCCAAAACCGCACACTAAATGGCTCCTAGTCACCATTGACCAAGAATTAGCACCGGTATATTGGCAATATTTATAAATCTTATCAACCATTTAAGATTTAGTTTGATCGATTACTCTACAATTTGATTAATTGCGCCCACGTAAAATTATAACATGTTTCAAATTAAGCTAATGATGCGAATTAAACCACTACTCTATTTTGGTAGTTTATTGATGATCTCTTCTTGTACACCTCAGGGAGCTGATTATGTGGAAGACTTGGATGTCGCCCTCACCTTTCAGGATCCTGATGTGAATTTTGACAATTATGGCAGCTATCACTTGCCAGACTCGGTAGTATTCATTTCAAACGACAACACAGCTGCCCTTGAGTCGGATATGGAAGATTTTATTCTTTCCGAAGTCGATCAGCATTTTAGAAGCATTGGGTGGGATCGAAATACAGACCCTGTCAGTGATGGTTCAGATGTAGTCCTAATGGTCTCAGCCGTGAATACGTTGGACGTTCAATTCGTTTCCTGGTGGGATTATTGGGGATGGTGGCCTGGATGGGGATGGTATCCTTATCCGGCTGATGGATGGTATCCCTATTATCCTGGAGGTTGCTGCTACTTCGGTGGTGTATACAGCTACAGGGAAGGAACTGTCATCATTGAAATGGTAGATCCCAAGGATATCGAAACGGTCAGCGATGGCGAACCCGACCGGCTTCCCGTCCTGTGGGCAGGCGGTCTGAACGGCGTGCTCCAAGGAGACGAAACCAACATCCAAAACCGAATTGCTCGCGGAATGGATCAGATTTTTACCGATTCACCATATCTTAACAAGTAATTATGAGATTTTATAAAACTTTATTTATACTAACAGTCCTATTATCAAACGTTTATCTTCTAAAGGCACAAGGAACAAGCCAGTTTCAGGTGAATTATGTCCCTAGCCTTCCCATGGGGGATGTAGCGGATTATAGTGGAAACTTCAGTTTTAGAGGCGTAAATATCGCTTATGAATATCACTTAACCGAATACCTTGGATTGGGCATTATGACAGGGGTCAACACCTTTTATGAGGATGTAAAAGGCGTGGAAAGTGTCAAAGTCGACATTGATGGTAAAATCGTCACACTTTCCGGTAAACGGTATAACTATACCAATTCCATTCCCATTATGGCAACAGGTAATTATTACCTATCTCCTGAAGGGCAGATTAGACCCTATATAGGATTGGGAATTGGTGGATACTACGTCATGAAATGGACCGAAATAGGCCAATATCAAGTTCGGGACAATGGATTCCAGTTTGGGCTTGCGCCTCGTGTGGGAATGCTGAAACCACTTGCTTATGGTTTAGACCTTCATCTGGCGGCCCAATACAATGCAGGCTTTGGAGAAGATCCGTTCAGCAGCTTGGACTTTATGATTGGCTTTGCATGGAAATTTTAGTCATTAACCCATAATACCATGAACATCAAAACCTACACCTATACAGTACTTGCGGCAATCTTGACCGTTACCTTTTCATGCACCGCTGGAAAGGTCATTGACACCAATCAAGCAGCAGGATTTTCGCTGGAGAATTATAAAAGCTTTGATTTTTATAAGACCGATTTGGAAATTGATGAAATGCCGGAATATGCGCAGCGCGTGGAATGGATAAAGGAAGCCATAAAAGCAAACCTTTCTGCCAGGGGACTCCAACAGGACAGCGCTAACCCAGAAATGCTGGTCAATATTGGTGTCTTTATTGAAGAGAAAGTCCAAACCCGTGAAACGGACCTGAGGAGCGATCCCCCCATGTACATCGGCCAGCGAAATTATCACTGGGAAGTGCAGGAAATTCCTGTGGGAACGTATAATGAAGGAACGTTTACCTTGGATTTTGTCGACAAAGCCAGCAATGAAATGGTATGGCAGGGCGTAGGAAAAAGTATCATCACCAAAAAAGACGAAGCCGCCAAAAAGAATATCAAAGAAGCGGCCCAAAAATTATTTACCACCATAGAATAACACCCTTCGGGATCATCATCCTGTAAATCAAATACTCACTTAAACTATCAAAACAATGATAAAAAAACTATTCGTTTTCGTAATTGCCATTGCCTGTGGTTGTTCCAGCTCCACTTCCATTGTAAGCTCATGGAAAAGTCCAGATGTACAGCCCCAAGATGTCGAATTGACTAAAATCATGGTTGCTGTTTTGGGCAACTCAGAAGCCAGCAGGAGAATTGCTGAAGATAAAGTAGCCAGCCTAAACCCTAAAATTCATCCTTCCTATCAGGTTTTGATGAATGCCGCTGCAGCTACAGACACCACGCGCAGTAGCGATATCCTTCAAGAACAGGGCTTTGACGGAATCATCGTGATGAAGCTGGTGGACAAGGACAAATCCACCGATTGGGTACCTGGTTCTTATACCGGTTACTGGTCCATGCACCCTTACTATTGGGGTGGATTTGGATATGGTGGATACTATGATCCAGGCTATTACACGGAAGATATCACCTATGTGGTCGAAACAAGCCTTTATTCCCTTAAAGGAAGCACCAGGCTACTTTGGTCAGGCATATCTTCTACCGTAAATCCATCCTCAGTGGAGAAAACTGTACAAGACATCGCGATGAAATCATACGATCAAATGAAGACCGATGGCTTGTTGCCAGCCGAAAGCAAGAAATAAAAAATCTTTGGAAAGATCACATTCATCGAGGCTGCCTCCAATCTTGTGGGGTAGCCTCGCTTTTTTTGGTGAAAGGAACCGTAATATCAGAGACAATCTTTCAAGCCTCCCCTACTTCACCACCTTGCTGATGGCAAACAAGCCTCCCAGCCGTACCAAAAGTGTCATCGCCGCTCCTGCTGAAGCAATAATCGTGTTGATCTCATTGAGTACATGGATCCTGCCAAAGGAGATAAATACCAATAAACTAATCACGATAAGAATTAACACTGCAAAGGTAATGTTCCAGGTCCCCTTCTGCTTGGATTCCAATTCCCGGGCAAGGGCCTCGTCACTGTTGACCTTGGAAAGCACAAAATTCCCAAAACTCTCATTCATCAACCTTAAAGAATGGTCAAAGACCAAAATACCTTTGTGCAGCAAGTCAATGATTCCGTCCACATTGTTGGTGTTGACAAATTTGTCCCGCGCAATGTCATAGACAATGTACCGCTCTTCTTTGGAGAGGTTGTTCCAGATGGCATAATAATAGGTATAAGAAGTCTCTTGGACATGAAGGATCACATCTTCCTCCTGGTCACACTTTTTATAAAGTTTCTTGTTAAAAACGAGCTGGTTGAGGTATTTTCCATGCTCAAACTCCCCTTTCATCACATGATACTGAGGTGACTTTCTATCGTCCTTTGACCAATCTATGTGTGTGGTATCAAAAGGCACATTGATGCGGTAGAAACCGCCCAGTACGTTTAACCAATTTCTATAATCCATTTTGAGCATCATCTTTTTATCGTATGCACCATCTTCTTTGGCACCAGGATCGGTAGAAAAATGATTGATTTGGTCCTCATAATGCTCGTAAATCTTGATGGGACTAATATTACTCGAAATCACCACCCTGATCAGCGGATTGTAAACCAGCTGTTGAAGGATATGGAGTTTGATACGGTTAAATTCCATATCGTCATAGCCCAATTCAAAATGTTCTATATACACCACAAGGGGAAGTTTTAAGGTGGCTTTTTCTTCTTTGGACAGTTCATCGGCCTCAGGTCCTTTTCCTTCCACAGAATTTTGCAGCACCGTTTCCAATGCCTTATAGTTAGAAGTGGGTGATTTCACTATCGCATCCAAGGAGATATCCAACCCTAATTGATCATTCTTAAAATGGTAAACGGAGCCTTTATCCGTTTTTGGTGCCTTATCGCTGTGTGGTTGGTTAATGACATGTGGTAAGGTAATTATGTCCATGGTATATACATTGTCCGGAAATTCCTGCTCCAATTGGTGGTAAATTCTTCTTACACTCGAGGCGTTTACACCTACCAAAAAAGTATTGTTAAAGCTATCCTTGCCAATGCCATTGTCATACTTTATCCGCCACTTGTCGGCTTCTTTGTAGATTTTGTGCAGTTCATGGCTGTGGCTTTTCTCCAGCTCTCCTACTTTGGGAATCAGCCGATCGGCATAGCCCTTAAACGAAAGGCCACAGATCTTTCGTGAAGTCCCCGAAAGCAGCAAAATGATCACAGCTATCAATATCGGTATAAGCACCAACACCAACATCGCCATGTTATTTATAAAAAAGTCGCCAAAACGCTTGGGACTCCCTGCCACGATATACTTTTGGGAAGGGCTATAATAGGTAAAGGTATCTGCTTGGTACCGCCAGCTCTGGTCTGCATCTGTATTTATCAAATACCCCTCTGATGCTATTCCATAGGGGTTGAAAGGAATCCTAATATCCCCGTATAGTCCCCCGATCAGAAAATAATACAAAAAGTCCTGCGATAAACTATCCATACCAAAATGATCCGTGGTGTCATAACTGGCCGTATCAATGGACACATCATCAAAGGTCATATGACGTAAATCATCATTTACCATGGTCGCGACAAACTCATCCAATTCGGGAACCCTGCTCTGTTTTTTGGTGTCCTCATATTCGTAAAACTGCTCGGCTTTTTTGGATAGCCAATTGGCCTGCTGACTCGTCAGGTCATGACTGTAATACTTATGTAAAATTTCTCTTTCCTTATTATAACTGATCGCATAAAAAATAAAGCTTGGTATCACTGTAATACAACAAATCAAAGAGAACGTAAACAACCTATAAGAGGCTATCATGGGACGCTTTTGATACTTTTCCAGCAGTAAAGTGACCTTACCCCTGACAACATTATCGCCCAAGCTGGAACTACTTTTGTCTTTCAGTGGTACGGATACCAACTTTAGCAGCTGATGAACACCAAGGGCCAATAGCCCTAATAAAATCAAACTAAAATACACCTTCAAATCCTTAGCATGGTACATTAAGATGCCTTTCCCTATCAATAGTACGCCTACAATCACCAAAAAACTGATTTTCAAAAACTTAATATGATTGGCTTTTCCAAAGCGCGTGTACATTTTTTTGCTTGGAGGCAATAAAACGGACAGGACATAATAATTTAACCCCACAATACCTATCCCTACCAACACCAGATCATGGATTACAAAATCCTCAAAACCGGCATGAAGGATACTTTCTAAACAGCAGTACAAACCTGATAAAGCATTTATCAGGAACAAGCATAGATAGGCCCTGTTATACTGATGGTCTTCCGAACTGTAAGGCCTCAGCCAGTTGAAAGCAAAAACTTTTTGCTTGAGGTTACTGGGTTTGGTGGATAGCCACGAAACCGTCATGCATAGCATAAAAAGCAAGACCAAATACGCGATCTGCATTTCGATGGTAAGCATAATCGCCATCGAATTGGCCGTGTTGATATATTCTTTGTCCATAAAGGTGGCCAAATAGTAACCATCAATACAGTCCAGCTTGTTCAGGTATACATAATGGGGCTTGCCTAGATAATCTACCGAAGCAAATTGAGGACGATCGCTGGAAACAAAAGGCCTAAACTTATCGCCGGTTTCTTCCAGGAAGTTCTCGTTCAGGTTTCGCTCTTTCTCGGAATGGAAAAGGGTCTTACCGGACTTATCCATCAAGCAAAATCCATAGCCACGTTTTACCAATGGATCAATCAGGCTGGCCGAGGAAAAGCTCACCGCCAAAACCGGCAAATCTTCGATCCCTGATGGAATGCCAACGCCTATTTCATAATTTCCATCACTGACCGATCGGATAGATTCCATAAAAAGCGGCTGTTTTCGCTGAAAGCTTTTGGTTTCGTTATTGGCCACTTTCATGATATACTTTCTGTGCGAAAGGTCAATGACCTTGTCGGGGTCTCCCTCACTGGAGAGATAAACCCGTATCTGACCTTCTCGGTCACACCAAAAGATCGAGTTGAAATATTTGAATTGGTGGCAGCCATCTAAAGGAAGGTCATCATAATGCAGTCCTGCAAAGGCCTTGTATAGATTGTGGTCTGAAGAGGAATCACCATTGTCCGCCGAAACTACCGTATCTTTTACATTTAACTTGTGGAAAAATGATGACTTATCAGGTTGGTCTAAGCCTTTGATCCAATTGGATAATTCGGTTTCGGACCTTACTTTCCATTCTGATGCCGTGATCGTATCAATGTCATTTAGCAAATGAATGACATTGTTCATCTCCAATTCAAAATTCTCATCCACTTGATCGCTCAAGGTCTCCAATTCATTTCTGGCTTCTGCTTTATCGTCTTTGAGCTGGGTGGCCAGGTACATAAAAAGGAGAATAATTCCCATCGGAATCACCGTCACCGATGCCCCCGTAAACAGCACATCCCTCGTGTAGAGCCGCTCCATATTGCTCATCACAAAAAGCTTCAGGATGGGCAAGGCCAATAGGATTATGATCGTAAAGATGACCGCAATGGAAATGGTATGGGCAGAAACTTCCCGCTTTTGATCTTCAAATTTATCCTTATTGACCATGCCGGACAGGTATATCGCCCCCGCATCGGACTTGCACAGCAAGGTATTAAACACCTTGTATTCGGCCAGCCCTAGGTCAAGATCAAATATCTTTTTGGTTTTAAAAACATTGATGATGCTATCATTGGTATAATAAAGCTCTCCAAAGGTAGGGTTATTGCTAAATAGCGTATTGAGTTCCTGTGATTTGTTGTCTTTCTTGGCAATGCAGTTAATGCTAATAAAATCGTAAATATCCTTTCTAACTACCAGTGGATTATCGAATAGCGAGGCATATTTTTCCGGTGCCTTGACTTGTTCTACTAGGGATGTGTCTGTTTCAGGATGTTTTTGAATAGAGTCTTTTTTGATGCGGAAAACTACTTCCTCATTCCCGAAAGTAAATTCATATGATAATGAATCCATGAGCTGTTCATCGCTCAGAAGTATTTTCTTTTGCCCTTCGATGAGGTTTTCGATATTGGTCTTGATATTTCCCAATACGCGCATATTATCTGCATTCATCGTTTTCTCATTCCCTGCCACATGTACAAAGAAGTAATACACAAAAGCCAAGGCAATAATGACCAGCGTGGAAAGTACGACAACCCCTTTCTTAGATATTCGCATAATGCATAAAAATTATAGATGATGAAGAATGACCGACGCATGTGGTGATGTCGGACCATGGTTGGTAAATAAAAGTAAAATAGCTTGGTGAAGGCCACCTTACTTACCGGTAGGAGCAGAAGTGTGTGGTAGTAAAATTCACTAATATTATTGGTTATACTATTAGTGCAAAAAGATGGTGTTTTTACTTGATGTCCTTTTTCAAATAAAGAAAAACGTAAATTAAATAATTAAATTTTACGATTATTCAAGTGCATGTTTTAAAGGTAATACCTTTTTAACAAGAACTCAATACCTATTTTACGGTATTTTATACATGTTTTGAATATTGTTCAATATTGTCGACCAAAGGTTGATAATCGTATTGTAAGTCTGGATGGAGGGACGAAAAAATCTTGCGCACCTTAGCCACTTGCATTTCATACAAATTATGAATCACTTCATTTCCAAAATCAAGGTATTGGTACTCAATAAGCTTCGTACAAAAAAATCCGACCAGCTCCAGTTGGACCGTTTTATCCTTGGTAAACTTCAGGTATTTGTTCAATTTCCGACTGATGGCCTGGGCGGATTTTTTAGCATAATAGGCACGGTCCATATTAGCTGATTCGAAGGCATCCGCTAGCTCCTCCTCCACCATATGCTGAAAAAACTGTGGATTTTCTCTACCAAATACTTTAAAAAACAAGAACTGCTTATTATCCCTTGTGAATTTGGCGGTTTCCAGCAGTAGTCCCACCAGTTCCTCTTGGGGCAGGTATTGAAGTTCTTTCTTGATTGCGGCTAAACTTGGTAGTTCCATAATTATCTACGTTCTTCATATTCCAACAAGCGCTAAATATAGCCCTTAAAATTAAAACGAAGTATACCCCCTTTTACCATATCATCTGTTGCATTCAGAATAGACAAATTATCGCTCCAAGAAAAGTGGATGGTCGACACTTTCCAATGAAAAAATCATCATACCACTTGCAAACTCCTGCTCCATCCATCAACAATCCAACATATTTTTCGTATCATTAACTTATTAGTTTTTATGTTGAAAAATGAGGTTAACTCGTACCAAACACGCTTAAATACCATTTTTATGTCAAAATACTTACTATTCCTTTGTCTAATTCTTCTTCCAAAACTCACATTTTCCCAGGACAGCTACCAGGTGCAATGGGAAAAGGTCGAAAAACTGGAGCTAAAAAATTTGCCAAAATCCGCACTGGCCATAACCGATTCCATTTTTCAGCAGGCCAAATCAGCGCACAATGCGCCGCAATGGTTAAAGGCAATGCTCTATCAATCAAAATTCGCACTAAAGCTGGAAGAAAATGCACAACTGGCGATTATTGATAAGTTCGAGAAGGAAATTGCCACTGCCGAGCCACCTGTCAGCAACCTCCTGCACAGCATGTTGGCGACATTTTATTGGCAATATTTCCAAGAGAACCGCTACCAGTTTTACAACCGAAGCCAAACGACACCAATGGTCGACAGCTTGGATTTCAGGACCTGGGATTTAAACCGGCTCTACCAACACATCCACGCAATGCATGTGCGTGCACTTCAAGATCCGGAAAGGCTACAAGAAATACCGATTGACCAGTTTAAGCCCATTTTAACCGAAGAAGAAAAAACCAAGCACCTCACCCCTAGCCTATTTGACCTCTTGGCACATCGGGCCTTGGCTTTCTACAAAACGGCAGAAACCAGCATCCACCAACCCAAGGATAAATTCCTGATAAACGACCCGAGGTATTTCCAGGAAGAAGAAGAATACTTGAAAAGCCAGCGTTTCACGGGTTTTTCGAGGCTATTCGAAGCACTTAAAATTTACGGAACACTCACCCAATACCATAGAAAAGCACAACATGAGGCGGCTTTGGTAGCGATCCAATTGGAGCGGTTAAAATTCATTGCCGCTAATTACACCGGTGAATCCAAAAATAAGCACTACGAAGCGGCCTTGACCCGGCTATACCGACAGTATTCGTCCAAGCCCATCAGTACCCTCATCACCTACGATCTAGCTGCTTTATACGACAACATGGCGGATGAATATTCCCCGCACGATGCTACCGATCACCAGTTTAAGCGTAAAGAAGCCTTAGCCCTCCTGAATGAATCCATTGCTGATTTTCCAGATGGCCTGGGAATTGAATTTTGTAAGCAGTTGAAGCGATCGATTGTTTCCCCCTTCCTTCATCTCACCAGTGAAAAGTTCCTTCCCGTCCAGCAGGAAGCCCGTATTTTAGCAGAATACAAAAACGTTGACCAATTAGACTTTACCATTTACGCGTTGAATCATGAGCAATCTGAAAAGTTCAATGCCCTTTATGACGAACACGAAAAAACGCATTTTGTCGAACAACTCTCGCCTTACCAATCTTGGCAGAGCCCATTGGTAAATGAAGGGGACTACCAACCTCACCGCATGGACAACCTCCTTCCAAGCTTAGCGGCTGGAAATTACGTGATCATGGCCACCAGTGACCTGGATGGAATACAGGCTACCATCACTGCTTTCCAATTTATCCAAGTCACCGACATGGCATTGATTCACCATAATATTGGAAATGAGGTCACGCTACAGGTCATTGACCGTCAACATGGAACACCGATCAAGGGAGCAAGTGTACGCCTTTCCAATGACCGGTATAACAAAAGGAAATTATTGCCCCAATCTTCCCTTATAACAAATGAGGAAGGGTTTGTGCACTTTTCAGTAGAGGACCGTTTGTACGGTGTCGAGGTTCACGTGCAAAAAGATGGACAAACCGCTATATTCTCCAATTTTTCGAATTACCACCGCTATTCCTATGATAACGAAAACACCATAAGCACACACCTGTTTACGGACAGAAGCATCTACAGGCCCGGCCAAACGGTTTTTTTCAAGGGCATTCTCGTAAAGCGTAGCAATCATCAAAGTGAAACCGTTCCTGAAGCAGGAGTCGAGGTGGTCCTGAAAGATGTGAATGGAGAAAAGGTTTCAGAGCTGCTCCTCGAATCCAATGCATACGGTGCTTTCAGTGGAGAGTTTGTCCTGCCTACCAGTGGATTGACGGGTAATTTTACGTTAGAAGTTAATAAAAACAACAACATCAAAAATGTTGCGCTTCGGGGCACTGATTTTTTGGGCGGTCATCACCGCATAGCAGTAGAAGAATATAAGCGCCCCACTTTTGAAGCCAATTTTCGGCCAATTGAACAGGAATATCAAGTCAATGACAGCGTCTTGGTTTATGGTAAAGCAACGGCCTTTTCCGGTAGTAAAATTTCCGATGCTAACGTATCCTACCGTGTGGTCAGGGAAGTCCACATGCCCATGTGGTATTATAGCTGGAGACGAACTTTTCCCGTTGCCCATGCACAGGAAGTTGCCGTGGGATCGGCAATGACAGATGGGGATGGGCATTTCAACATCCCCTTTAAAGCCATTCCGGATGAAACAGTCCCCAAGGCTGATCACCCCGTATTTCACTATAAAGTGATCGCAGAAGTCACTGATATCAACGGCGAAACCCGAACTGCTCAAACCACGGTAAATGTCGGCTATCATGCCTTGCTATTGGATCTGGAAGCTCCAGAGACATTGAAAAAGCAGCAAGACAGTATTTCACTCAAGATCAATAGCACCAACCTAAATGACTCCTTTGTTCCAGCCCAAGGTACCCTGAAAATCTACAAGCTTCGTTCTCCCGGAAGGGTCTTAAGGAATTCACCTCTTTCCATTCCAGACTACCGGCGTTGGGAGAAGGAGGAGTTTGTGAGGCGCTTTCCCCATGAGCCCTATGGTGAAGAGGGTGAGCCTGAAAACTGGGAAAAAGGGTCGCTGATCAAAAGCAGGTCATTTGATACTGCCAAAGAAAAAGAACTTCAACTCGCAAGAATTGACCAGTGGTCAACAGGGAGATACCTGGTGGAAATAGAAGCCATGGACAAATTTGGTCAAAAAGTGACCGAAAAGGGATTGTTCACACTTATGGACAATGTCCATACGATGGTACCTGACCATCAACTACTGGATATACAGCTGGACAAGGCCTCTTATTCACCCGGAAATACAGCCAAACTTTCCCTGGGTACAGCAGCAAAAAACCTGACCGTAAGTGTCTTTTTGGAAAAAGATGGGGCGATCAAAAACACTTGGCTGCTAAACCTAAAAAACGGTTATGAATCCCTTTCTATCCCAGTGGAGTCCAGTGACCTTGGCGGTTTTGTAATTCATTACACCACAGCCTTTGCGAATGCCAGTGTGGCCGGGGAAATTCAGGTAAACGTCCCCTATCCCAAAAAGGACTTGGAAATCGAAACCCTTACCTTCCGGGACCACATCCAACCAGGTGCCGAACAAACCTGGACATTTAAAGTCAAAGGACCTCAAAAGGACCACGTAGCCGCTGAGCTCTTGGCAAGCATGTACGATGCTTCTCTGGACCAGTTTACACCACATCAATGGCGTTTTGCCCGCGCCGAAAGAAATTACATCAGCCAAACTTCCTTCCAAAGTCACTTTAGCTTTGACACGGATCGGTTTGACATGAACCGGTTCCTCCCTAGCCGTTATTTCACTACACATGAGACGTTGCCCTTGACGCAGCTGAACTGGTTTGGTTTTCATTTTACCAATGAATATTATTTCAATTACCGCTATATCCAGTCCCTTCGGGAAAAATGGATTCCCATCGCTTCCAAGGTCTCTTACAGTTTTGATGCATCCCTGCAAAAAGGCTTTGCCAAGGGAAAAATCACCAACGTGGAAGGAGATCCCTTGCCCGGGGTGACCATTGATCCATCTGGAAACCATCAAAGTGTCGTCTCGGATATCGATGGCGAATTTATCGTAGAAGCATCCCCTGGAGACACCTTAACGTTTCAATTGATCGGATATCTTTCCGCTACCGCGAACTTGGCTCCCAAACGAAATGTCGTCCATGTAGTGCTAACGGAAGACGCTACAGGCCTGGAAGAAGTGGTCGTCACAGGCTATCAAGCTAACAGAAAAGAAAGCAGTGCAGCCCTCGCAATGGAGTCACAGGAAGATGCCAACCACCCGCCAGCGGAAATAGCCTTCAGGGCCAAAGCTTCAGGGATCAGTACTCAGGCACTTTACATCATTGATGGAAAAATATCCACCACCCCACCCCAAGAAAGTGACGTTGCTTCCAGGCAGGTATTAGCTGCTGACGAGGCCATGGCCATCTACGGTAGTCAAGGGCAGAATGGAGCCATCATCATCACCACTCATGCAGGACAAGCTTCCATGGATCAGCAATTGGTTCAAATTCAGGCAAGATCCGATCTTAGGGAAACGGCCTTCTTCTATCCCCACCTCAGCACAGACTCCACGGGCAATATTAGCTTTAGCTTCACCGCGCCCGAAGCCCTGACCAAATGGAAGCTCCAATTATTGGCCCACACCAAAGCCGTGGACATTGGATATAAGCAGCTGCAGGCCATCACCCAAAAAGACTTAATGGTAACGCCAAATGCTCCACGTTTCCTGAGAGAAGGCGACAAATTGGTGTTTTCTGCTAAAATCAGCAATTTATCTGCTGATGCCTTAACCGGCAAAGCCCAATTGGAATTGACCGATCCCTTCACAGGAAAAAGTCTTAACCAGCAACTATCCAATCTCCAACAAGGTCGTTCTTTCCAAGTGGCAGCAAAAGGCAATACAGAAGTGCGTTGGTCATTGGAAATACCGGAGGGCACTCAAGCAGTCCAATACAAAGTGGTAGCTGCAGCAGGCAGTTTTTCCGATGGGGAGCAGCGTATTTTACCAGTGCTTTCCAACCGTATGCTCGTGACGGAAACCATGCCCATGTGGATCAATGACAAAGGCAAAAAGTCTTTTGAAATGGTAAACCTGACCGATCATGCCTCTACTACACTGGCCCATCATCAATTAACACTGGAAGTCACTTCAAACCCCGCTTGGTACGCCGTGCAGGCCCTGCCTTATCTGATGGAGTATCCCTATGAATGTGCAGAGCAGACGTATGCCCGCTTCTTCGCCAATGCCGTGGCGAAGCATATCGTAGACAGCCATCCGCGGATCAAGGCGGTATTTGAACATTGGAAAAACCAAGACACCGAAACCTTGCTCAGCAACCTCGAAAAGAACCAAGAACTAAAATCCTTGGTCATCCAAGAGACTCCTTGGTTACGAGACGCCCAATCTGAAAGCGAGCAGAAACAAAGAATCGCTTTATTGTTCGAAACGAACAAAATAAGTAATGAATTGTCAAAAAACATATCCAAACTGTACTCCATGCAAATGAGTTCAGGAGGCTTTCCATGGTTTAAAGGCAGCCGATACCCTAATCGCTACATAACCCAGCACATTGTGACCGGATTGGCAGAGCTGCAGCGGATGGAGGTGCAAGCTGCCCAGTCAGAAAAGATCACCACCATGATCACCAAGGCGATGAACTACCTGGATGAGCAATTGCTAGAGGATTACAAAAAGCTCCTAGCACAGGCCAAAATTTCAAAAACCGATTCCACCGATACCGATAAATTAAACGCGGTCCTTAGAGGAAATCTAATCTCTTCCGTCCAAGTACATTACCTCTATTTACGTACCTTATTACCGAAAGCTCAACCTTCAGGATCCTTGAAGGAGGCTATTCAGCTTTATCAGCAGCAAGCCTTACGTCAATGGACCAGCCTGGGACTACAGGAGCAGGCCATGATTGCCCTGATGAGCCATCGAACCCTGTCAACCAACACGGCTCAGGAAATTCTCAAGTCCTTGGTCGAGAACAGTATAAACAATCCTGAACTAGGGCGTTACTGGAAAGCCAATAAACCGGGGTGGCTCTGGTATAAAGCTCCTATCGAGACACAAGCCTTCTTGATCAGAACATTTTCTGAAATTCCGATGGAACGTCATACGACTTCCGAGCAGACCAAGCTCGTAAATGAGATGAAAGTATGGCTCCTCAAGCAAAAACAAACCAACCATTGGAGCAATACGAAGGCCAGTGCATCCGCCATACAAGCATTATTGCTAGCGGGATCAGATTGGCTCAGCACCACTGAGACGGTACAAGTTTCCGTAGGTCATCAAAAGGTCTCTCCCAAAACCGATCCCTCTATTCAAGCGGAAGCCGGCACGGGCTATTTCAAAAAGTCTTGGTCAGGAGATCAGGTCGAAAAAACCATGGGAAATGTCACGCTTACCCAAGAAAAAGATGGCATCGCCTGGGGAGCGCTCTATTGGCAGTACTTTGAGGACTTGGATAAAATCCAGGAAAACACCGCAACACCTTTGAAGATCAGCAAGGAGCTGTTGATCAAGGAAAACACCGACCAAGGTGAAATTTTCCACCCCATAGACGGTGACAAGAATATCGTAGTGGGAGACCTCATCAAAGTGCGCCTTAAAATCATGGTGGACAGGGACATGGATTTTGTGCATTTAAAGGATATGCGGGCTGCTGGTTTTGAACCGGTAAATGTGCTTTCCCGCTACAAGTATCAGGATGGCCTGGGCTATTATGAAAGTACTCGAGACGCCAGTACCCATTTCTTCTTTGAGCGACTAGAGAAAGGAGTGTACGTTTTCGAGTATGACGTAAGGGCCAACAATGCCGGTACCTTTTCAAATGGCATCAGCACCATCCAATGCATGTATGCCCCTGAGTTTAGTAGCCATTCTAAAGGAAAGTTGATCCACATCGAACGATAATCCAAGGGCCGGCATAAAAACTGGAAAGGGTTTAGCTGGCCCTGCTTTTGGTGACCTGTAAAAGCCATAAGGCGAAAACTCCTTCCCTACTGCCTACAACTTAACATGATCAACTACGTAACTAAACACATACCTGCTTTACCTTATATTATGCAATACGACTGGACATTCAACCTACCAAAATTTGACGCTGATAACCTGGAGCAATCCATTACGGAAGCCCTTTCCGAGCAGCAAAAGGAACTGGAAATTTTTCTCTCTTATTACACAAGACCAGATGGAGCTGTTGCCGAGAATGCCAGCCTCGAAAAAGTAATCCCAACAAAGTCTCAAGATACGGGCAAAATACTCCTTCGCTTCCATAAAGTGTTTTACAATGCCTGCCTTAACATCCATGAAACCGAAAAAGACCAAATAGAAGTGGACTATAACATCGATCCTAAAAACTCAAAAGTAGAACTCTTGGGTCCCATCATACTAGAAAGAGGTATGGATGATATCTAACGTAGCTTTTTTTTAAGCCCTTCAGGGAAGCTATGGAGTCATGGCAAAATTGGGGATGTAGGGTCCATGTGTAAAGGGATAGCCCGCTTATATGATGTAAGGTCCTCAAACGCACAATGAATTTATCGTGAATACCTTTCGTGGTTAGCATTTCCCCTATCGATACAGACATTAACAAAAAAAAAGTATTTTTTTATGATTTTTTAATATTTATTCCTTCCATTGGTATACCATTTGTACTATAGTAGTCGAACTTAACCACTACAATCATGAACAAAGACCACGGCCCACATATCAAAAACGATGAACAGTATGAAGCCCTGAGAGATCAGGGAATGAGTAAATCCAAAGCGGCGAGAATCGCCAATTCACCAGATGCTGGTGAAAAAGGCGGAAAATCTCAGCCGTATGAAGAATGGACAAAGGAAGCACTTTATGATCAAGCTCAAAAAGTGGACATCCAAGGAAGAAGCAGCATGAACAAAGATGAACTCATTCATGCCCTGCGGAACAACTAACCACCTTGGCATTTATTTCAACAAATTATTTTAACCTAAACTATAAACAACAATGGCTAACAACTTGAAATTAAAGGGAAATTGGAACGAACTTAAAGGTAAATTAAAGTCAAAATATGGAGAGCTGACCGATGACGACCTCGCCTATGCAGAAGGTCAGGAGGATCAATTGCTTGGTAAAATCCAGAAAAAGACGGGGGAATCCATAGATGACCTTAAAGCATTTCTCTTCAGTGAAGAGGAAGAAACCAAATAATGGTTTTAAACGACGATAGAACAATCGTCTAAGATGGAAAGGTGACGTTATGAAAACGTCACCTTTTTTTATGACGTCAGGGAAACGGATGCAAAATACCTTTTAGCTTCTTCCAAAGCATGTTGCATGCTGCTCCTTTCCACCTCCGTAACCTGAATGATTTGGTTAAGCCAGTGTTGATAATAGCCAATTCCACGTTCCAAATTGGTCTTGGATTTCTTTAGCGCCACCACTTTCTTTTGTTCAAAATGTTCTTGGAGTTTCTTCCATTCACTTTTGAAATGATCCATGGTCAGCTGAAGTTCCTTAATAAATACCTGAGGCCGCTGGGGCGTTAGTTGGATGGTGGCTTTCCCGTAAATATGGTCCACCATTTCCTTTAGTGAATAAATCCCCTTAAAATAGGCCAAATTTGGGCCTGGGCAGATGGTAACAGCACTGAGGTTTCGGGCCGGCTTTTCCCCTTCAGCCAAAATTGCCGGTGCACTCAGTCCTTCACACAAGCAATCTTTTTCCAGTAGCTGTGCCTTAGCCTCTTGGTAACCTTTTTCGCCCTTTTGGGATTCAAGGGCCTTTAGCTTAAGATGTTGATACTGGCGAGAAGACGTACAAATGGGTTTTTCGGTAAATTCGGTATTGAAAGACAAGACCTTTTTATAACATGGACTCCCTGGACGGCCCTTTTCGATCCTTGCTTTTCGCTGCACCTCCCCGCTACTGGTTCTTAGGTTATTGAACGGTACGCCCAATGGAGAAGCATGGCTCAGGAAAAAATCAGAGGCTTTTGCTGTTATCAACCGATTCAAGGTTTCCTGATCCACAGCAGTAGCTTCAGGAACCAACAGGAACGGACTTCCCCAACCCACGCTATCCACACCGTAACTTGCCCTTAGAAGTTGGTGCTCTTCATGTGTGCCCACGCCACCTTGGGCGGTCAGCCTAAACCGAAGATGAGCAGCCAGCGCCGGCTTGCCTTTTTCCTGAAGCGCTTGCTGGCAAATGGCCATTAACTCCGCATTCAGCTCTGTCCTATTTTGTCTGAATTCAGCTAAAATTGGTCCCATCAGCATGCCATCCGTTGCAAAGGCATGTCCACCGCAATTCAGGCCGGATTCCAAGCGGAACTCTTCCACCCAGATGCCTTTCTTGGCCAAAAACTTCCCTTGGACATGGGCGGACCTAAAGTCACTTACTTTCAGGATCACGCCTTTGGCCGGAAGACCATCGTCAGCGGGATAAAAATTTTCAAATTCTTCCAAATATCCGTACAATGAAGGATTCATTCCCGCAGAAAACACTACTGATGAACGTAATTTACTGTTGGCAAAACCCCTTAGCGCTGCCAGTCCATCTGAAAACTCCCGGGGCAATTCCTGACCATCCTCATCATAATTTCTCTTATCTACTTTCGTCATGATATTGACATGGATCTTACCGGGAACCACCATATTCCTTAACTTTTCCTGCAGCTCAGATCGCATGGAACAAGTAGCCTGTAGCATGACACGGTAAAGCTTATGTTTTGGATGATCTTCCGGAAGCAAGGCAAAATACCGGTTTATTTCCGAATCCTTCTCCTCGAAAGAGCTCTCCTTAAGTGCTTCTACCTGCTTGTCTACCAAGCCCTTCAATAAGTCCAAGTAGGCCGTGATGCGCTTTGCCCGGGCATCATGATCGGTTTCCTTGATGGGAATATACGGTACAGCATTTTTCCTGCTGTGGATTTTCCGCATGGATTCTACCAAGTGGTCTTCCATGATGGATACCACACTGTCGATTCCATACCTGGCCACTTTTAGCGGTGTATCAATGGTAAATCCCAGCCCCATAACGGGAATATGAAAAGAATGGGGTGAGCAATTTGAAGAATGAATATTGAGGGGGTTGATCATAGTTTTGACAAGTTAGCGATCAACAAATGTATGGTCTCTACACGGGAAAAATCCTTTCAATGCTCAGGATATAAAGTGATAAGAATCATAAAAACTTCAACATGTTTCCTGTGGCTACCCCTCCCCATTTTCATCATAGGCATTATATTAACTTGTGGATTTTAGTTAAATTTGGGAAGCCAAAGGAACTTTACCCGATGATCGCACGGTTTAAGCTACCAAGGCCGTTTTTCCGGGTTTGGAAAAACGCATTTACTACACCTCAAGGGCCTTGAACCCTTGAAAACGTAAAACATCATGAACCAGAAAAAAAGAGTTGTTGTCGGCCTTTCCGGAGGGGTCGACAGTTCTGTTGCCGCTTATCTCCTGCAAGAGCAAGGCTACGAAGTCATCGGTATGTTTATGAAAAACTGGCACGATGAATCGGTCACCATTTCGAATGAATGTCCATGGATGGAAGACAGCACAGATGCCATGCTGGTAGCTGAAAAACTGGGCATCCCCTTTCAGGCCATTGACCTGAGCGAGGAATACCGAGAGCGGATCGTAGACTATATGTTTGCCGAATATAAAGCAGGACGTACCCCAAACCCTGATGTCCTGTGTAACCGGGAAATTAAGTTTGACATTTTCCTCAAGGCTGCCAAAAAGCTTAAAGCTGATTTTGTGGCCACTGGTCATTATTGCCAGAAAGGTGAAACCCAAGTGGAAGGCAAGACAGTTTATCAATTGCTGGCGGGCGCTGACCTAAATAAAGACCAAAGCTATTTCCTGTGCCAACTCAACCAAGATCAATTGGCAAAAGCCCAGTTTCCCATTGGACACCTACAAAAATCCGAGGTACGGAAAATAGCCAAAGAGCAAGACTTGGTAACGGCAGATAAAAAGGATAGCCAGGGGCTTTGCTTTATCGGAAAGGTGAGGTTACCGGATTTTCTCCAGCAGCAACTCAAACCCAAAAAGGGAGATATCATCATCATACCTGAGGATTTGTCCATTTATCAGCAGCAGCAAATTCCAGCGGGAATGGAAGCGGATGACTTGGACGAGGAAACCCTTGATCAAATATGCCTGCCCGTACAGCATCAAGCCCAGCAAGGCAAAAAAGTCGCCGAGCATAACGGTGCCCATTACTTCACCGTAGGACAGCGAAAAGGGCTGAATGTAGGAGGAACAGGCAAGCCGTTGTTTGTCATAGAAACCAACACCAAGGAAAATATCATCTTCACCGGACTGGGGGAAGATCACCCCGGACTGCTCAGAAATGGACTGTTTGTACCGGCAGAAGATGTGCACTGGATCAGGGATGACTTAAGGTTGACTCCCGGTCAATCCAAAAGGTATATGGCCAGAATCCGCTACAGGCAACCGCTAAGCGGGGCCACTTTGGTCATGAAAGCAAATGGGCTGTACGTCCTTTTTGATAAGCCTCAAAAGGGAATAGCAGCTGGACAATTTGTGGCTTGGTACGAGGGCGATGAAAGCATCGGTTCTGGAGTAATCGCATAAAAGGGAGGAAACATCCCTGGGAGCAAAATTCATAGTAGAAAAACTCCTTTTGAGCACCTGTTTTCCGGAGTGTTTTAAGTATATTCATGGATAAAATTTACGAAACATGAAAAAACCTAATTTTACACACTGCAGTTTTTTACTTGCATTGGCATTACTGATCAGTACTGCCACATTTGCCCAAGAAGAAAAGCCCAAAAGTCCACCTGCTACGGCTACAGGTGAGATAAATGGTGCTACCATTACCATTGATTACCACGCTCCCAGTGCAAGAGGCCGGGTAATTTGGGGTGACTTGGTCCCATTCGGAGAAGTATGGAGAGCCGGTGCAAATGATGCCACTACCTTCGAAACGGATAAAGATATCCAAATTGAAGGGGAAACATTGCCAGCTGGAAAATACAGCTTCTTTATCATTCCTGGAGAGACTGAATCGGTATTTATTTTCAACAGTGTTGCCAAGCAATGGGGGGCATATGATTATGAAGAATCCAAAGACGTCCTGCGCGTGACCATTCCGTCCCAGCAAACTTCCACCATGGAAGAGCAATTGGTGTATGAAGTAGTGGACGATGGATTTGAAGTCCGCTGGGAGTATGGAAAGGGCAAAGCCCATATCGAGTAACCCCGATCAGAAAAACCCATCTATGGAAAGGCTGTTTGGTCTGTTTGTTTCTTGCGCCATGTTGGTAAAAGAAGCCTACTTTCCAAGCAGCTTTTTACTTTTATAAGCCTTCCAACAACATTTCTTATGGCCCACTCCTATCATGGCTGCAGATTTCGGATCAAGCCCTATTACGGGGATTGGCTTCTCTAAAAAAGGCTATCTACTATGTCAGAAAAGGATCACACAGCCAAGGACAAGGCCCATGGTAAGCCTTAAAACTATTTAGGCACTGCTAAAGATGGTTTGCCAAAACTTTGCTAAAGCTGATGGTAATGCTCAGTTAAGATCGAAAGACCACCATCAAAGGATTTTTCAGGTTGAATTAACCGTCATTGCCACTTACCTTTGGGGACTAAACGACATAAGTGTGACTTTCGATCCCTCTAACATCAACTTGCCTGTATTGGAAATCATTCCACAGGTAAAGCAACAATTAGAACGTAACCATACCTTGATCCTTCACGCACCTCCCGGTGCTGGGAAAAGTACCGTAGTGCCACTTGCCCTTATGGAAGAAACATGGCTGAAAGGGAAAAAAATCCTCATGCTGGAACCAAGAAGACTTGCGGCCAAATCCATTGCCACAAGAATGGCCAGTCTCTTGAAGCAGCCGGTGGGACATCAAGTAGGATATCGGATCCGGTTCGAAAGCAAAGCGACGGAAGACACGCAAATCGAGGTCTTGACCGAAGGCATCATGACCCGAATGATCCACCATGACAATGCACTCGAAGAAGTAGGCTTGGTCATCTTCGATGAATTTCACGAGCGCAACATCCATGCAGATGTCGCCATGGCCCTTTGTCGTGAAGTCCAGCAAATACTTCGCCCAGATCTTAAAATCATGGTGATGTCCGCTACATTGGACATGCCACAACTCTCGGATCTTCTACAAGCGCCAATAGTGGAAAGCCATGGCCGCCAATACCCTGTGGAAGTGATTCACACGCAGGATGCTAACCCATGGGCACTCCCAGCACAAATGGCGCAGACCATCAAACAGGCTTCCCAGGAAAGAGCTGGAGACATTCTCGCCTTCCTGCCCGGGCAAGGTGAAATCCGCAAAACCTTGGAATTGCTACAGCCCATGCTACCTGAGGTAAAGGTCCTCCCCCTGTACGGTCAACTCAGCCCTCAAAAGCAACAGCAGGCCATTCTGCCACATCCAGAAGGAAAACGTAAGGTTGTTTTGGCCACGTCCATTGCAGAAACCAGTCTCACCATTGAAGGCATTGGCATCGTGGTAGATAGTGGTTTTAGCAGGACGTCACGCTTTGACCCTAAGTCAGGGCTTTCTAAACTGGAAACCGTTAAAATCACCAAAGATGCTGCAGCACAGCGGGCCGGCCGGGCAGGCAGGCTAGGTCCCGGGACCTGTTATAGGCTTTGGACCAAAGCCACGGATGACCGCCTCCTACCTTTTCGCATCCCTGAGATGATGGAAGCGGACTTGGCATCCCTGTGTCTGGACTTGGTACAATGGGGCATTAAGGACATTCCCCACATGACATGGCTCACCCCTCCTCCAGCCGGAGCCCTCTCCCAAGCCCAAGAGTTGCTTGAGCATTTGGGAGCCATTACCGAGGACCAAAAACTCACTCCCCACGGGGAAGCCCTTCGCAATTTACCATGCCATCCCCGCATCGCGCATATGCTGATCAAAGCCGAGGAAGATGGAAACCTGGCCTTGGCCACAGATATAGCGGCTATCTTAGAGGAAAAAGACCCTTTGCCCGCACAAACGGGTGTCGATATAAACTTAAGAGTGGAAAAGCTCCGCAGGCACCGTGGAATCAATAAACAAGGAAAGGGCTTCGACCGATTGGAAAAAGTGGCGGGAAATTACCGCAGGCTGTTTGGTGCTGCTGAAGAAAATGGCCCTTTCGATCCTTATGAGAGTGGATTGATCCTGACATATGCTTATCCGGAGCGCATCGCTCATGCGCGGCCCGGCAATAATGCCCAGTTCAAAATGACCAATGGCAAAATCGCCAGCATGCACCACAAGGATGACTTGGCCCATGAAGCTTGGCTCAGCATTGCCCATGTGGATGCCCGGGATGGGATGGGCAAGATCTTTATGGCTGCACCGTTAAATCCTAAAGACCTGGCATCCCTGGTAAAGGAAATCGAAATGGTCGACTGGGACCTTAAAAATGGGACGTTAGTGGCCGAAAAGCAATGGAAAGTGGGGCATATTGTCCTCCAATCAAAACCACTGACCTCCATAAGCAACAACCTTAAAACCAAAGCCATCATCAAGGCCATCCAACAAGATGGCGATCGTTTGCTGGATTTTAACGAAAACGTCCAACAGTGGCAAAACAGGATCATGAGCCTTAGGAAGTGGAAAGCTCCCGGAGAATGGCCTGACATTTCCACAGCTGCCCTTCTCGCTGATCCCTCTTGGCTAGGACCATACCTTGACTCCATCGCTTCTGCAGATGGGCTCAAAAAACTGAACCTCCTGGAAATCCTCCAATACAGTCTTGACTACGATCAGCAGCATCTACTGGAGAAACTGGCGCCCACACGACTGGAAGTCCCCAGCGGCTCGAACATTAAGCTCCAATATAGCGCAGATGGGGAACCTCCTGTCCTATCCGTCAGGTTGCAAGAGCTTTTTGGGTTATTGGATACCCCTACGATCAACGATGGAAAGCAAGGAGTCCTGATCCACCTGCTCTCCCCGGGATTCAAACCGGTACAGGTCACCAAGGACCTGCGCAGCTTTTGGGAAAACACCTACTTCGAAGTCAAAAAAGAACTAAAACGCCGGTATCCCAAACACTACTGGCCCGAAGATCCCTTTAAAGCCGAAGCGGTAAGGGGTGTGAAACGAAAATAACCGAAACGAAGTTAGTTATACTGGGCTTTTTTAGTGACCTTTGGTAATTAATTAGCAAGTCGTTTCACCTCCTATTTTCAACAAAATTATTTCCAACATTTCTATATTACTGAATAGTAATGGATTAATTCGTTTATCTGTCTTATGATTTTGTGAAGGGTTTGAATATAGGTGTGCACGCTTGTATGTCGGAACTAACTATCATTTATGGCAAGATCGAACAATAGTTTTATTAAAAAGCAGAAAGCAGACCGAAAAGCGAAAAAGAAAAAAGAGAAATTAGAAAATCGCTTGGAGAAAAAGAAACAGGAAAGTAGTGGCAAACTCGAAGACATGATTGCTTATGTGGATGAATTCGGAAACATTTCCGATACACCACCCGAGCCGCCTCAAGAGAAAGACAAGAAAAAGAAAGATTCAGGATCTGCATCAACTGACTAAAAAATTTCCAACCATATCAGGCCCGCACTTACAAGTGATCGGGCTTTATTTTTGACCAGTGGTTCATAAAGAGGCTGAAAAATTTCCTTCGCAATACTATTTCTCCCTATCTTAGAAGGGATACAAATCATTCACCAAAACCACCCAACCATGAAAATTAAAATGACCTGTTTGCTCATATGCTTCTTTTTTGCGGCAGTAAAATGGGGATATGGCCAAAATAGGGATATTTATGAAATCAAAATCTACCATATCAGTTCTGCTGCTCAAGCGGCTGCAATTGATCAATTTCTAGCCGATGCTTACCTCCCTGCCATGCACCAGCAAGGGGTCGAACACATTGGAGTATTCAAACCGATTGATGGAGACAGCTTGGCGGGAAAACGCATCTATGTATTCACTCCCTTCTCATCAGCCAATTCCTATGCCGATATCACCTCAACCCTCCATTTGACCGACTTACCTCATGGTGAAGACTACCAAAAAGCACCACATGACCAAGCTCCCTATGATCGCATGGAAGTGATCCTTTTAAAAGCCTTCAGCGGTATGCCTCACTATGATGTGCCCAAATTGGATGGAGAAAAGCATCAGCATGTTTATGAACTGAGAAGTTATGAAAGTCCTACAGAACAGTTGTTTCACAACAAAGTGGACATGTTTAACAGCGGAGAAATCACGATCTTTGACCGTTTAGGGTTTAATGCTGTTTTTTATGGGGAAGTGATTGCAGGCCCTAAAATGCCCAACTTGATGTATATGACTTCATTTGATAACATGGATGCTGAAAAAGCGGCCTGGAAAGCCTTTGGAAGTGATGAAGCTTGGATCAAGCTCAGAGATGATAAAAAGTATCAAAACAACGTCTCACACATAGATATTACGCTGCTAAAACCTGCCGCGTATTCCGAATTATAAAAACGAAGAACTATCCTCCGAAAGACTGTGAAGCGACTTCCTTATTGAGAAGGTGGAGTGATCATAATATGCGCCCGGTGTGTTCCCGGATCCATGATCCATGGCATTCCGGGTGCTTCTGGTTTTAAGGGAAGGCCGGTAGTTTCTTGGGTTGCATAGGGAATATAGACTACATAGCGGAAATTTCCCTTTTCCACCTTGCCAGTGCTCCAATCTACATCGCTTTCATCCGCAGAAAAAACATATAATGTAGCACCATTATCTGGCATGCTAAGCACGCCTGTTTTCACCTCTTCCTCACGAATATCAAAGATCTCTCGAAACGATTTACCTTCTTTTTTCAATGCTCTCCCACGGGCCATAAACGGCTCCAGGGCCTTTTGGTAACAGGCTACATTCAGGCCTTCTTTATTGGGGTCATCCGCAATACAGATCATTTCATTTTCACCTTGTCGCAGCACCGTAAGCACTCCATCGGCACCATAACCATACACCATGGCCCCTTTCCTACTTTCCTCAGGAGCGGCCAAAACAGCCAATTCCAACTGAATATCCTTTGGAGGAATGATCTGTTGGCCGTAAGCCTGTAAAACACAGGTAAGCGCAAAAAAACTACATATCAAGGTTTTCATAGCAGTAAAGTTTGGACATAGTTAATTTAACCATCTTTTTCTCCAATTCATAAATATTCCTTGAAGACTACCCTACCTTCTCCATGAAACGGGATGGGCTATTGGTCAAACATCTCCTTTAATTCACCCAAGATTTCCTCTACTTCTTGCTTTTTGATATCATACTCCTGATCACTAGCACTATTATTTTGAAAATGCTTCCAGTGCTTTTCCGCCTTTCTAATGACACGAGGAGTAATGTCAAACTCGGTATAGTCCAAGTAATCCTTCGCCAAAAGTGATGCCTTGAAATTTCCAAACAGATAGATCCGAAGAATATCCACGAATTTACCACTGATATCGAATCCTTCGAGCGCTTGAACAAAGGTACCGTTATGCCCCTTGTTCTTTTTATCGTGGATCACCTCCAGCAATGGATCCAGTGCCGCATCGTTATTTTCCATGACTGCCAATCCCCTAGCCGCCAGGTAAGCACTCTCCACGTCCTCTCCTTTAAGTACATGTATTAGCTTTTCCAGCACTTCTTCTCCTCCAATTTCAGCAAGTTTATCTGCGTAGACAAACGCCTCTTCCTCCTGCTTGTCACACATTTTATGGATCAATAAGTCAATATCCTGCGTCATGTTTCTCAAATTTTTCGGTACTTTGACAAAGATAATTGGTTATTCGGTAAGCCTATACAGAAACGAAAATTTCTCCTTCATGAATGAAAAGTTAATCCCTGCGGCAGATTGTCAATCTTTGATCGAAAAGGTAACTCCTCTTGCAGATGAAGTCACCTATGATCCAGGGAAAAACTCCTTATATTTTTTTAAGGAAGGTCAAAAACTTGCCCAAATCCGACTACCAGTGTTTTGGAATTCCCCTTGGGACATGACCAAAAACCAATTGGAAGAAACCAATTATGTTTTGTTAATTATCCGGTCTGGCATTGCATGTCTAGGATACTTTGAAAATGGAGAAAACATTGACCATAAAGTATTCAGGGCCTATATGGTACGCAAAAAACAAGGCAAGAGCCAGATCAAGCACCTTAAAACAAAAGGTAAATCTAGGGCTGGATCCAGGGTAAGGTTAGCCGAAACACTCGAATTTTTTGAGGCCATCAATACACGGTTGCTCCATTATTTTGAGAAATACAGGGTCGATAAAATAGGATTGAGCTTGGCCACCACATTGGTTCCGTACCTATATGGTTCCAAAATAGCTCCCCCCTTTTTCAAGGACGACTCAAGACTATTTAAAATTCCCAAGCACATCGCCAACCCAACCTATGAATCCCTTCTGGAAACCAATTCATTTATGCTAAAAGCTACGATCAACTATGAAGATGAAGTGGCTTCGGCGGTCTCCCCTCATCAAGATAATCGTACTTCCGATGAAGACTTGGAAGACTGGTAGTAGCAATTGACTAGTGAATTTATCGCCATGATTTATAAATCATTACACAATTAAAGCCTGTAAAACGACAAATCTGGTCATTGAGTAGTAATTTTATACTAGTGGCGTATATGCTTTCATTTACATTTTAACCACCAAAACATGAAATCATTCGTATTGGTATCCTTGCTGTTGATCCTTTTTTGTCGGGAATCATCCGGCCAGAGCAACCACTACTGGACAAGGAATTACGGAAGTGAATCGATGCTACTGAACGGGTCGGTCATCGGTGGTGTTACGGATTTGGGTGCAGTATATTATAACCCCGCCAGATTGGCCATTACTGACAATCCAGCCTTTATCATCAGTGCGGATGTCTATGAATTAAACTCATACAAAATAGAAGATGCCATTGGCAACAGGAAGGATTTGACACAATCTTCCTTTGGGGGCGCCCCTTCTTTGGCGGCAGGAACGATCGACATGAAAGAAACATCAAGATCCACCTTTGCCTATGCTATTTTACTTCGATACAATAATAATTTCGGGTTTTCATACAGAGACGAATTCTCTCAGAACATCCTTCCTAACGTCCCGGAAGATGAATTGTTTGAAGGTGAATTAAATGTGACCAATAACCTAAAAGACCACTGGTTTGGCGGAAGCTGGGCATATAAGCTCAAAGAAAATTTCAGCATTGGCGTTTCGTTGTTTGGCTCAAGGGCTGAAGCTTCCAAAGGAAATATGTTTGACATGACCGCTCTGGATGTAAATAATGATATCAGCAAGTATGATTACAACCGCGCATATTCCTTCCAAAGTTATGGGGTACTCGCAAAACTGGGAGCTGCCTATTCCACTGACAAAATGGATTTTGGCATGACCCTCACTACACCAAGGGCACATCTATTCGGAAAAGGAAACTACCAATACCATCTTTACTTTGCTGCTCCGGATGAAAGCGGTATTGCTGATATTTATGCCAATAGCTACCAGAGCGATCTAGAAATCAACCTTAAGTCGCCATTATCCATTGGCCTGGGAGCAAGTTATCATATCGCTGAAAATAAAGTGATCCATTTCAGTGGAGAATACTTCGGAAAAATCAATCCCTATAAAATCCTGGAAGCCTCTCCCCACCAGATGCAGAGCAAATCAGACTCCACGATCTATTTTACCCTCATGGACGGCCGAAAAGCAATTGCCAATGCAGGTATTGGTGTAGAATGGTTCTTAAGTCAAAAGGTGAGTTTCTACGGTGGGTTCAGCACTGACTTTAATGCTGCCGCTACCAATTCAGTCAGTTTCGTCACACAAGAACCCACCGCTACCAACTTATCGTTTGATGCCAACTTTTACCATTTGGCTGGAGGTGTTCTGTTAACTTTCAAAGGCGCTGAATTCACATTGGGGGCTACACACACCAGTGGGAAAACGAACTTTGACAAACCTATTAATTTCCCATCAGGCAATGATCCCTCAGTGGTGGATATTGCCAGTGATGGTCGGATGCTCTGGGACCGCTGGCAATTCATTGTTTCTGTCTCGGTACCCTTTCTTAAGGATTATGTGGACAAGCTGGAAGACAAGCTATTTTAAACCGCTAGCTATTAACCAGATAACCCATTTACCTGAATTTTTTCCTAAAATCGTTTGGGTTGGTAAGCCTATCCATATATATTTGCACTCGCAATACGGGGAAAAGCTTTCGTATTTTCAGCTAAAACGGAGTAGTCAATTGACAATTCGATAATAAAGTACTGGTTTTAGTATATTATGCCTCCTTAGCTCAGCTGGTAGAGCAACTGACTTGTAATCAGTAGGTCGCTGGTTCGATCCCGGCAGGGGGCTCTTGAATTATGGAAATGCCATAATTAAAACAATTCTTTATCATTTAATCGCCTCCTTAGCTCAGCTGGTAGAGCAACTGACTTGTAATCAGTAGGTCGCTGGTTCGATCCCGGCAGGGGGCTCAAAGGCAATCAATTCGTTGGTTGCCTTTTTTATTTTTGAGAAGCCTGGTTTTATCGGATAAAGCAATATTTCTGGAGGATACTTAAATTAATCCCGGAGGATCACTGAACGCACTAGGGCCAACTACATTTCAATTAAATCAACGGTTGATAATGCTTGGGCAAAAAAAGAACCACCCATAAAATAATTCTCTGTGCTCCCTGATGATTTTCAAGTGGGGCAAACGCATTTAATACTTATTTCGTGTAGAGGAGCTATCATCCGTGCCGCTGGCACTCCTTCGGGAGGTTGAGGAGCGCTTAAGTTCCTGCGGATGAAT